>Ga0164313_10005531_pt1 | contig 11184 bp, 7 predicted proteins | sample GuaBasSedimGuay4_FD_113735 | JGI IMG/M metagenome (GOLD analysis project Ga0164313, IMG submission 113735) | Subseafloor sediment microbial communities from Guaymas Basin, Gulf of California, Mexico - Guay4, Core 4569-4, 0-3 cm | ecosystem: Environmental > Aquatic > Marine > Hydrothermal vents >...
ATGCCCATTCCTGGCATACCCATCCCGGGCATTCCGGGCATTCCGGGCATTCCAGGCATTCCAGGCATTCCAGGCATCCCAGGCATCCCAGGCATCCCGGGCATTCCAGGCGCTCCGGGCATTCCGCCCTTCTTCATCATCTTGCGCAGCTTGCGCATGCTGGCTACGCCCTTCATTCCCGGGATCTTGCCGAGCATGCCCAGATCCTGCCCGAGACCGCCCATCATCTGTTTCATGAACAGAAACTGTTGGATGACGGTCTCGACCTGCTTGTCCTCGGTGCCTGAGCCTTTCGCTACTCGGCCGACGCGGCCCGGCTCACGGACGAGCACATAGGGATCCTCTTTCTCGTAGCCGGTCATCGACTGGATGATGGCCCGGATGCGCACCAGCTCGTTGTCGTCCAGGTTGACGCCATCGGGAAGGCCGCCGGGGAACATGCCGCCTAGCGGGAGTTTGTCGACCAGGTCCTTCAACGATCCCATCTGCTGGATCATCGAAACCTGCTCGAGGAAGTCGTCGAGGGTGAACTTGCCCTGGAGCAGACGCGCGGCGTCTTCCTCAGCCTTCTTCTCGTCGACGACCTTCTCGAAATCCTGCATCAAGCCGACGACGTCGCCCATGCCCAGGATGCGGCTGGCCATGCCTGGCGCACGGAACTCCTCGAAGGTGTCCATGGTCTCCCCGACGCCACAGAACACCACCGGCGCTTGGGTGACCTCTTTGACACTCAAGGCTGCGCCGCCGCGGGCGTCACCATCGAGCTTGGTCAGGATGACGCCGGTGATCTCTAACTCTTCGTTGAAGTTCTTGGCGGTCTGGACGGCGTCCTGACCGATCATGGCGTCGACGACCAGATAGATGTTGTCCGGGGTCACCGAGCTCTTGATGGCTCCGAGCTCAGCCATCAGCTGCTCGTCGATGGAGAGCCGGCCGGCGGTGTCGTAGATGATGACGTCGCAGCCCTGCTTCTTCGCGGCGGCCTCAGCGGCCTGGCAGATGGACACCGGCGTCTCGCCAGCGATGTTGAATACCGGTACGTCGATCTGCTTGCCCAGAACCTGCAGCTGCTCGACCGCGGCGGGGCGTTGCATGTCGGCGGCAACCAACATGGGTTTTCGGTCCTCTTCCCGAGCAAGCAAGAGGGCCAGCTTGGCGCAGGTCGTCGTCTTGCCCGAGCCTTGCAGCCCAACCAGCACGATCTTGGTGGGACCGCTGTCAGCCCAGAGGATCGGGGCTGCGTCGTTTTCCATCAGGGCGACGAGCTCGTCGTGGCAGATCTTGATGAACTGCTCGCCGGCGCCCACCTGGTGCTGCATGCCGTCGTGCTGGACTCGGCTCTCGAGGGTCTGGCCTACGGCCTTGCTCTTGATCCGGGCCAAGAAGGTCTTGGCCACCCCCAGCTCGACGTCTGCCTCCAGTAGGCTCAGGCGCACTTCGCGGAGCGCCGCGTCGATGTTCTTGTCGGTGAGCTCAGTGAGCCCTGCCAGGCGATTCCGGGCCTGCCGGAACCCTTTCGTAATGGTATCGAACATGGGCCGTAGGCCCTTCTAGCACAGCTCGGCAGGGCAGGCCGCTAGCGCAGCAGCTGTTGGAGAGCTTTCACCGCCTGCTGGCAGGCGGGCATCTTGGCTTCCGAGCCATCGAGCAGCTTTTGTGCCTTCTCGAGGCGCGTTAGTAGGTCAGCGGGGGGGGCGATTCCGGCCGAGCTGTGGGCGGCAACCTCCTTTTCGACCTTGGCCGTCAGTGTCTCCGCGTCCTCCAGGGCCCGAAAGGCGATGGCGCAGGCGGCCCGAGCTTGCTCGGCCTGAAGGCCTTTGGCGGTGAGCTGCTCCAGCTCGACGAGCACCGCTGCCCGGCCGGGGTGATCGGCCTTGCGAACCCGGTTGATGGCCGCTTGCACGGCCTGAGCTTCCCGTTTCTCTTCAGACGGTCCGCAGGCTGCCGAGCACGGAATCAGCACCAGCATGGCCAACCACAGCCGGGCGCTAGGCGGTCTGATCGTCCCAGCGGTCACCTAGTTGGCCGGCTCTGGGGCAGGCCCCATCTGGATCCGCTCGCCGACGTAGGAGCCGACGAGAGTGAACATCACGCCAATGAGCGCCATGATGATGTACATGAACAGCGGCATGGTGCGCACCGTCTGGCCTGGGCCGAGCAGGCCGAAAAAGCCGCTGTAAAGGTAGAAGACCGTCGGCATGGCGACGATCAAGGCTGCCACCACGGGCTCGACGAAGGTCTTGCCCGGCGAAATCAGCCCCACCAAGGTGCCGCCGACGAACCAGACGGGGATGGTTAGCGTCATGCCGGCATAGCCTTCGAAGTCGAGCGCCGCCACCGCCTGGGGCAGCGCAACGATGAGCGCCGCGGTGAGCACGCTCTGGACCCCGAGGGCGATGGCCGCCCACATCAGGCTGAAGCCTTCCTGTTGATAGCGGCGCTCCCGTTCCCGTTGCTCGTCGACAATGGGCTTCAGCTCCTCGATCCCGGCGCCGCAGGAGCCGCAGCGGCGCGCGTTGCTCGCGTTCTTCGCGCCACAAGCCGGGCAGTTGATAATTCTGGTCTTCTCTGCCATCGCCCCTAGGCTAGGAAAGGTGATGGCGGCGGGCAAGCTCCAGGTTGCACTTGGGGTCTGGTATCTCCGTTCCCGAGGTCGGTTGGCGCTAAAATGAGACCTCTAGGCCAGCCACGGAGCCGGCAGTCCACAGCCCGACGGCGCCCGGCTCGGGCGTCGCGTCGTTGCTGTGGATGAGGAGCAGCACCAAGCCCACGCCGGCGGTGACGATGCCACCGCCACCGAGGACGTCCGCGACGAGGGCCTTGGTGCGTGCATCGTCGGCCTCGTCCCCCTCGCTGGACGGCGCATCCTGAGCCTGGCTCAAGCCAGCCACCCCAACGCCGATGGCCACGGTGAGCAGGGCAGCGCCGCCTCCCAGCAACACGACCGGCAGCACTGGAAAGCCACCAGGATCGGCGGCACCCGGGTCTGGTGGCTCGTGCTCGTCCAGCAATGGAGAGGGATCCGAAGGGGCTGGCGCCAAGGTGATGGCCAGCTGCTGCGAGCCTCCTTCGGGCATGGTCAGCTCTGAGGCTTGTCTAAGGTAGCCTGGGGCGACTGCCGACAGAGTGTGGGTGCCTGGGTTGACGAGCCGCGGGCGACCGAGCGCAGCCACCGGGACCGCTTCGCCATCGAGCCACACCTCGAGACCATCGATTTCAGCCGGGGCGATCACGATGGTGAGTCGCCCGACCCGCTGCTCGAGCTCAGTGATGGCGTCGGTGGCCGGCCCCCGATAAGGCGCGCTGGTATTGCTGTCTGGCTCGCGGACAAAGGCCCGAAAGCTCTCCAGGGCTTCTACCAGGGCCCCGGTGCTCATTTGGGCCACCCCGAGGCTGTACCGGGTGATGGCAGCGCGTTTGAGCGCCAACGAGCGCTGGTAGCGATCCCGAGCCTCGCTCCAGCGTCCCGTCTTGGCCAGCGCGGCGCCTTCGATGAACAGCTCCCGCGCCGCGGCCACATCCGCGGCGCTCTGGGCCGTCGCTGGCCGGGGCACGAGGGCCAGCAGCAGCAGGGCGACGCAAGAAAGCAGGCGGCTCATGATGCTGGCCGAGACAATAGCAGGTTCGCCGGTCGTCAGACCGCTCTTGCGATCACTGGGCTGACCGGTCACGGGCTGCAAACGAAGACGCCAGCGGGCAGCTGGACCGACTCCTTGCAGCTCAGCAGCCCGGTGCACAGGCTCGGTTGATCGGTGCACACGAGGAAGTCGCCGGCGAAGACGTCGCAGGTGACGACGCAAGCAACATTCTCAATCTCAGGCAAGGGGCTGGCCAAATACTGGGCACAGCAAACCTTGTCCTCCGGGCAGTCATTCGGGGTGCTGCAGTAGATTGGGACTTGGTCAGGTGGGCAGTCTTGGGCGCATTGGACGGCGCCAGGATCGCCTGCGACCATGCAACAGCGCTGCTCGTTGACGCAGAGCAGCTCGTCGCCACACTTGACCCCGGTGCTGGGATCGGTGCCCCCACCGCCTGCGGCGCTCGTTCCGCCCTGTCCGCCGGCGCCCGCGGCTGCAGCTGATTTTTCGGACAGCGCATTGTCCACGACGATGCTACAGGCGACTGAGGTCACGGCTAGCGCCGCGAAGGCAGCACCGGCGAGCAGCGACGTGGGCAGCTGGGCTCTCATGGCTAGAAATCCGGGAGTGATGGTACCGGCATTCCCGTGTCTTGCGGGGGAGGATTGACGGGCTGCTGGTCGTCAGGCGGTGGTGCACCGGCCCGAGGCTTGGCGGTGGCCGTAGCTTTCTTGGAGCGCCTCGTGCGTCGAGCCATCGTGGTTGGCGCTGAAGCTGGTGCTGAAAATCGAGCGGACGAGCTGGTTGCGGCCATGGTCGAAGCGCCGGTGGGGGGGGGCGCCGAGGGCACCGGCGCGGCAGCCACAGGGGGCTGTTCGGCGCGAGGGTCGGCTGTGGCGTCCCCAGAAGATGGGCTCTGGGTCTCGTCGCTGGACCTCGCCAGGACCCCGACAAGCGCGACGACCGCCAAGGTGGTGGCAACGAGAGCTGTGATTTTGAGCACTCGGGCCTTGCCATCCTGCTGGTCGCCAGCGTCTGTCGACTCGCTGAGCCCGTGGGTCAGCAGCTGTCCCGGGGCGGCCAATTCGGCTGGCGTCAGCACCAAGCGTGCAGAATCCGAAGGCAGCGGCGCCGGCGGGATGCTCTCACCCAGCCATTGCATGGCCAAGGAGGTGCCCGCCACATCGCTGTCAGCCCCTTGCTCGATGGCCCAGCGCGTCAGCTCCCGTCCGAGCTCCCGCATCGTTGTCCAGCGCGCCCCTTTGTCCTTGGCGAGCCCCCGCTCGATGATGGTCCACAGACCCCTGTTGCCTCCGCCCATGTCCGGTAGCGGTTCGGGCTCCGCCGTCAGGATGCTGTGGACCAGCGCACGGTAGTTGGCGGCTTCAAATGGCGCGTGGCCCACGATGGCTTCGTAGAGCACGACGCAGAGTCCCCAGATGTCGGACCGGGCGTCGACGGTGCTGTCGCCAATGGCCTGCTCAGGGGACATGTAGGCAGGGCTGCCGAGCACTGCGCCTTCCTGCGTAATCCGCGGTGCGCGCCGTTCTTCCTTCAGCTTGGCGATCCCGAAGTCGAGCAGCTTGGGCACGATGGCACCTGAATCGTCGCTGACCAGGATGATGTTGTCGGGTTTGATGTCTCGGTGAATGATCCCCTTGGCATGAGCAGCGGCCACCGCGCTCGCGACCGGTAGCAACAGCTGAACCGCATTCAGGGGAGGGAGGCGCTGGCGGTGACTGAGCACCTCATCGAGCGGCTCGCCGTGGAGCAGTTCCATCACCAAGAAGGGGTCGCCGTGCTCGGTGTGGCCGAAGTCGAAGACTCGTACAATCGAAGGGTGACCCAGTCGGGCGACGACTCGCGCCTCTTGCAACAGCCGTCGTGCTGACTCGGGCGTGGCACGCTCGCGACGGATGAGCTTGATGGCCACCTGCAGGTCGAGCGTCTGGTTGTGGGCCTCCCACACTTCGCCGATACCGCCGCGCCTGATCCCTTCGCAGAGCTTGTACTTGGACGCGATGATGTCGCCAGTGCCGTAGTGAGAGCCTCCTTTGTCGTCAGGATCTCTGCCGCGGTCAGCAGCGGACCCAGTGTCGCTGTCGGTGTCGGGAGGCGCTCCTTTCCGGCGTGGCTTAGCCATGTGGCGTCCTTCAGGTTAGCGTCTCGGCCATCGGGTGCACAACCGCTCGGCCAACCAGCCGGCCGGCCGGGGCACCGAAGAGCGCTTCGCCGACTCGTCGTCCGGCCGTCTATCCGTCCTCGTCGTTCCCTTCCGGCTCGGTCCTCGGGGCCGTTGCGCTGGGGCGCTTGGGCCCTTTCGGGCGGATGCTTCGTGTCAGCTCGGCTGCGGCCAGCTCATCCTTCCGCGCCTCGATGGCGTCGCCACGCATGGCCAGAGCCGCGCTGCGGGTCGCCGCCAGATCGCGGGCGGCCTCGAAATCCACGCTATCGTAGACCTCGTTGCGATAGGCGACCCGGCGCGCTGGGTCTCGGAGCACATCGTAGGCTTGCTCGATCCGGGACCGAATCTCAGCGCAAACATCCGGGGCTTGCTTGCCGTCCAGGCTGTCTGCCGTAAATTCGGCGAGGCGCCTCTCGAAGCTAGTTTCCAGTTCCCGTTCCGAGGCGCTCCAGTGAACCTGGAGCACCTCGAAGTGGTTCGCTCGCTTTAGCTTCGCGGCGGTTGTAGCGACCCCCTTGGGATGTGCCGCGTCCTGCTCGGCGGCGACCACCACATCCCAGTCGAGCACGTTGTAGAGATCGAGCAGTGCGAGCAGCTGCAGGACCGACGAAGCTCCAAGGCCACCGCTGTCGGCGGCGGTCTTGGCACTCATACTGCCGTCCAAGTACTGGTCGACGAAACGGAGCTCCCGGCGTCCAAGACCGAGGCGCTTGGGGAGGGCCAACCGATCCGCGCGGATCTGGGGCGCCAGGTCGAGCCGCTCGCCGAAGGCGTCCTCGAGCTCGTCGGCCCGGAGGGTCCGGATCGTGCGCCGCAAGCCGGTGAGTGCCACGCGAGCGAGCGGATAGAACTCGCTGTCTCGGCTCAGGTCGGAGGTGCTGGATAGCTTCCAATCCGCTCGGGGAAGATCGAAGGCTCGTTCGAGCTTGGCGTGTTCGGCTTTGGTCAGCGCGGCGTTGCCGCCGCTCAGGTCGAACTGAAGCTCGTAGCTCGGTGCCGTGATTTCGATCATGCCCTGGGTGTCCTGCCGCGCCAGCACTCGGGTGAAGAGCACTGGGAGGTAGATGGGGTCCAGGTCGTCCTGGGTCAGGGGGCGCGAAATCGCCATCCCCAGCAGCTCGGTCGCAGTCACCGGGGCCACGATCTGTCCTGAGGTCGGACGAGTCATGGCGATGGGCGCTGAGCTCCTGGGTGGGGGGCGGGTGCTCCCCGTTCTCGGCGGAGCGGAGCTCCCTTGCCGGGCAGTCATGGGAGGACGCGGACTGGCTATGGGGCGCGCCGAGGGGCGGCTGTCCCGATGGGCGATACTGTCTCCCGAAGGCAGCGTTTGGGGCGGCGCTGGCGAAGCGTCGTCCGGTGGCGCACTGCTGGCCGACAGGGGCTCCGAGTCATTTGGGGGCAGGCTATCGGACGAGGGGCTCGAGCTGATCGACGGCGGGCTCGAGCTGATCGACGGCGGGTTCGAGCTGGTCGCCGAAGGTGCCGTGCTGGTGCCGGGCTCATCGCTTGGCGCAATGCTGGAAGCCGAGGCAGGCTCGGTAGTCGGCGACTCGGAGAGGGGCGCCTGTGAAGGCCTGGTGGACGCCGCCGGCGGTCGCTGTGACTCTTGGGGACGGAGGCTCGGGTTGCGCCGGCTACGGGCTACCTTGGGACGGAAGCGCTGGGGCTTCTTGCGGGTCGTGGTCACCGATCCAGACTGGGCCCCAGACTGGGCCCCAGACTGGGCACCACCCCGTCTGGTCGATCGCTCTGGGCTGCTGCGAGCTTGGGGGGGCGGTTGCTCGCCGTCGATGATCTCGAGACCTTCGGCCTGCAGGGTGGCCACAGCTGCCTGGAGCGCAGCGCCCAGGGCCACGACGTTCAACCCTTCGGGGGCTCGGTCGAGCTTGTGACCCAGCGAGGACTCGAGCTGCTTGGCGATCGTCGGCAGCAGGCTCATGCCGCCGCAGGCGAACACTTTGTCCAGGTCGGCGGGTCGCCAGCCCGCCTCGTCGAATACCTGCCGGCACCGATCGTGAACCACGGAGCTCAGGCCACTCAGCAGCAGATCGAGCTCCCAACGCTCCAGCGAAATGGTGGTGGTTTTTCCGGCGAGGGACAGCTGGCGCTCTGCGCTCTGCTGCGCGGCCAGGTCGCGTTTGATGGCCTCACAGGCCTGGCGGCGCTGTTCCCAGCTCTGGAGGTCGCCGTCCTCGGCGGCCGTCGCGACGAGCTCAGCGTCCACGTCGTCGCCGCCCAGGCTCCCATCACCTTGGCTCACGGCGACGCGCAGCGTCCGATCCTCCGCTGTGATCAGCGCGGCACTCATCCCGCCGGCTCCCACATCGACCAGCGCGAGCTTGCCCCGCTCACCATGGGCGACGGCGAGCCACATCGCCGTAGCCACCGTGTCGCGGGTGAAACGCAGGACGCCAATGTGCGCGGCCTTCGCCGCCTTGCTGAGCACTCGCCGCTGGGTTGGGTCGAACCAGCTCGGCACGGCGATGACCGCCTCGTGTTTGCTGCGCGTGCCCGTGGCTAGCTCAGCCCCGTGGCGTAGGAGCTCCGCGGCGGCATCGATCAGCGTCATCGTCGAGCCTGCCATGGGCCCGTCGTCATCGGAGTGAAGCACCAGATCGTCGTCTGCGGCCTGAGCTCGGAAACCGCCACGCTCCGACGCCAGCGTCACGATTCGATCGGCGAGGTCACGACCCAGTAGGCGCTTGATGCCGCAGACGGTGACGTCTTTGCGATTGCCCGCCAGCATCACCGCCGGATCGCCGGCGGTGATACCTTCCTTGCCAAAGGCGACCAGGGCAGGGGCCATGACCACCTCGGATGCCTGCGGCTCACCGTCCGGTGGGACGACCACGACCCGGATGTGGGCGGTGCCGAAATCAATGCCGAGAAGCGCCAAGAGGACCCCAGGGCAGGTGCCGCGGGCACCTGCGAGCCACCTATGGATAACGCGATTTCACGCGGCCGCCCAGAGGCCGCGGTCGATCAGAGAAAAGCGCGGGCCAGCCCATCGGCCACCCGGAGGCCATCTCGGGTGGGCTTCACGCGGCCGTCGTCGATCGTCACCAGTCCTTGCTCAACCAGCTGGGTGAGCAAGGTGGATGAGCGATCCGCCGGTTCGAGGTCAGCCAGTGGCACCCCGTCCAAGGTGCGAAACCCCAGCCCCAGACGCTCGATCCGTAGCTGCTCATCGCTCAGGGTCTCGCGCTCCTGAATCGGTGAGGCGCCCCGTCCCAAGCGGTCACCATAGGTGGCCACCGAAGCGGCGTTCCACCACCGGTCTGCGCCGTCGAAGGAATGAGCAGACGGGCCAAGTCCCAGATAGGGCACATGGCGCCAATACTTCTGGTTGTGGCGACTACGGTGGGTCTTGCGGCGGGCGTAGTTGGATACCTCGTATTGCTCGTAGCCCCGCCGGAAGAGCAGCTCGGCGACCGCTTCGGCGCCCCGGGTCAGGGTGTCGTCATCAGGCAGCGATAGCTCGCCACGCTGCACCGCCGCCGCCAGCGGTGTCCCGGCTTCCAAGGTCAGGTCGTAACAGGAGAGGTGGTCGGGTTCGAGATCCAGAGCCCGCTCCACCGAGGCGAGCCGTTTGGACCAGCTCTGGCCAGGCAAGCCGGCTATCAGATCGATACCCAGGTTGGTGAAGCCAGCGGCGCGCAGATCCTCGATCGCCGCCCGGGCGAGCTGCGCGTCGTGGCGCCGTCCGATCAAGGCAAGCTCATCGTCGAAGAACGACTGGACGCCCACGCTGACGCGATTCAGCTCCAGACTTCTGAGCCAGGCTGCGCGCTCTTGGCCGAGATCTCCAGGGTTCACCTCGATGGTCGCCTCCACCTGGTCCGCGAAGATGAAGGTGTTCCGTAGGATGGACAGCAGCTCTAGCAGAGTGCCGCTGGACAAGCTGCTAGGCGAGCCCCCCCCGAGGTACAGGGTGTCGAAGCCAGTGAGCTCCTCGGCCTGGGCGCAGGTCTCCAGCGCGACGGCCTCGAGCCAGCTGGCGATGCCGCCCTGGTCGGTGATGGAGAAGAAACCGCAGTACGAACACTTGGTGCGGCAGAAGGGCACGTGCACATAGAGGCCAGGCGGGCTGCTCATTCAGTCCGGCTGGTCTTCAGCACGGCGATGAAGGCGGCCTGGGGGATGGCGACGCTGCCTACCATCTTCATGCGCTTCTTGCCGGCTTTTTGCTTCTCGAGCAGCTTGCGCTTTCGCGAGATGTCGCCGCCGTAGCACTTGGCGGTGACGTCTTTTCGGAAGGCCGTGATGGTCTCGCGGGCGATAATCTTGCCGCCGATGGCGCCTTGAATCGGGATCCGGAACATCTGCTTGGGAATGACCTCTTTGAGTTGCTCACAGGCATGGACCGCCCGCGCCCTAGCGCGGTCGCGGTGCACCACCATGGACAGGGCATCGACCCGTTCGCTGTTGACCAAGATGTCGAGCTTGACCAGATCGCCAGCCCGGTAGTCGAGCATCTCGTAGTCCAGTGATCCGTAGCCCTGAGTGATGCTCTTCAGGCGATCGTAGAAGTCGAAAATGACCTCGGCGAGTGGCAGATCGAAGCGGATCTCGAGTCGTCCCGGTCCTGGGTATTGGACGTCTGAGTTCACGCCCCGGCGCTCTAGGCAGAGCTTCATCACCGCGCCCATGTGGCGCTCGGGTACCAGGATCGACGCCCGGATGTAGGGCTCTTCGGACCGCGTGATGCTCACCGGGTCGGGGTAGTAGGCCGGGTTGTCCATCGACATCATCGAGCCGTCTTGGAGATGGAAGTGGTACTCGACGCTTGGCGCGGTGAGGATCAACGACTGGCCGAACTCCCGTTCCAGCCGTTCCTGAACGATCTCTAGGTGCAGGAGGCCGAGAAACCCAGCGCGGAAGCCTTGGCCTAGCGCTGCTGACGAGTCCTTGGTGAAGACCAGCGCAGCGTCGTTCAAGACGTATTTGTCGAGCGCATCTGACAGGCCTGGGTAGTCGTCAGAGGCTACTGGATAGAGGGACGAGAAGACGACCGGTTTGGACTCGCGGAAGCCGCTCAAAGGAACGGCCGCCGGCCGGTCCTTGTGGGTCATAGTATCGCCGACGCGGGTGTCGGCGACGGTCTTGATGCCGGCGATCACGTAGCCGACGGCGCCCGCCTCGAGCCGCTCACAGGGCACCCGCTTGATCTGGAAGGTGCCGACCTCTTCCACCCGATAGGTCTGGAAGTTGCTCATCAGCTTGATGATGTCACCGGGCGCCACCGAGCCGTCGAACACTCGACAGCTGGCCACTGCACCTCGGAAGGAATCGTAGTGGGCATCGAAGATCAGCGCTTTGAAGGCTCGGTCCAGATGCCCCTTAGGTGCCGGAATGCGATCCACGATGGCCTCTTGCAGCTCGGCGATGCCGGCACCGGTCTTGGCCGAGACCAGCACCGCG
>Ga0164313_10005532_pt1 | contig 11184 bp, 11 predicted proteins | sample GuaBasSedimGuay4_FD_113735 | JGI IMG/M metagenome (GOLD analysis project Ga0164313, IMG submission 113735) | Subseafloor sediment microbial communities from Guaymas Basin, Gulf of California, Mexico - Guay4, Core 4569-4, 0-3 cm | ecosystem: Environmental > Aquatic > Marine > Hydrothermal vents...
ACTGCAAAAGAGATGGCGAGGTAGATAGTGAGGCAATTTTTAGATTGTTTCAACATTACACAAAAGATTGCAAAGAGCCCTTCACAATTGATATGATTGAGGAAGTTACAAAACGTTTAGAAGGTTCATTTAGTATTCTTGCGATGAATGCAAATAATCCAAATCAATTGGTGTCTGCAAGAGACGCACGTCCAGTAGAGTATTGTTTGATCAGACCACTGAAACTTGTTCTCATTGCTTCAGAGACCAAATTTATTAAAAGAGTGATATGGGATTACAATAAATTATCGTGGTTACATTCAATTGGTAAATTTTCAAAGCTTAAATCTGCTGATGTAGAATTTGGCACAATAAAAGATGATTCATTGGCTTTGTTTGATCTAACTAAGGAAATTACGAAAGACACAAAGTTAGAAGATCTATATGAGTCTAAGGATATTCCAAAAACTTTAAATCGTGTTTGGAAAGTTCCAACTTCCACAAATTATGGAAACCAGCATTCATCAGTGGGTTATAATAGAGTTAACCATGGAAAGAGCAACAACAACACCAATTCATCTGAAGATGAAAAGGAGGATAAAAAGCAGGGTACCCAGGAAATTACTACCCAACAATCTGATGAGGTCAAGACTGGAAAAGTATGGAATTCTGGACTGAGTAGTTATGTAGTAGCGTTCGGAAAGAAAGCTATCGTGGCAGGTGGATGTATATTAGATGTGGAAAAAAAAGTAATCTTATCGGTTGAAAAAGCTATGAAAGAAAACGAGTTGGATAATGAGGATCTCTCAAGTAATGATACAGATGTGAAAAAAAAAGATTACTCGGTAGAAGATTTCAAGCAAGGTAAATCTACTGAAATTAAAACAGTACCTGTTGAAGCCAGAAAAATGAATGACAATAAAATTATCCCTTTTAATAAACGTCCTGAAACTCTTACAAGATTAAAGGATTCAATAAAATCAGGTAAGGATAAAAGTTCGCATATAGTAAAGTCTTTACATGACGCCGAAGAAGCTAAAAGTAAACTTGTCATATTCAGAGATATTTATGAGGTAGCTGAAGCTTGTAACACAACCATAGTGTCTTTACGAACTATTGAAGCATATGCCTTGGCAAACAGGGTAATATCTTCTAAATTTGTAGAGATATTTGAGCAGGGATGGCAAGCTAGAAACAAAATCACCTATACTAATGACGCTTTGCAAGAAAAACTTGCTAAAAGTCAGAAGCATATTAGAGTATTGAAAGAATTAAATTCTCAGTGTAACGGTATAATTGATAAAACAGTAAACCACAGTGTTGCCAAACACTGGATTGAAACGTACTCAAAACATAGTGGTATTGAAATGGATTATGAGGTATTAAAAGACTTATTTAATGCAGGAGACATCAGAGGAAGTAATACGCTTAAAACTGTTGTGTCCACATTTCAAAATATAGGAGGTTAAATTAATGGACGGGCAATTGATCTTAGTCATATCAGACAGTATGGATGATAATAAGAAACCCGACAGAAATGAAGATGCGCTTATCAGAATGTCTGCAAATGCTAGGAAAGCTATGAGGTTTGACGATGATTCAGTAGAAGTATCTGGTCAAAAACATCACAAAGTCTTGAAAGTGCATCAATCATTTTCAAAAGACATTAAAGCAGTAAAAAGATCAGGTAAATATTCAAATGCTGAGTTGAAGCAGATAGGCTTTGTGACTACTGACATATTTAAGTTACTAACAGGAACAGGTGAAGGAGATAAAAAAGCTTCAATTGGGAAACCAACTACAAAAATTGATAAACCAGCTATAAAGGTTGTTAAAACTTTAATAGGTTGTGACCCAGAATTTCTATTGTTTGATAATGATGGCAATGTTGTAAGAGCAAACAGTATTTTACGAAAAAACGGTAAAATTGGGTCAGATGGTGCAATGATTGAAGTAAGACCAGACCCTGAAACAAGCCCGATCAAACTTGTGAAAAACATGAAGGATATATTTAAAGATCGAGATTTAACTGAATCAATTAGAAACTTTAAATGGAAAGCTTCAATATATTACAAAGATGCTATTAGAGATTATCCAGTTGGAGGACATATACACCTCGGTAATCCTGAGGGAATAAGTGTTTTAACTAATACATCCAAAACCTTCTTATTTAGTGTTTTAAACAAGATAATGGATGAACTACTGTCACTACCTATGATAAAGCTTGATGGCACCGATTTGGGAAAATCTAGACGCTCAGATTGCCAAATGGCAATGGGCAATAATGGTTACGGTTATTACGGAGAATGGCGCCCTTGTGATGGAAGATTAGAACACAGAACATTAAGTGGTTTATGGTTAATGCATCCTCTAATAGCAAAATCTGTATTAGGAACTGCAAAAGCTATTGCAGATGAGATGTTTGGTATAGTAAGCAGTGTTGATTATAACAAAAATATATTTAAACATCCTGGTGTAACTTTTCAAAGACACAAGGATCTTTATAGATCTGATTTTGATAAATGGGATGAAATAGACATCGCTAAAGAAATGGGGTGCACTAGATCATCTGGTTACATGGCTGATATGTTAAATCGTTCTAAAGCAAAAAGTATTACCAAAACATATTTAAAGAAATGGTATGCTAAACTAAAAGGTATGAGTACTTACAATAAGTACTCTGAGCATATAGATAATTTATATACGATACTTTGCATGCCCAATAAGGATATCAAAGACTTAGGTTTTGATATTAAAACAAATTGGGTGGAAGAAAAAGAGTTTTCAATATAACATATGAAAAAATTATTAATTAAAATTATAAAAAAGATAAAGGAAAAACTTGACATGAACAAAAATGATGCTTATATTTATTACAGTGGAGCAACGGATATTACAGGAAAGAAACTTGTAGAAGCTTTAAGTATAACAGGCGGTAATAAAAAACCTGCGGGAGCAAAGGTAGTGATTGGATGGGGAGCAAAAACGAAAGACGATGTTAAATTCCCAAAAGGTACTGTTGTAATTAATCATCCAGATGCCATCCGTGATAACAGGAATAAGTTTAAGGCTATGGAGATTATGAAAAATAAGCTCCCTAATAACATACCAAATTATACAGTAGCTGGCAGTGTATTAGAGGCTATTGGAGCCGGTACAGTGGCGCTTCCATTAATTGGTAGAACAAAGTTTCATCAAGGTGGTAAAGGTTTTTGGACTTGTCCAACTATGGCACAGGTTGATGCTGCTATTGAAGCTGGAGCACATCACTTTTGTAATATGGTACCTATTAAAGATGAGTATAGACTGCATGTCTTTTCAGGTGAAATAATCCATGCCCAGAAGAAAGTTAAACGTTCTGATGAGGACTTTGAGAAGGCATTCATCGAAGACGAGCTTGCAAGACAAAAGAGTCTTGCTGAGAAAAACAACGACCCATTTGATGAAGCTACTGCAGCATTAATGCTTAGAAGACAAGCTAAAAATGCTACTGCTGGTGGAGCAAACATGATGTTGAGATCCAACAAAATGGGATGGAAGTTTGGAATCGTTAAGAAGAAAGCTTCTTTAAAATTCGTGGAAGACAACATGAAAAAGATTGCAGTTGATGCAATAGACGCTCTCGGTCTTACATTTGGAGCAGTGGACTGCTGTGTTGATACAGATAATAATGTATTTATATTTGAAGTCAACTCAGGTCCAGGACTGGAAGCAACATCTTTTGATAAATATGTTGAAGCATTCAAAATTATTATGAAAGCTAAAACTACTAAGCCTGCTAAGCCTGCTGTAAAAGCAAGCAAAGCTGGCGGCTCTTCCAAATCAGTTCGAAATATTTCATCTGAGAAAGATGTCATGAAGAAACAATTGTCGGATTTACAGGGACTGCTTGATGAGGTAGACGATGATGCAGAATTTGCAGCAATTAAGAAACTTGGTGCCAAACTCATATTTGGTGGACAATAAATTTAAACTTACGCTATCTGACGAGTTTATAGCTAGTCAGATAGCAATATTACTAAACAATAACAATAATTTAAGTAAATATTACAATACGCACTCAATAATTAACAGTACGATTGAATATTTTGTAGAATTGTCTGGAAGTAAAGTTATTGGTTGTGTTGGATTAAAAAAAGAATTAAAGATGGATAAAATAGTGCATTTAAGTGTAGACTACTCCATGCGTAATACTGGTATTGGGAATAGGTTACTAAATGCTGCAGTTTTAAATTCATTGAAAGACACATTATATATGTCTATTAGAAATGATAATGTAGCCAGTATCAATTTGGCAAATAAAATAGGGTTTAGTGTTATTGCATACATACCTAAACAAACCTACAATATATTTACTTTATGCTTATTCAGGAGGAATGATGTTCGATACAGACCTTACTAAAATTCGATACGTCGCAATAGAGGTAATTAAAAAGTCTTCTATTCTAGCCAAAGATGTTGAGTGTGGATTACTGATTGGAATTTGTAAAAGAACGCTTGCTAATAAAAAAGAATGTAAGTTTCTTTTTCTGGCAGTAAGTGATAAATCTGTTAGAATGTATAATTTGAATGATTTTCACATTTTAACACTTGACATCCTTGATGACGACACAAGATATATGACTGTGTTTACTGATACAGATAAAGATCAGGAAGCTTCTCAAAACATGGTAGAAGAGATGGTACGCCATCTTGAGGAAAATGATAGGTTACAGGGAAATGACATTAACAAAGAGCTGATAGACGCTGAAACTTATGAAGGATATCCAGATGCGGTTTTAACAGAAGATAATATATCAGAATCTACCACCTCCAAAAGTACTCAAAATGCAAGCAGTAGTGGTGGTTGTATGAATACTTGCCATGGTAATTACCAAAATAACGCGTCATGGGCCAAGAAAGAACCAACACTATTAAATTTCACACGTCAAGGTAAATTACCTTCAATTGATACATTAAAAGCCATGAGGGCAAAAGTATTAAAAATGGCTGCTGGTGACTATGAAGCAGCAATACTACCAATCCCAGTAGGGGATTTACCTGATAAGAAAGCAAAAGAGGAAGACGATGATAAAGATGTAAAAAAAACAGGCGCTGTGAGAGTGTAGATAAAACTGATCTTACAACTACAGCACTTACTCTTGCAGCATATGCTGATATATCTTGTACAACTTGTCCTATCCATAAAAACACTAAGTTTATGGATAAAAAATCATTAATATCTGCAGCAATCAGTTATTGCGGAGGAGAATGTCCATATATTTAATTAGGAATGTTATATGAAACTCATAGGTCATAAAAACGAAAAAGAGCGTATAAAAATTGCGCTAGATTCAGCTAGACATAGAAATACAGCGATGCCACATATTTTATTGTCTGGGGCTGCTGGTTGTGGTAAAACTACTACAGCACAATGGCTGGCAAACACCGGTGGGTACGAATATCTTCCTGCATCTCCACTTGGTTTAAAAACTAAGAAAGATGTCTATTCTTTACTTGAAAAATTGAATATTATAGGATATAATAAGACAGGTGATAGAGTAAGTCCCATTAAACCTACAATTTTGTTCTTTGATGAAATACATCAAATGCCAGTACTAGCACAAGAGGTATTTGGGTTAGCAATGGAAAGATTTATTCTGGAAGCAGATATTCCAAATAAATTAATATGGTTACCTTATTTTACTATAATAGGTGCTACTACTGATGATGGAAAGTTAACAAAACCATTTAGAGACAGATTTAAGTTAAAATTTATATTCGAACCATACGAACGTGATGAAATGAAAGAAATAGTTAAATTTCATGCTAAGCACAGAAATCTTGTTATTACTGTGGGAGCTATAGATGCTATAACTAATCGCAGCAAAGGTGTTCCTAGAATAATGGTTAATTACCTAGAAACTATACGTGACGTCATGCTAAGTGAAAAATCTAGTATCATAACAAAGAAGCTTGTAGAATCAGCATTCTTTACTATGGGTGTAGATCGTACTGGTTTATCAAAAACAGAAATAACGATATTAAAATCATTGTTCGAAGCTAATGGACCTGTAGGTCTTGATAATCTTGCTATTATAACAAACGAAGCTCCTAAGACCATTACTCAAACACTTGAACCTTTTCTAATTCAGAGAGGTTTGATATTAAGGACTGGAAAAGGGAGGAATATTACCAAGGCTGGTTCTAGGTATTTAGAGGAAGAAGGGCATTTAGATAAAAAGATTAATAGTAAAATTTTTATTGATGCTTCTTACAGCCGCAGTTAGGAGTAATGATGAATGAAAAATATAAATATGATGTTAAAAAGATCAAAGAAACTAGATCTTCACCTAAGTATTTACTTGGTGACAGCATCAAGGAAACAGAAGAATTATTAGCAGAGTTTACTTTTTACATAAATAATTTAGCAAGGGCTTATTCCGAATCTACTAACATAGACAGAGGTGATTTCTTTGGTGAAGCTATAATAGCTTTAGGTAAAGCCAAAGCTGATTTTGATCCTAAGAGAGGTGGAGAATTTGCTCCTTTTGCCAAGTTCATAATAGTAGATGCTATGAATGAATGTGTTAGAATTAATAAAGCTGTAGTAATAACTCCAGTATATATAGATAAAGCACACAAAATTATTGTAAGAATAAAAAACGTAATATCAAACTATACTGATTCATTTGATGACGTTGTGTTTAACAACGCGTTTGATAAAGCTAAAATTCCTAAATCAATAAAGGCTGCTGTACTGTATGATAAGAATTTGTTAAACAGAGCAGCCAAACGAAGCAAACTTACGCTTGTAGAGTTAATAGAGAGAGCAGAATTTCTACCATTAGTACTTCAAAAAGATGTAACAAAAGAAGCAGATGGTAGTGATAAACCGCCTTTAGCAAAACTAATTGTTGGTGAAATACTTGAACTATTAGACGACGAAGAAACTGCTGTAGCTGACCTTATTATGGACGATAAAAACAGATCAGACATATGTAAGCTATTAAGTTGTTCAGATGATTGGGTGGTAAACAGAATAAAAGCTATACGTCGTAAAGCCAAGCAAGCTTTGCTGAGAGGAAACGGGAACTAAAATGAAAACAATAGACATACTTCGTAAATTCGAAAAAGATACCAAGAAGAAGTTTGGGACTGAAGTATATATAGTAGGAGGTTATGTAAGAGATTTTCTGAGAAGAAAGAAAAACAAAGATCTAGATATAGTAATACGTAACATAAGTCTTAACGATGCACAGAAATATTTAAGAAGGTTTGGTAAAACAAAGAGACTTACTATACACAACATATCTGGAAAAGAATCAGTTACTTTCATATTGTTTAGAAATAAAAATGACAGTATGGAGGCACAAATTGCATTAGTTAAAGGTTATGGTAAATTCAAGGGTAAATTGAATGCTCCGCTTAAACACGACAGTAAACAGAGAGATTTTACTATTAATGCAATGTATCTTCCTATTAACGAACGTTCTGCTAAAGGTATAATAGATTTTCATGGTGGAAGAAACGACATATCTGCCAGACAAATATTATCAGTAGAATCAGCTAAAGATAAATTCGTAAAATCTCCAATAAGAATTTTAAGAGCTTTTTCCATGGCTGGAAGGACTGGATATACCATTGCAAATCATGTAAAACATGCAATAGAAGAATGCGCTTATATGTTAAAAAAGGTTTCTGGAGAGACCATAAGATTGGAATTAGAAGAGATTTTATTAAGTGCAAAGCCATCAGTCCAATTAAAGACAATGCAAAAGCTGGGAGTGTTAAAAGTAATATTGCCTGAACTTGAAGCCTGTGTTGGTTGTTACCAAGATAAAAAGTATCATAAATATGATGTATTTACGCATCTAGTTTATACTTGTGACAATATAGAAGCTGATTTAGTTTTGAGATTGGCTGGTCTATTGCATGACATTGGAAAGCCTATAGTGCGTAAAATAATAAGAAAGAAAATAACATTTTATAAGCATGAAGTTATAGGGGCAAAAGAATCAATAGTTATACTTGAAAGACTTCATTTTGATAAAGCTACTATAGGACGTGTTTCGCATTTGGTTAGAATGCATATGTATCACTATACCAGAGAATACACAGATGCTGGTGTAAGAAGGTTTATCAATAATGCAGGAATAACTAAAGACGATATAAATGATATTGGAAATTTTCCTTTATTTAAAATAAGGCGCGCCGAAAGACTTGGAAATGGTTTTAAAATACAAGGGGTAACACAAAGGCAGCTAGATTTTGAGAAAAGGTTGGTAAGGATATTCAAAGACAGCTCTGGCTTAGCTATACAGGACCTGGCTGTAGATGGAAAGGCTCTTATGAAAGTGTTAAAGCTTCCACAAGGTAAGAAAATTGGAACCATCCTAAATCATTTACTTGATTTGATAATGGACAGCCCTGAACTTAACAAAAAAGAGCTATTAATGCATCATGCTTTAGATTATATGATGAAGGAGACCAAATGAATAAGGGATTATTAGCTATAAATGCACTTGAAGATGCTATGAGCGTCTTAGCAGATATTATAGGCACTAAGAAAACAACTCCAGATATCTTAGAAAGAGCAAAATTAACAGTAAATCAGTTCAAAAAGGATTTTGGTGAGGAGATTACGATCGATAACGACGGACAATTCTGGTTCTTGACCGAGCCATGATTTTCATATAGTAGTATAGTCTTTGCTGAAAGCCAACAGTTATTAACATTAACATTTGATGCGAACACTTTGGCATATACTCAGGTATGAAGCATATATCAGGACTTGATGCTATTTTTTAGAATTAATTAGTAAACTGTGCCAGCTATGAGTTACGAGGGGGTTTCTAATGGTATACCTCCACTTTGAACAGCAAAAAGCCATTGCCAGTTTCACCAATATAGTCTTTGAAAAAATGTTAAACGAGTTTTATATATCAGAAAAAATTGTTAATATTGGAGTTACTTTGATAATAATTTGAGTATGTGTTGATAAAACTGCTATATTCTAATATTTTAAAAAATGAAGTAGGGTTCAAATCCCTGCCAATACTTAAGAAGATGTATTACGTAGGGGGAGACAGCAGCAATTGGTGTCGGTAGTGGTTCAATCCCGCTTCCCCCATAAGGATAATCACAAGTCGAAGTGCACCTTTATAAAATGAAAAATCGACAATGGATGCTTATATTTATAGTTTGATCGCCGTGTGCCGATCCGCCAATCAAAGTACCGAAACGCAAAGTAGTCTATTGCAGATGAAAACGCAAAGTAAGGAAACGTTGAGCCATGTCCGCAAGTGCAACAGACTATAATTAGACTCTGAAGTTCGAGTGGGTGTGGGTGGGAAAATAAGCATCAAAGGTATGTGTTGATTTCCATGAAACTCTCCTTTCAGGAAAGAAGTAAAGGATTGAGTTATATCTTATAAAGGTGTAACTCTTCCTTTACAAAGGTTTATGTACACAAAATTCCTCCTAAGTTTTTTGTACACGTGCAATGTGTAGCATTGGGCTATTTCATTGCACAAAAGAAGGGCTCACAGTCAAATAAACTTACTTAATGTAGGATTCGTGCTGTATCCTCTAGAGAGCCCTTTTATTTTTAATAATTAGAAAAAAGGAATATTTATGGATTCTTTTGATGGTGGTGGATTTGGTTGGAGCTTTGTGGGGGCTGTTTCAGAAGAAATAGCAGAAGACGAAGAAAGAGTGTTTGGAAATGACCCACTTTATGATACATATGATACAGAAGAACGTGAATGGGTAACTAGTAGTGAGTATGGTAGTGGAGAAGAATCATACAATGATGCGGTAGAATATCTAGAAGAGACCCAAGAAGAGAATCGGCTAGATAATATAGAACAACAGTTAGCAAACATTGACTTGAGAAATGATGGACCTGATTTCATATCTCTTAAAGAAGTTCAAGACATAACAAATAATGAGGTAAAAACTACATTAAGACCTTTTGAACGATTCATACAGGATTTGATATCTGGTAAAAAGACTCTTGATGATGGTTTATATTAATTATGGATATAAGAATTGTAGGCAGACCCAGTTCTAAAGCTGTTACTAGAATTGTAAAGACCACCGACTTAGGAAGATTCACTAAAAAATGTCATGTTGTTGTGAATTACGGACTAGCTGGAAGAAAGCTGGACACCTTCATTCGTAAACATCCGTCATTAAAATATAAACCAACTATTAACAAATATATAGGTTGTAATAAATATAAAGCTATAAAAGATGCTGAAAATATTGACATTAAGGTGCCTGAAACTCGTTTATCTTTACTTAAAGAGCACGATGCAAGTAAATTTCTAACTAAAAGACTCCACTCACAGGGTGGTTATGGTATTGTGTTGGCTAAAACTAAATCTAAATTAGCAAACAAATATTATCAGGTCTTTATAACAGATAGAATTTACGAGCTAAGAGTGCACGCTTTTTCATGGCTGAAGCAAAAAGATTGGTTGCTACAGAAAAGATTTGGAAAGCCTGAAGAAATAGCTTGGAACTACAGCAAAGGTGGAAGATTCCAGACTATACACAATGCTGATCAGTATCCTTTGTTCAAACGTGCAAAAGGTATTTCTGAAGAGATACTAAAAATAAGAAACATGTCCTTTGGAGCGGTAGACTTTGTAGTAACAAAAGATAGAACTATATTGTTCTTAGAAGTTAACTCTGCTCCTGGTTTTACTGAGTTAAGTGAGGGTACTTATGTTAAAGCCTTCCAAGCTCTTAAAAATTTTGATAAAAACGAATTATTAAGTTATTGTAATTAAAGAATTATAGAACTAAAACGCATAATGATTGCTGTCTATTTCAAACGATAAGTGTTGGAATAGGCGGCATTCTTGTACGAAAGTGGGTCTTGCCGTCCTTGGGACAGAGCATTCCCGCTAAGTTTTATTATTCCATAAAGGCTCTGGTAAGAGGGTTTAGATCTGTTATATAGTATTAGTAACAACTTGGTACCAAAACAAAAACACGGTACCAGACTAATATATGTAAGGCTAGTACTAATTAGCAGATCTATATAGTTAACCTGTTGACGCTATGGTTAATGGAATATCAAAACAAGGTCGCGTGGGTTCGGGGTGGGAAATTTAGTATATAATTCAGTATCATGGTCGGTATGTTTTTGACGATTTAAATTAAAAACGGAGTTGTGATGGAAGCTACTGCAAATAAAAAGAAACGAGTACTTAA
>Ga0164313_10005533_pt1 | contig 11181 bp, 8 predicted proteins | sample GuaBasSedimGuay4_FD_113735 | JGI IMG/M metagenome (GOLD analysis project Ga0164313, IMG submission 113735) | Subseafloor sediment microbial communities from Guaymas Basin, Gulf of California, Mexico - Guay4, Core 4569-4, 0-3 cm | ecosystem: Environmental > Aquatic > Marine > Hydrothermal vents >...
AATCAAGTAACCTTGGAAATAGAAGTCAAAATAGAAGATCTTGACCCCTCATCAGAACAAGTTGCAGACAGACCTACTACCACCAAAAGAACAGTAAAAACCAATGCCATTGTAAATAACGGCAAGACTATTATCTTGGGCGGATTGATTAAAAGAGTAGGAGGAAAAGGTATATCAGAAGTGCCTTATCTTTCTGCTATTCCTGTATTGGGAGATTGGTTATTTACTCACAATTCAGATGTAGAACGAGAACAAAATGTAGTGATATATTTAACACCATATATCGTAAGAAGAAGCGGAGATTTAGAAAAGTTAAAAGAGTTACTTGCAGAATTAGACGAAGTACAAAAAAGATACAATAACTTCGTGGCTAAAGCCATAGAAAAAGAAACAGGAGAAGAAGTTCCTCAGGCAGGAGAAGAGCCTGCTTTTGCCGCTAGCAAAAGAATACGCGAAAAACCCAAAAGTAATTTAAGTATATTAGAAGAAGAGTCTTAATGCATTTTCCTCAGCTAAAAGATGTCAACCTTGAGCCTTTGTGGGAGGAAGAAATTAACCATAAGCTTGCCTTGAAGCATGCTTTGCTTTTTTCTGTCATAGAGGGAGATAAAACTGTTATAGTTGAACAAAATACCTTGGTAGATTCTCTAAATCACCTTTCTAAGCTTTCTTTGGATTATCCAGTATTTTTAGTAGATTTTGAAAGCTTCGAAAGGCTTAAAAATAAATTTCTAGAAATTCAAACAGGGTCTGATTTTGAAGATATGTCCACAACTACAGATGAGCTTATAGAAGCGGAGTCGGATCTCTTAGAGTTTATTAGAAATTCTCAAGATTTACTTTCTAGTGAAGAATCTGCACCCATTATTAAGTTAGTTAATTCTTTGTTTTTTCAAGCTATTCAAAAAGGTGCGAGTGACATACACATAGAAAGTTCAGAGCGCAAAGGAGAAGTGCGCTTGCGTATGGATGGTGCACTCAAAAAACATCTTGATCTTGAAAAAAATATTGTCAATTTAGTAATCAGTCGTATTAAGGTTATTTCTAATCTTGATATTTCTGAAAAACGTATCCCTCAAGATGGACGTACGCAATTGGCTATTTCTGGTAAAACTATAGACGTAAGGGTGTCTATTTTACCTACATATTATGGCGAAAGAGTGGTCATGCGGATACTGTCTCAAAGTGAACATATCCCTACACTCAAATCGCTTGGTTTTGCCCAAGATATTACTAAAGATTTATACAAACTGCTTAATCATGCCCACGGAATGATACTGGTCACGGGTCCTACAGGTTCTGGTAAATCTACAACACTTCATGCCTGTATGCAGCATATTGCAACTCCTGATAAAAATATTATTGCAGTAGAAGACCCCGTAGAGTATAATGCAGAAAATATTTCACAAATACAAGTAAACACCAAAGTAGGACTTACTTTTGCCGCGGGATTACGTTCTATATTAAGACAAGATCCAGATATTATTATGGTAGGAGAGATACGAGATTCAGAAACAGCAGATATTGCTTTACGTTCGGCATTAACTGGGCACCTTTTGCTCTCTACTTTGCACACAAATGATGCTACTTCTGCTTTGAGCCGTTTGATGGATATGGGCATTGAAAATTTTCTTATTTCCTCAACACTTTTGGGAGTGTTGGCACAGAGGCTTACACGAAAACTTTGCTTAAAATGCAAAAAAGAAGGACAGCTCTCTCCTGCAATAGCAGAAGAAATATTTGTACCCAAAGATAAACTCTTTTTTCATGCCCAAGGATGCATAGAATGTGATTTTACAGGCTACAAAGGTAGGCAGGTCATTGGAGAACTTTTTATCATAAATGACCATGTAAAAGAAATGATGAAAGATGGTTTTAATGATCATCAAGTCAGAGAATCCATGAAAAAATTAGGAATGAAAACTATAGCAGACAAGCTCAAAGAAATGCTTTTAGAAGGAACAACTTCTTATGAAGAAGCACTTCGAGTTGGACTGATGGACGGCTAATATGTATGAGCGTAAAGCCTTTACTCTTGTAGAAGTATTGATTTCTATTGCTTTGTTAGGCATCATTCTTCCTATTCTTTTTTCTTCTGTAGAAAGTCTTAGAATGTCTAACAAACACCTTTTAACATATCTTGAGCGTGCCAAAAAAGTATCTAAAGCCACAGAAGTTTTATATATGGACATTATAGGCTCAGATGGCAATATTAGCATTAAAAAAGATGAATTTACAAGACTCTGCATAGAGGACACAAGTAATTCTCTTTATGCCCTACCCACAGCTAAAGTTTGCTGGGTAGTACTCAAAAATCAAAAAACATTAGCAAGAGTAGAAGGCAACGCCTATGCTCTACCATTGGGTATTGAGGAAAGAGTAGAGGTTGATATTGTCATGAAAGACATGGTATTATTTGATGTTTACCATAAAAAAGATAAAGTTTTAGTTCTGTTAGAACAAAAAGGAAAAGAAGCAATTAGCTTTATGGTACACGGTATTTCCAAAGCAGAAAAAAGAAAAAAGAAAAAACCAAATAAAAAGCCCAGAAAAAGAAATACCCCCTCCCTTGCAGCAGGCACAAATTCTATTACTCCTGAGGGGCGATGAGATTAGTATTTTTAAATTTCGCTACAATCTATTAGCGCTATATAAGGGAGCAAGAGATGAAAGAGACGTATGAGAAGTTGGGGTTGTTTTATCTGGGTAAAGATGTAGATAAGCAGACTATGGAAGCTAGTGAAGCACTGACTTTGTTGAAAAATAAGAACTTTACTACACATGCAGCCATCATCGGTATGACAGGTTCTGGAAAGACGGGGCTTGGTATAGGCATCATCGAAGAAGCGGCTTTGGACAACATCCCTGCTATTGTCATAGACCCTAAGGGAGATATGGGAAACCTTTGTTTGACAGACCCTGACTTTTCTACTAAGGCTTTTGAGCCTTGGGTCAAAGATGAGGCAGAAAACAAAGAAGTGGAAGTCTCTGCCTATGCTGAGAAAACAGCCAATATGTGGAAAGAAGGCATAGAAAGTTGGGGGCAAAGTAGCCAACGTGTGGCTAGGCTGCATCAGGTAAAAAAAACTATCTATACCCCTGGGGGTTCTGCTGGAGTTGCCATCAATGTCTTGTCCTCTTTTGATGCACCTAGTGCTGAGGTCATGCAAGACAGCGATATGTTTGCTGCATATTTGAAAAGTACTACACTTTCTTTACTTTCTCTACTGGGTATAAGAGCAGACCCTTTAGACTCGAAAGAGTACATACTTTTAGCTCAGATTATGACTAAAGCATGGCTAGACAAGGAAGACCTGAGTATCGCTAGTTTGATTATGAAGACTTTAAACCCTTCTTTTGAAAAAATAGGGGTACTTTCTTTAGAAGACTTTTACCCTCAAACACAACGTTTTAAGTTGGCTACTAAGATGAATGCTTTACTAGCAAGCCCTAGTTTCTCTCTTTGGATGCAAGGCGATACTTTGGACATACAAAAGCTTTTGTATGACGATAATGGAAAAGCCAAAGTCGCCATCTTTTCCATAGCACACTTGAACGATGAAGAACGTATGTTTTTTGTGACACTTTTACTGAACAAGTACATTGCATGGATGCGTCGTCAAAGTGGTACTTCTGCTTTAAAGACTTTGCTTTATATGGACGAAATATATGGCTTCTTCCCACCAAGTAAGAACCCGCCAAGTAAAGAACCTATGCTTTTACTCCTTAAGCAAGCGAGAGCTTTTGGGGTAGGTGTTGTTTTAAGTACACAAAACCCGATTGACTTAGACTATAAGGGGCTGTCCAACATTGGTACATGGTTTATAGGGCGTTTGCAAACCACTCAAGACATAGACAGGGTGATAGATGGTTTGGGTGGAAAAGTAGGGTCTGCTTTTGACAAAAAAGAGATAAAAAACCTTTTGGCAAACCTACAAAAACGTACTTTCTTTTTGAAGTCAGCACACTTAGATGACATACGTCTTTTTAGTACGCGTTGGGTTTTGTCTTACCTGAAAGGCCCACTAAAAAACCAAGAGATACGACAGCTTATGAAAGTACAAAAAGAAGCACAGAGTAGCTCAATACAAAGTGTTAAGATAAAAAGAAATACCACAGCATCTTTGGATAGTTATCAAAATATAGACAGTTCTATCTCTCAGTATTATGAAGTAGATGCTTCTGGGGCAAATGTGTTTTACCCATTACTTGCCGCCAAGGCAAAGATGCATTTTTACCAAGCTCGACGAGGCATAGATGAAGAAAAAGAACTTGTACTCTCTTTGTATTTAGATGAAGCGATGCAAAACATTGACTGGGGTAAGGCAGAGGAAGAAGAAGACTTTAGTAGATACCCCTATAAGAGAGCAAAAAAAGGAAAGTATGCTGCTTTACCCGCTGTAGTTTTGAAAGATAAAGGACTTAAAAAAGCCATAAGAGCCTTAAAAAATACATTGTACCAAGAACATGACTTGAGCTTGTTTCGTTGTGCTACTCCTAAACTAGAGTCTAAAGTAGATGAGAGTGAAGCAGACTTTAGGGTACGGGTGCAAGACTTGATGGATAAGAAAAAAGAAGCAGAGATACAGAAGCTTCAAACACGTTATGACAAAAAAGAAAAAACCTTAAGCACAAGACTAAACAGAGCCAAAGAACGTGTAGAAAAAGAAGTTTCAGACTCTAGGACTTCTATGATAGAAACAGGTATCGCTGTTTTGAGTGCCTTGTTTGGGAAGGCAAGTTCTGCCAAGATAGGAAGAGCAGTAAACAAGGGAAATAAGATACTCAAAGAGAGAGGTGAAATGTCTAGGGCAGAAGAACGTTTAAGTGAGGTAGAAGAGGATATAGAAACCTTAGAATATGAACTAGACGACAAGATAGATAGTTTAAATGAAAAATATAATATAGAAAATATAGAGATAGAAACATTTAGCATTAGGGCTAAAAAAACAGATATAGACGTAGAGACATGTGCCGTGTTGTGGAAAGTGTCCTAGTTTAGCCTTTACTACCTGGTTTTATGGCAATACTTCCTGTTTTGCACATAGGACATTCTTCTGGAGAAAACATTTCAAAGTTAAAATCATCTAATGCAAACAAGGGTATGTGTTTTGGTAGTGAGCAGTCATTTTTAGCTATTTGATTACTGCTTTCACGAGCACAAAAACCTCTATTTGCAAGAGAAGCAAAAGCTACAACTGTAGCACCCAAAGCTTCTATTGCTTGTGCGGCTTTTAATGCAGAACCCCCTGTGGTAATGATGTCTTCACAGATGATGACTTTTTCTCCTTTGCTTACTTCAAAACCACGACGTAACTCCATAGCGCCCTCTTTTTTTTCTACAAAGATAGAGCGCACATCAAGAGAACGAGCCAGTTCATAGCCTGCGAGTACACCACCAAGAGCAGGTGCACATACGGTATCAACTTCTATGCCCGCATTGCGTATCATGCTGGCCAAGGTATCACTAAGTAAAGATGCTTTTTTAGGGTACTCTAATACTTTTGCACTTTGTAGGTATCTGTTTGAATGATTACCAGAAGCCAAAAGAAAGTGACCTTCTAGCAAAGCATGGGCATCTTTGTAGGCCTGTTCCACATTCATATTAAACCTTTAGTATGTCAGCTTCTTTGGTTTTGAAAGCTTCGTCTATCTTGTTTATGTGCTCATCTGTAAGCTTTTGTATGTTTTCTTGAGCTTTTTTAGATTCATCTTCACCTATGTCTTTATTTTTTTCAAGTTTCTTGACTTGATCATTGCCATCTTTTCTTACATTTCTAATGGAGACTTTGGCATGTTCAAGCATCCCTTTGGCTTGCTTCACGATATCTTGTCTTTGCTCAGCAGTCATAGGAGGGAAAAATAATTTAATAAAATCACCATCATTGTTAGGATTAACACCTATATTTGCTTCTTGGATAGCTTTTTCTATCACAGGGAGTAGTGTTTTTTCCCAAGGAGTGATGCTGATGGTCGTAGCATCTGTGGCTATTACATTGCCTACTTGGGTTAAGGCAGTCATTGTGCCGTAATAATCTACTTTTATATTATCTACAATACCTGTGGTTACTTTTCCTGTCCTAAGTGTGGAAAAATCTCTTTTTAACGCATCAATACTTTTATTCATATTTTCTGTAGTATGCTCAAAAATTTCAGTTGTCATGCTTTTGTCCTTGCTGTGATTTGGGGTAAATTTTACCCTTTTTTACCTTTTTATGTACTTCATCGTATGCTTTCCTTGTCTAGCTCACCAGACTTCAATTTTTCTAAGTAAGATTTTAAATGTTCTTTGACTTCTCCTTGTAACACATACAGAGCTAGCAAATTTGGAAGTGCCATTGCAAAGAAAAGCATATCCGAGAAATTTAAAAGTACTTTAGCACTTGTTACGGATGCGATGACGATGAAGGCGACAAATATCAACTTATAAATCAAAGTATATTTTTCTCCAAATAAGTATGTCCACGCTCTTTCCCCATAGTATGACCATGCTATCATTGTAGAAAAAGCAAAGAGAATGATAGAGATAGATAAAATAATAGGAAACCAAGAGATGACAGAACCAAATGCTGCAGCTGTGAGTGCCGCACCTTCTCTAGCCTCTATAAGGTGTGCAAATTCACCATTGGGTTCATACACGCCTGTAGTGATGATAACCAGTGCAGTTATAGTACAAATGATGATAGTGTCTATGAAAGGCTCATACAAAGCAACCAAACCTTGACGTACAGGGTACTTTACAGAAGCAGTAGAGTGAACAATGGCCGCAGACCCCATCCCTGCTTCAGAAGAAAAAGACGCACGTTTAAATCCTTGAACTATGACCCCTATGATACCACCTGCTACAGCAGTAGGAGCAAATGCTTCAGAAAAGATAAGGCTTATAGCATGTGGTACTTCTGCAGCATTAACTACCAGTATCCAAAGAGAAGCAGAAAGATAGATGATGACCATAGTAGGAACTATTTTTTCTGCAGTAGTCGCGATACGCTGGATCCCTCCTATGATGACTAATCCAACCACGGTGGCTAAGATAAGTCCAAAGATTGCGGGGTATTGGGCAAAAAATGGTATGTGTGCGGTGACTATGCCTACTGCTTGAGAAGTTTGAAAAGCATTCCCTGCTCCTAGAGATCCACCTATAGTGAAAAAGGCAAAGAGTACAGCCAAAACTTTACCTAATGTCCCCATACCCTTTTTTTCAAAACCTTTTGAGAGGTATTGCATCCCTCCACCCATGATACGACCATCTGGACGTACTTCACGGTAGATTTGAGAGAGTGTTACTTCTGTAAACTTGAGCGTCATACCTAGAAAACCTGCAAGTATCATCCAAAATGTTGCTCCTGCACCCCCTATAGAGATGGCTATGGCAACCCCTGCGATATTTCCCAAACCAACAGTAGCAGAAAGAGCTGTAGTTAAAGACTGAAAAGGACTTATTTCCCCTTTATCCTCAGCAGTACGGTATTTCCCTGTTATAATCCTAAAAGAGTGCTTAAGCATACGTAGGTTGATAAAACCAAAACGTGCAGTTAGCCAAAAACCAGCAACGATGAGCCAAGCAACTATGAAAGGTAAAGATGTGCCCTCTATGCTTCCAAAAAATACATCAAAGAAAAAAATACTCCCCAAAACTCCATTGATTACTTCAAATATTGCATCCATTGTTTTAGCCTTTATATTGAATGGTTTTATTATACATTATTTATATTTGAAAATACATAGACTAGAAGTTTTTAGCAAATTTTTATTTTTTAAACATTTACTATTGACAAATTTCAACCTTTTTACTATAATTGCGTTCCTTTTTAACCTAGGTTTAAAAGTAACGGAGTGTAGCGCAGTCTGGTAGCGCACCTGGTTTGGGACCAGGGGGTCGAAGGTTCGAGTCCTTTCACTCCGACCATTTATAATATATGGTGGGCGTAGTTCAGTTGGTAGAGCGCCAGTTTGTGGTACTGGTTGTCGCGGGTTCGAGTCCCGTCGCCCACCCCATTAATAATTAATTTGGGTAAGCACCCTTTAAAACAGAGATGATGAAGCGCTTGTGGCTCAATTGGATAGAGCATCAGACTTCGGATCTGAGGGTTAGAGGTTCGAGTCCTCTCAGGCGTACCAATAAATGTCTTTTTTTGAAGGAACGAAGTCCCTCCAAAATTCATCTCACTAAAGCTTTTGCTTTGCAAAGAGAAGATATACAGTTAATAGATTAATTTTTGTTATTTATTATTATTTTTTGTGCACTCATAGCTCAGCTGGATAGAGCATCGCCCTTCTAAGGCGAGGGTCTTAGGTTCGAATCCTAATGGGTGTACCACTTGTTATTATTGTTTAGTTAAAATATCACATGCGGATGTGGTGAAATTGGTATACACGCCAGACTTAGGATCTGGTGCTTTACGGCGTGGAGGTTCGAGTCCTCTCATCCGCACCATCTACTTATATATAATCCTCACAAACAACCACTACATCGAACTTTAAGAGACTTTTTAAGCTTTCACTATTTTACGATTGGTAACCTATTGGTAACCAAAATCTCATTTAACTATTCCATACTATATCATAACAAGTACTTCTACCACCATGACCTTCTACCTCATGTAATAAACCTTTATCTACTAACTCTTTTATATGACGTGATGCAGTGACCTGTGTTGTACTGGTGATACCTCTATATTTTTTATTAGTCAATCCACCCTCAAAATTGCCTTCTCCTGCATCAAGTAGCTTATTGAGAACTTTGGTTTGTTTTTCATTAAGGTTTAGGCTTCTAGACTTATCCCAAAACTTTGTTTTTTCAACAACTGTTTGTATATTCTCAAGTGAGATGTTAATGGCACTGTTTATCATACTTGTGTGCCATAGTATCCATGCGGTAAAATCAAAACTCTTATTGTCCATAATCTTATTGGTTTTTTCCAAAGAAGCATAATAGTTTTTCTTATCTTTCATAACAGCAGAGGAGATAGAAAAGTACTTATGATTAAGTCCTAGTTCTTTAGAGAGTACATAATTTGATATGGCTCTTGTTAGTCTTCCGTTACCATCATCATAAGGGTGGATAATTACAAACCATAAATGAGCAATAGCACTTTTAACGTAAGGGTTATCCTTAGAATGATTTATATACTCAAGAAATGCATGCATTTCATCTGTAAGCGTATCATGAGGAGGAGCGATATAGTGTGTTTTTTCTTTTATCCCCCTGCCCGATACTACAGACATTTCCTCTTCTCTATATTTTGCTACATCTATTTTAGTCATACCACTGTAGCCAGTTGGGAACAAAGCGTTATGCCATCCGTGAAGTCTTTCTTCTGTAAGTGGTTCATGGTTAAAGCTACTATCTATCAGTACATCTACTAATCCATCAGTATGATGCGTGGAACGGTCATTTGTATAATCAAAAGTAACATCTAGTTTTTTTCGCACAGATGAACGGACACTATCTCTATTGAGTATTTCCCCTTCTATCTCTGATGAAGCTAGTATTTCATTGGTTACTGCATCTAGTTGTATAGAGATTGTATTGCTTGCATTGAGAGTGTTGATAGTACCTTCAAGTATGCCTGTATTACGTGATACTTGTGATAGTACAGTATCTAGCTTTGTATGATTGTGTTGAAAGTTTGGATAGTCAGCATGTTCCCAAATCCACTTTTTTTCTTTCATTTGTACGCCTTTGATAAGAATAATTAGTTAATCATATCGTAAAATGATAAGAATATTGATATAATCGTATCTTTTTTAAATGAAATTTAGATGCCACCAATAATCATTTTTGTTTTTTCCAATAAAAATGGACGAGTAGGGATATCGCTTATTTCATCAAATTTTAAATTCATCGTATTTTTCATTAAGTCAAAAATTGGGAGATATTGAAAAAGATATTATTGATGGATTAAAAGAAGTGAAAAAGTTATATGAATAAAAATGGTACAAAACTAGACCAATATTGTCATATTTCTAGTGGAGGTACTCCATCAAGAAGACAAGATACATTTTATGGTGGAGATATTTTATGGTCAACAATAGCAGATATGGAAAAGTCTGATGGTATTGTAGTCGACACAAAAGAGAAGATAACATCAGAGGGGTTGGCAAGTATAGGAAATAGAATATTTGCTAAAGATACATTACTTCTTGCTATGTATGGTTCTGTAGGAAAAGTAGCTATTGCAGGTAAAAAAATGGCTACAAATCAAGCTATTTTAGGTATTACACCTAAGAATGAAAAGGAAATATATATTTCTTATTTAAAATATTGGTTAATGGTAAATAAAAGAAAGATAGTTAATAAAGCAAGAGGTGGGATATTAAAAAATCTTTCTGCAAAGATTGTTGAGAACCTTAAAATAAATTTACCGTTATATGATGACCAAATTAAAATAGCCAACCTCCTCACCCAAGTAGAGACACTCGTAGCCAAAAGAGAAGAGAGTATAGGGCTACTAGATGAACTACTTAAGAGTACTTTTTTGGATATGTTTGGGGATCCTATAACTAATCCTCAAAACAGAGAAAAGGTTAGGCTAGATGATATTGTAGTTTTGCAAAGAGGGTTTGATTTACCTAAAAGTGATAGAAATATAGAAGGTAAGATTCCATTATATGGTTCCAATGGTATTGTTGATTTTCATGATGAAGCAAAATTTGAAGAAGGAATAATTACAGGACGTTCAGGGACGATAGGAAAAGTATATTATTCACATAAACCTTTTTGGCCACTAAATACAACATTATTTAGCAAAGACATAAAGGGTAATAATATTATATATTTAACATTTCTACTGAGATTTTTCAGATTAGAAAGATTTCATCAAGGTGCAGGTGTACCAACATTAAATAGAAATAATGTGCATAAAGAAAAAATCTATAAAGTTGATAGAAATGAACAAGATGAATTCGCTACCATCGTCAAACAAATAGAAGCCACAAAAGCATACTATCAAGATAGTCTTGATGTGCAAAAAACGCACCAAACCGGCCACTCATAGCGTTTGCATCCGGCCAGTAAAAACGCTCGACATCCGGCCACCCTTGGCGGTGATGATTCGGCCACTTTTGCTTAAGGAGCGCGATTTTATATTCGCTTAAGCTTCATTGTCTGCTTGGGAGATATTTTCTGAATTTAACTACACTCTTTGTATCTAGTATACAAAGGTGATAAATGAGGAT
>Ga0164313_10005534_pt1 | contig 11180 bp, 13 predicted proteins | sample GuaBasSedimGuay4_FD_113735 | JGI IMG/M metagenome (GOLD analysis project Ga0164313, IMG submission 113735) | Subseafloor sediment microbial communities from Guaymas Basin, Gulf of California, Mexico - Guay4, Core 4569-4, 0-3 cm | ecosystem: Environmental > Aquatic > Marine > Hydrothermal vents...
AACCCGGGGTAATTGATGTTTATGTCTGAATAGCTTCTTCATGATATTAATTTTAAATCCGGACAAAACCCGGTAGTATTAATGCTGCTTACTTTTTCTCGGGTTAAAACCCGGGGCAATTGATACTTATATATGAATAGATGTTTCATCATTTTTTATTTTTAAAAATTAGGATAATGATTAGATATTAATCATATTTGTGTCTACAAATTAATCATAATATTTTAAAAACAAAACATGCAAAACCGATTTGGGAAAAATATTCAGCTATTGCGAAAAAGAAAGCAACGTTCGCAGGAAGAAACAGCCATCGCTTTAGATATAAAGCGCTCGACCTGGAGCGGTTACGAAGGCGGTATTGCACGTCCAGGATACGAACGGTTGACGTTAATTTCGGATTATTTTGGGGTAAGCATAGACAACCTGATAAGGGTGGGTTTAAACACGCTGAACGAGCGGCAATTGACTGACCTGGAAAACGGGTTTGATGTTGATCTGACCGGGAATCGTTTACGCGTGTTGACTACCACGCTTAACGAGGCAGAAGAAGAAAACATAGAATTGATAAGTGAAAATGCAAAAGCAGGTTACCGTACCGGTTATGCAGATCCCGAATACATTTCGGTATTGCCAACCTTCAGATTGCCGTTTTTATCCAATCAGCGGAAATACCGTACTTTTCCAATCAGTGGCGACTCAATGCCCCCGGTAAACCACGGGTCGTATGTAACCGGCGAATATGTTCAGAATTGGAACACGATAAAAAGCGGGCATCCCTATATAATCCTTACAATAAATGATGGTATCGTTTTTAAGGTTGCAGATAACCTGATTGAAGAAAAAAGAGCTTTGTTGCTTTCATCAACCAACCCGGTTTATGAACCCTACGAAGTGCCGGTAAGTGAAATTATTGAAGTCTGGAAATTTGTGAATTATATCAGTCCTGAAATGCCCCAACCCAATTTATCTAAAGATCAGGTAACCGATACATTACTTAACCTGCAACGCGATGTAAGCCGCATAAAAAACCAATTAAGGAAGAACTAAATGGTAAAAAAAAATATTAAATGCGTTAACTCAATGTTCCTATCCAGTCCAGGGAATCTTGTAAATTATCAAATACCTTAATCGGATGGTTGGTTTTGTGGTGTTTAATATAATATCTCGCTAAAAATTTTATTTGGGTAATATTTGCTAAAACTGCGGTTGCTTTAATCATATTAACAAAGGGTTTATACTCCGTGAAAAACCGACGTGCATCTTCTTCCATTCTCATAGAAATATCCAACCCATCAATTACAAATGGCATTTTTTTTCCATTGCAAAGGTCAATGCAATGATGTGCATGTATTTTTGCTTCTGATAAATCGATTAGGCCATCATCTTTAAATCTGATATAAAGATAATGCTCCCTCATTTCAAAAAAGGCAGAATGACATTCTCTATACTTATTATTATTCAAGATGATTTAGTTTTTATGAAATTGGATGTATTGTTAAGGTTGTAATAATAAAGAAAACCCGATAAATAATAAAACGTGACCAAAAAAATTATAAAGTTTTAATCCAAACCAATGCATCATGTAAATTATCAAATGTTTTAATCGGATTTTTGGGTTTATGAAACTTAATATAAAAATTGGTCAACAGCTTGGATTGTATATTGTTGACTAACAAAGCCTGCGCTTTTCTTATTTGAGCGTGAGGGCCATCATCAGCAGAAAACCTACGGGCATCATCATCAACTCTTGTATTAATATTAAGAAGGTCGATAACAAAAGGCATTTTTTTTCCTTGACATAGATCAATAATTATCATCGATTGAATCTTCGCTTCTTCTAAATCAATAACACTATCGTCTTTATACTTTACGTAAAGATAGTTTTCCCGCAATTCAAAAGTAGCGGAATCGCACTCCTTTTTATTCGTTGAATTCATTAAAAATGATTTGGTTAGAAAGGTTCAACAAGATATAAAAATAGCTAAAAATTCTTATTAACCGGTAATTTCAACTACTTTAAATTGTTTCACCCAATTCTCTGCATCTTCGAGGTTTGTAAATGTTTTAACCGGGTTTGCAGGGGGATGAAATTTTAGATAAAATTTTAACAATAAACGGTTTGGTGTATTGTTGATTATAAATGCCTGGGCACTTCGAACCGCTAGTAATGGTTCATATTTGGAGAAAAAATCCCTTGCTTCATGCGAAAATTTTGCATGAACATCTCGTCCATCCAAAATAAACGGGTATTTTTTAGTATTGCTTAAATCTAATAGAATTCGGGCATGCTCTTTTGCTTCTTCAATATCTACAACACTATGATCTTTATATCTTAAATAGATATATGTTTCGCGCCGCTCAAAGTATGATGAATTGCTTTCTCTTTTTATTAAGTTACTCAAACCAGCTGTTTTATTGTAGTCGTATACTTACAGCACAAAGATTAGTTACAAACATGCAACCTTTGCCAATTTGCCAAAAAGGAATAAATCAAATAATTCTAAAAGGTTTAGACTGCTTAACCCACGCTTCAGCATCATTGAGGTTATTAAAAATTCTGATGGGATGCTTAGGTTTATTGAATTTAATATAAAAATTCACCAGCAAACGATTGGGTGTATTATTGATTAATATCGCCTGTGCCAAAACGATGTTTAAAACAGGCTAAATCAATTCTGGAAAAACCTTTATGTCGTGCATATATATAATTCTCTCGCCGTTCAAAAAAAGCGCTTTTACTTTCTCTAAAGTTATTCATTCTTAATTATTCAGCTTTTTTTAAGCTTGAAAAAACCTTTATAGGAAAACCAGGCTCATGTTGTTTTATCAGATAGTTTGTAAATAATATTGTTGGGGTAGTGGTGGCAATAATAGCCTGACAAATGAACAACTCTTTTTTTGCCTCACTTTTTGAGGTTTTAATTCTGGCGTTATAGGTCATCTTTACATCCATGTCTGCAGCATCTAAAACTAATGGAAACTTAGTACCCTCACACAATTCTTCAAATATTGCTGCATGTTCTTCTACACCATCCATATCTATAACAATCAGATCCTTATATCTAACGTATATATAATGTTCACGTAATTCGATAAAAGCGTAATTGCTTTCTCTTCTCTTGATTTTGATCACCTGTTAAAAAGTTAAATATGCTTTATCCAATTTTTTGCATCATTCAAATTAGAAAATATTTTAATTGGAAAATCAGAATTATGGTATTTCAAATAAAAATTGGCAAACAATCGAGATGGTGTGGTATTTACGACAATTGCCTGGCAACTAAAATACAGTCTTTTTGCAGCACTATTAGAGATAGCTAACCTGGCCTCATAGGTCATTTTTGCATCAATATCAGTTGCATCTACAATCATAGGGTAGATTTTACCATTGCACAATTCTTTGAAATATTCACCGTGCACTTTCAATCCATGTTCATCAATGACGGTCATATCTTTATACCTAACATAGATATAATTCGAACGGCGTTCAATAAATGCAAATTCGCTTTCCCTTTTAATTATTTCGTCCAAATCAGTGATATTTTTAAGATTAAAACAGTATTGGCACAACTGCAATACAAATCTAATATTATTTTAAATGTTTTTAATCTGGATTATCTTTGTTGCAATATTAATTTTTTGATTAATGTATAAAAATATAATTCGACCTCTTTTTTTCTTATTCCCACCGGAATTTATCCATAAGTTCATCTTTAAATTTCTTAAATTTATTTTCTTTATTCCGGGAACCAAACCACTGATCAATTTCTTTTATAATAAAAAGAATAAAGGTTTAAACCGTACTGTTTTCGGTTTGGATTTCAAAAACCCTATTGGTTTGGCTGCGGGTTTCGATAAAAATGCGGAGTTATTTAATGAATTATCTTCATTCGGATTTAGTTTTATCGAAATTGGGACTTTAACGCCAAAAGCCCAACCGGGAAATCCAACACCGCGTGTTTTCCGAATCCCTACTGATAAAGGATTAATTAATAGAATGGGGTTTAATAACGACGGGTTGGAAAATGCGGTTAAGCGTTTGAGAAAGAAAAAAGAAACAGTAATCATCGGAGGAAATATAGGCAAAAATAAAATCACCCCTAACGAAGAAGCTATTGGCGATTACGAAAAGGGATTTGAAGCACTATTTGATGTAGTTGATTATTTTGTGGTGAATGTAAGCTCTCCGAATACACCAAATCTTCGTGAGTTACAAGAGAAAGAACCGTTAAAAAAATTGCTTTCGCGATTACAGGAATTAAACAATGAAAAACCCAAAAGAAAGCCCATTTTATTAAAAATTGCTCCCGATCTGACCGATGAACAATTGGATGATATTGTCGAAATAGTTTTAAATACTAAAATTGACGGAATAGTGGCGACCAACACAACCGTTTCGAGGGATGGGCTTTCTATTTCGGAAAATGAAATTGATGAATTGGGTGCCGGAGGGTTAAGCGGACTGCCGTTAAAAAACCGTTCAACTGAAGTCATTCGGTATTTGAGCCAAAAATCGAATAAAAAAATACCGATAATTGGAGTTGGAGGAATTAATTCAGCAACTGATGCCATCGAAAAGTTGGAAGCAGGTGCTTCGCTTATCCAGGTATTTACAGGCTTTATTTACGAGGGGCCGGGAATTGTTAAAAACATAAATAAAGAATTGATAAAAAGACAATTATGAAAAAAAAATTATTAATTATTAGTACTTCAACCATACATGGTAAGCCTTATCTTGAATATCTATTTGATGAGATCAAAGGTTTTTTTATTGGAGTTACAGAAATAATATTTATACCCTATGCGCGCCCAAGTGGGATGACACACGACGAATATACTGCTGCTGCGCGTGAAAAGTTCGAAATGATTGGAATTAAAGTAAAAGGAATCCATGAATTTAACGATCCGGTTAAAGCCATCGAAAATGCACAAGGGGTATTTACAGGGGGTGGAAATTCTTTTGTATTAATTGACGAATTGCTTAAAAATGGACTGATTGATCCAATGCGCAAACGCATCGGGTCCGGTATGTCATATATGGGAACCAGTGCCGGTTCAAATGTTACGGGACCGACCATTGGAACCACCAACGATATGCCCATTGTTTATCCAACGACCTTTGAAGCGTTGAATGTTATTCCCTGGAATATTAACCCACATTACCTTGATCCTGATCCCGATTCAAAACACAAAGGCGAAACACGGCAGACCCGCATAGAGGAATTTTTGGTATTTAATGATATTAAAGTGGTTGGTTTACGCGAGGGGAGTTGGCTCCGTTTCGAAAACGGAGAAGTAACTTTAAAAGGACCCTTAACTGCCCGGATTTTTATTCAGGGCAAAGAACCTTTTGAATATAAACCCGGAAAGTTTAAATTATAGTTTTCAAAAAAGTAATTGATTAATGAATAGCGTGAAAATTATCGAATGCCCCCGCGATGCTATGCAAGGCCTACCGGATTTTATTGAAACTACTACCAAGGCAGCATACATTAACCTGTTGCTGGATGTGGGTTTTGACACCATTGATTTCGGAAGTTTTGTTTCACCCAAAGCCATTCCGCAAATGCGGGATACAGCAGCGGTTTTAAAAAATCTGGAACTTGATAATACAAGCACAAAATTATTGGCTATTGTAGCCAATGAGCGAGGAGCCAATGATGCCGCAGCGTATGATGAGATTAATTACCTGGGCTACCCTTTTTCTATTTCTGAAGAATTTCAAAAGCGAAACACAGGTAAAGGAATAGAAGGTTCTTTGCATTTGGTTGAGAAGATGCAAAATATCTGCATGGTAAATAAAAAGGAACTGGTGGTTTATTTATCGATGGCATTTGGTAATCCGTATGGCGAACCCTGGAGTGCTGATATCGCGGCACAATGGAGCGAAAAACTGGTTTCGGGCCTAGGGGTTAATATTCTTGCATTGTCAGATACAATTGGAGTTTCTAATAAACAAAACATAAACGAATTATTCTCGGCAATGATTCCCGCTTTTCCGGATGCAGAAATGGGTGCTCATTTACATACCCGCCCAGATACGTGGCACGAAAAAGTGGAAGCGGCCTGGAATGCTGGCTGCCGCCGTTTCGATGGAGCCATTAAAGGTTTTGGAGGATGCCCCATGGCCAAAGACGATCTGGTGGGTAATATGCCTACGGAAAATTTGGTTCAGTTTGTAACGGATAATAAAATTGAAACTGGAATAGATCAGTTGAAGCTGGTTGAAGCAATGGATTTGGCTGCCCGGATCATGGGGTAGTCAGAAGTGTTTATTTTTAGCCTTGAATGCACTCATTAAAAACAAAAAAATAGTGCATTCGCGGCTTAATTTAATTAATTGCAATTCGTATTTTTCGTCCCCCAAAATAAATCGATAATGAATAAATTTTCAATAGCCATTCATGGTGGTGCAGGAACGCTGCTAAAAGGGCAAATGACCCCTGAAAAAGAAACGGCTTACAGAAAAGCTTTAGACAATGCATTGGAGCAAGGTTATCAGATTTTAGAAACCGGAGGAAGTGCAGTCGATGCCGTTGAAGCATCTGTAAAATCAATGGAAAACTCTCCTTTATTTAACGCCGGAAAAGGAAGTGTATTTACCGCTGAAGGAACCCACGAAATGGATGCGGCAATTATGGAAGGAAAAGATCTTCAAGCCGGCGCTGTTACTTTAATTGCGGGCATTAAAAATCCGATTGAATTGGCCCGGTTGGTTATGGATAAAAGTGAACATGTTTTTTTAGCCGGAGAAGGCGCCATGCAATTCGCCAAAAGCAATGGGTTTACAGTTGAAAACAATGACTATTTCTACGACAAATTAAGATATGAGCAATGGCAAGAGATAAAAGGAAGTGATAATTTTCAGCTGGACCACTCGGCCCATGCCTCTCGGCAGGCAGGTAAAAAAGACGCCAAATTTGGAACTGTAGGTGCTGTTGCCTGTGACCAAAATGGAAACCTTGCTGCTTCGACTTCAACAGGGGGGATGACCAATAAAAAATGGGGGCGTGTAGGCGATAGCCCTATGATAGGCGCCGGGAATTATGCCAATAACAAAACGTGTGCGGTAAGCTGTACCGGAAGTGGCGAGTTTTTTATCCGGGGTGTAGTTGCTTACGACGTTTCTTGTTTAATGGAGTACAAAGATTGGTCTATAAAAAAAGCAGCTTCTGAGGTTATAAATAAAAGAATTCTGGAAATAGGTGGTGATGGTGGCTTGATCGCAGTTGATGCTAAAGGAAATATCGCCATGCCCTTTAATACCGAGGGGATGTATCGCGCTTTTAAAACTTCAGATGGGACAAAAGAAATTGCTATTTACAAAGATTAAACCTCTTCTACTTCCATTTTTATAGGGGAGATTTTAATTTTTTTCTTTTTTATATTGAACCGGTCTCCGTTGGCCAAAATATGAGTCGTTAAATTGGTAAGGGACATAGGCTCACCCTTTGTTAAATAATTTTGATTATTGTGTTTTAGGTTTCTGGGGTTAAAAAGGATTACCATTCCGGACCCTATCACCTCGCATTTATTGCAATCCTTAATCACTATTCCGGTATCTTCAGCCAGGCCAATGCCCAAAAGATTTGTATGGATAGCAACTGCTTCTGCAATTCTTCCAAAACGGCCCCGACGGATAAAATGCGAATCGATGATCAGGCTTTTAATAAAACCCAAACCTTCATCCATGCCAACGGCTCCCTTTACAAAAGCTTCACGTGAGCTACCTCCGGTAATCATCTCTTTCGACATGCACATTGCACCAGCACTTGTTCCGGCAATAACCAATGGTTCGTTTTTAAACCGGCTCAAAAGAATTTTATGAATAGTGGTGCCTCCGATTTTCTGGGTAATTTTTGATTGGTCACCGCCAGAAAACATCAGGCAATTTGCCTTTTTTATCAATGCTATATTTTCAGGGTTTTCAGATTGCGCTCTTTCACGGATATCCATGACATGAAGATTATTGCAGCCTAATTTTCTAAAAGCCTCCAAATAACCTTCTCCGACCTCAACAGGAATGCTTGAGGCTGTTGGAATGATAATGATCAATGCATCTGTTCCCCCACATTCTTTTACCACTCGCGAAAGAATCCCTTCATCAATATACTCCTGAAGATAACTCTCCCTGGTTTCTTCGCCTTTATCTTCATTCCCACCAATTGGGATTAAGATTCCTTTTACATTCATCTGGCTAATTATTAGGCGGCAAAAATAATGGTTTTGATCTCAAAAAAAATTATATATTTATGAACTTTCGAAATTCAATAATTAATAGTGTACCAACATGAAAATAAGGGAAATAAAAGCCATGCGTGGCCCAAATTACTGGTCGGTCAGAAGACATAAATTAATCGTAATGGTATTAGATTTAGAAGATATGGAAACACGTCCGTCTGATACTGTTGATGGTTTTAAAGAACGACTGGAAGCCCTATTTCCTTCAATGTATTCGCACCGTTGCTCGGTAGGAGAGCCTGGAGGTTTTTTTCAGCGGGTAGATGAAGGAACGTGGATGGGGCATATTATTGAGCATATAGCGCTTGAGATTCAGACGCTCGCCGGAATGGACACAGGTTTCGGAAGAACCCGGGGTTATGGTGAGGAAGGTGTTTATAACGTTGTGTTCTCTTACATTGAGGAAAGCGTTGGAAGATTTGCAGCTGAGGTTTCTGTAAAGATTTGTGAAGCATTAATTGCTGGTGAAGAATATGACATGGAGCCCGATATTCAGAAAATGAGGGAGCTTAGGGAAGATGAACGGTTGGGTCCAAGTACCGGGTCTATTGTTGAAGAGGCAGCGAGCAGAGGTATTCCCTGGATACGTTTAAATAAATATTCGCTTTGCCAATTGGGATATGGAGCCAATCAAAAAAGGATTCAGGCCACGGTAACCAGCGAAACAAGTAGTATTGGTGTTGAGTTGGCTGGCGATAAAGAAGATACGAAAGACTTGTTGGAACAAGCCGAAGTTGAAGTGCCCCGTGGCGATATTATCAGTCGCGAAAGAAGCTTGAAAGAAGCCTGCAAATATGTGGGCTTTCCATTGGTGATAAAGCCTATTGATGGAAATCATGGCAGGGGAATTACAGTAGATGTTAACACTTATGAAGAGGCTTTGGTTGCATTTTATGCAGCCAAAGAAGTTTCGAGAAGGATTATTGTCGAAAAATTTATCACGGGCGAAGACCATCGTTTACTCGTTATTAATCATGTATTGGTTGCTGCTGCAAAACGTACACCGGCACATGTGATTGGCGATGGTAAATCAACTATAACAGAACTGGTAGATAAAGTGAATGAAGATCCACGCCGGGGGTACGGACATGAAAATGTGCTGACCATGATTACCATTAACGACCTTACAAAAACAATTATTAAAGATGCGGGATATACCGTAGATTCTGTATTGCCCAAAGGGGAAAGACTATTGCTGAAGGATACTGGCAATTTAAGCACGGGCGGTACTGCCGAAGATATTATGGACATTGTCCATCCGGCAAATGTTTCAATGGCTGAACGAATTTCTAAAATTATAGATTTGGATATCTGTGGAATTGATATTATGACCAGCGATATAAGTCAACCATTATCAGAAACCGGAGGTGCAGTACTCGAAGTTAATGCCGGACCGGGCTTTAGGATGCATTTGGCTCCAACTACAGGATTGCCCAGAAATGTGGCGTCTCCGGTAGTTGATAAATTATTTCCGCAACAAGGGGATACCGGTAGAATACCCATTATTGCAATAACCGGAACAAATGGTAAAACCACAACCGCCCGTTTGATGGCACACATTGCCAAAATGAAAGGATACAGGGTAGGTTACACCACAAGTGATGGTATTTATATCCAGAACCGCTTATTGGTTTCAGGTGATACTACAGGTCCTGTAAGTGCAGAGTTTGTGTTAAAAGATCCCACAGTAAACTTTGCTGTATTGGAATGTGCCCGTGGCGGAATGTTGCGTGCCGGATTGGGTTTTGGAAACTGCGATGTGGCCATTGTTACCAATGTGGAATCAGATCACCTCGGATTAAAAGGAATACATACGATAGAACAATTGGCAAAAGTAAAAGGTGTTGTGCCAGAAACAGTTTTACCCGACGGATATGCCATTTTAAATGCAGACGATGATCTGGTGTATGAAATGCGCAGAGGAATTAATTGTAACCTGGCATTATTCTCAATGGACGAGAATAATCCAAGAATTCAGGCCTTACAACGTAAAGGTGGCATTACTGCAATTTACGAAAATGGTTATGTAACGATTTGCAGGGGCGCCTGGAAGATGCGAATTATGAAAGCGGAAGATATTCCGTTAACCTACGGTGGAAAAGCATTGTTTATGATACAGAATGTATTAGCTGCTGTGTTGGCTTCGAATGTGCGGGGCATTAGTATTGAAGATATGAAAGCAGCTTTGGAAACGTTTATTCCTTCAGCTAATCAAACTCCCGGGAGATTGAATATGTTCGAGTTTAAAAACTTTAAAATCTTATTGGATTATGCCCACAATCCAGCGGGGATGCGGGCACTTCAGAAGTTTACTGATGTATTGGATGCTACCGAAAAAGTGGGAATCATCGCCGGAATTGGTGACCGCAGGATTGAAGATAATAACGAAATCGGAGCGATTGCTGCTGAAATGTTTGACGAAATTATTATTCGTCAGGATAAACATCTTCGTGGAAAAACCGATAAAGAACTCATCGCGATGATCGATGATGGAATTAAAAAGCAAGATCCAAATAAAAAGACAACGATTATTCCATCTGAAAGAGAAGCGATTATTCATGCGGTCAACAATGCTAAAAATGGTTCTCTAATCGTTTTATGCAGCGATGTTGTTCCCGATGCTTTGCATTTGGTTCAGGAGCTAAAAGAAAAAGAAGCAAGGGGTGAGGTGGTGTATGCGGAGAAAATTTAATAGCCATAATAAACCGGCAACTATTTAACAACAAAATGCAAAATAAAGTTGATCATATTATTGCCTTCGATTATAATTCAGCTTTGGCTTATTGTCCGGAAATAATTGGCGCAAGCGATTACTACCCCTTCGGCTTTGCTATGCCCGGGAGAAGTTTTAACAGCTCAGAATATCGGTATGGATTCCAGGGCCAGGAAAAAGACGATGAGATAAAAGGGGAAGGGAATAGCTTGAATTACAAGTTTAG
>Ga0164313_10005535_pt1 | contig 11179 bp, 5 predicted proteins | sample GuaBasSedimGuay4_FD_113735 | JGI IMG/M metagenome (GOLD analysis project Ga0164313, IMG submission 113735) | Subseafloor sediment microbial communities from Guaymas Basin, Gulf of California, Mexico - Guay4, Core 4569-4, 0-3 cm | ecosystem: Environmental > Aquatic > Marine > Hydrothermal vents >...
CGGGACCGAGGAACGCTCGCGTTCCGAGGGCACGCCGGTGAGCGACCGTGGCCGCGGTCGAAGGAAGACCGCGGGCGGCGGACGGGCACGGGCACGGGCCGGGTTACCATCACTGCCATGACATCGGTACTGGCAGTTCTGGTCTGCTTCGCGGTGTACTTTGCTGGATATCTGTTCTACTCGCGGTACCTGGCACAGGAGGTCTTCTCGCTGCGGGCCGATTTCGTGACCCCTGCCCACGCGCTCGAGGACGGGGTGGACTACGTACCGACTCAGCCCGTGGTCCTCTTCGGCCACCACTACGCGTCGATCACCGGGCTATCGCCGATGCTCGGCCCGGCCATCGCGGTGGTCTGGGGCTGGCTGCCGGCGATGATCTGGGTGGTCTTCGGCTCAATCCTGGTCGGCTGCGTCCACGACTTCGGTGCGCTGGTGATCTCGGTGCGCGCCAAGGGGCTCTCGATCGGCGCCATAGCCGAGGGCCTGATGGGCAAGCGCGCCAAGTCGCTGATGCACGCCATCATCTTCTTCGCCATCGCCCTCGCGATGGGAGTCTTCTCCTACGTCGTAGCGCTCCTGTTTTCCACCGACAACTACCCTGAGTCGGTCGTGCCTTCAGCCACAATTCTGATTCTCGCCCTGAGCGTCGGTTGGCTGGTCCGGCGGCGCGCACAGAACCTGTGGGTCCTGATCGGAATTGCCTTCGTCATCACCCTGGCGGTGGTCATCGCGTCGCCGTCGTTCCCCGTGCGCTGGGCCTCGATCGGCGGTTGGACGTGGATCCTCCTCGCCTACGCCTGGCTCGCCTCGGTGCTTCCCGTATGGTCGCTGCTGCAGCCGCGCGACTTCCTCAACTCACTCCTCCTCTACCTCGGCCTCGGTCTGACCTACATCGGCTTCTTTATCCTTCGCCCCGAGTTCGCCTCGCCGGTGGTCGACACCCACCCGGTGGGCGCGCCACCGATGTACCCCTTCGTCTTCATCATCATCGCCTGCGGCGCGGCGTCGGGCTTCCACTCGCTGGTGTCCTCCGGGACCACCGCTAAACAGCTCGACCGCGAACCGCAGGCCCGCCCGATCGGCTACGGTGCGATGATCGGCGAGTCGTTGCTCGGCCTCGCCGCCGTCCTCGCCTGCACTGCGGGTTTCGTGTCACCGGCCGCCTGGAAGCACCACTACGCGGACTGGGCATCGATCCAGGGTCTGGGCTCGAGCATGAGCGCTTTCATCGAGGGCGCCACCCGCTTTGTCTCCGCGGTCGGCGTGCCCGAGCAGATGGCTCGCACCCTTATCGCGGTCGTGGTGGTGAGCTTCGCCCTCACCACGCTCGACTCCGCCACCCGACTGCTGCGTTACAACCTCGAGGAAATTGGAACAACCCTTCGCTTCCGGCCCCTCGGCAACCGCTACATATCATCGACCGCTGCCGTCGCCGCCATCTCCTTCTTCGCCTTTTATCGCATCGAGGGCCGTTCGGCCGGACTCGCCCTGTGGCAGCTCTTCGGCTCCACCAACCAGCTCCTCGCCGGCCTCGCCCTGCTCACGGTCTCGCTCTACCTGCTCGAGCGAAAACGTCCGGCCCTGCCCTATCTCATCCCCATGGTCTTCATGATGGTCACGACCCTGGTGGCAATGAGCATCAAGCTGGTGTCATTCGCGAAGACCGGCAACCTCACCCTGCTCGTCATCGGCGGCGCGATCTCGCTCATCGCGGTGTGGCTGGTGGTGGAGGCTGTGTTGGCAGTCGTCCGTTACTCGCGGACGCCAGCCGAAGAGAACCTGGACATCGTACTCCCCGATGGCTGACCGCCATCGGGAATTAGGAATTAGGAATGAGGAATGTAGGAATGCCGCCCGCCCGGCACGTCGTGGCAATCGTCAGTGGGGTTGGGCCGATATTCCTAATTCCTAATTCCTAATTCCTAATTCTTGCTCATCGGTATAATCGGCCCGCCATAAGGGAGGGAACGTGATAATCAGATTCGAGGACCTCGACTTGTATCACATCGATCATCTCCTCAGCGATGAGGAGCGGATGGTTCGGGACTCGGTGAAGGCGTGGGTGCGTGACCGTGTCATGCCCGATATCGAGGAGTGGGCCTGGGAGGGCGTGTTTCCCCGCCACCTCGTCAAGGAGATGGGCGACCTTCACCTCCTCGGCGCCAGTTTCTCCGAGTACGACCTCGCCAGTCTGAGCAGCGTTGCCTACGGTCTGATCTGCCAGGAGCTGGAACGTGGCGACTCCGGTATTCGCTCGTTCGTGTCGGTGCAAAACTCCCTGGTCATGTTTCCCATACTCATGTGGGGCACCCAGGACCAGAAGGACCACTGGATTCCAAAGCTCGGAAGCGGTGAGAGAATCGGGTGCTTCGGTCTGACCGAGCCCGATTTCGGGTCAAACCCGGGAGCCATGCGAACCCGCGCGGTGCGCGAGGGCGACGGCTGGATCCTCAACGGCGAAAAGGCCTGGATCACCAACGGCAGCATCGCCGATGTGGCGGTCGTCTGGGCGCGCACCGAAGAGGGTATCCGCGGCTTCCTGGTCGAACGCGGCACCCCAGGCTTCTCCACACCCGACCACAAGGGCAAGTACTCCCTCCGCGTGTCGGTCACCTCGCAGCTGGTGTTTGGGGACTGCCGCCTGCCCGCCGAGGGGCTGTTGCCTGGGACGACCGGTCTGAAGAATCCACTGAAATGTCTCACCCAGGCCCGATACGGCATCGCGTGGGGGGCGATCGGCTCGGCGATGGCCACTTTCACCGCGGCTCTGAACTACGCCAAGAGCCGCATCCAGTTCGGTGACCGGCCGATCGCCGCGCAGCAGATCCAGCAGCAAAAGCTGGTGTGGATGTACAACGAGATCGTCAAAGGTCAGCTCCTCGCGCTGCAACTCGGCAGAATGAAGGACGCCGGGACCATGTCTCACGACGCGGTGTCGCTGGCCAAGCGCAACAACGTGTGGGTGGCGCGGGAGTGCGCCAAGCTCGCCCGGGAGATCCACGGAGCCAACGGGATCGTCAACGAGTATCCAATCATGCGCCACCTCATGAACATCGAATCGGTCCACACATATGAGGGCACGCACGACATGCACACCCTGGCGATCGGGGCCTATCTGACCGGGATCCGGTCCTTCGATCCACCCTCGGAGTAGCGAAGCGGCTTGGAGGACGCGGCGCCGTTCACCAGGGTGTCTCGAAACCCCTGACCGCCTCGCCGAAGACCAAGAAACCACTCGTCGATCTCAGGCCACTCGACCGATCCACACCAGGGGTAGGTCGGCCAGTTCCACGCGATCCGGGCACGGACCCGGCTCGCCAGAAGGTGGGCGATCGAGTCGGCAAGGTCTTCCTCCCGTCGAATCTGGCGATTCCAAATGTCCTTCCCCCAGACACGGCGATATCCGAGCTTGCGAAGACCGGTTGCTGTGCGGCCTTTCAGAAGCCTGACGAACTCGAGATGCGATCCATTCCGGCTGAGGATGAGGATGCGAAGGTGGTCCGGCATCAGGCAGTAGGCCAACACCCTCCACCTGGGGCCGTGCATGAGGCGAACCGATTCCGCCACAAACTCACACGCGAACCGGTCGCCATGAAAAACCCGCCCCCGGTCTCGAACGCTGAGGTTGATCAACGCGATCACCGCCTCCTCGTTGGACTCGGGCGGTAGCAACCTTTGTGATCGTGGGAAAAACGCTGCCATGGGATTCCTCCGGGCAGCGTGAACGGGCCTCCACGTTACACCAACCCTCCAACAAAGACCACACCCTCACCCACATATCTCAAGATCGCAGCTATTCGATGATAGACTCCGACGAAATCCGGGAGGTATTGGGCATGAACCGGAAAACCACATCGAAAACATCGGTCTCTCGTCGCCAGTTCCTGTTGGCGGGAGGAGCCGCCGCGGCGGCCAGCGGATTGCCCGGTATCGCCAGGGCGGACGAGGAGCAGGAAAAACCAAAGATCAAGAGCTACCGAACCTTGGGGCGCACCGGGTTCGAGGTGTCGGACATCTCCATCGGAGGCGCCGGCAAGGAGGCGAATCTCTACCGCTACGCCTACGACCACGGCATCAACTATTTCGACACCGCCGAGAGCTACGGCAACGGGGACAACGAGCGTAATGTCGGCGAAGCCCTGCAGCACATGGATCGTAAGAAGGTCTTCATCACCACCAAGCTGCAGGTAAAGGACGAAGACACACAGCAGACCATCCTGGACCGGTTCGGCAAATGCCAGGAAAGACTGCGCACCGATTACGTGGATGCGCTGTACATCCATAGTGCCCCGACGGTCAGCACCCTCGACAATGCGGCGTTTCATGGGGCGGTGAAGCTTCTCAAGGCGGATGGTCGACTTCGGTTCGCCGGGGTGTCAAACCACGGGCCGCGAGCCGAGGACGAGGAGAGCATGGACAAGGTGCTGGTCGCAGCGGCCGAGGACGGACGCTTCGACCTGATGCTGATCGCCTACAGCTTCATGAATCGCGACAAGGGCGACAAGGTCCTGGCCGCGTGCAAGAAAAACAACGTGGGCACCACCGCCATGAAGACCAAACCGGGCACCGTGAAGATGGAGCCCCTCGACCCGGACAACCCCTCGGAGAGGGCCGCCAAGTACATCGACCGCCAGGTCAAGGCCGGCAAGACCCGGGAGGAGGCGATCAAGGAGATCCAGGACTATATCGCCGAGTCGGAGAAGGCCTTCGCCGAGGCCAAACCGTTCATGGAGGAACACGGCGTGACCGATCGTGAGGGCCTGCGAATGACCGCCGTGCAGTGGGTGCTGTCCAACCCCGATATGCACACAACCTGCATCGGATTCCAGGATTTCGACGCCATCGACCGGTTCCTGCCGTTGTCCGGTGCCAAGATGACCCGGGCTGAAGTGCTCGCCCTCGACCAATACCGGGTGGCTGCCTCGACCCTCTACTGCCGGCACGCCTGCACCGAATGTTCGGGTACCTGCCCGCAGGCGGTGCCGGTGAGCACCGTGATGCGATACGCCTACTACTTCACCGAGCAGGCTCGGGAGAAGCACGCCATGAGCAAGTACCGCGGTCTCGGTTATGGCGATGTTCTGCCCTGCGATTCGTGCAGTGGGCCGTGCGCCGGCGCATGCCCTTACGGAGTCAATATCAAAGCCAATCTACTGGCCGCCCACAGCCTGTTGACCCTGGCGTAGCATCATCAGGGGGCGGTGGAGGGCACATGATCAGACGAGTTTTCCAGGTGGCGGTTCTCGCCGTATTGCTGAGCTGTCAGGCGGCGCCTCAGACCTTTCTTTCGATAGCCGGGTGGTCGCCCGAGGGTGAGCCGTCCACATATGACGCCGCGGGTCTATGGGAGCTGATCAACGGCGCGGCCGATGTGTTTCTGAGCTACGGCTTCGAGACGGTCACGGTCCAGAAATTCAGTGCCGGCGAGGTGACGGCATCGATCGCCGTCTACGACATGGGCCGGCCTCTCAACGCCTTCGGGATATACCGCACCGAGGCCCCGGCCGATGAGTCAGCCCTGCCCGTGGGCACCGAGGCGGTGGTATCACCGCCCTACCAGTGTCTGTTGCTCAAGGACCGGTACTACGTGAAGGTGGAAGCCTACGAGGGGGACATCGACCAGGCCACCGGAAAGTCGCTGGTGACGGCAATCGCCAACGCCCTCCCCGGTGAGGCCGGTCTGCCGCCGGAGTTTGCGGCCCTGCCGGCCGACCGCATGCTGGCGGGCTCGGCCCAGTACACCCGGGAGGCTCTCTACGGGCTGGCCGAGCTCAACGAGAGCGTGCACGCCGCCTACACCGACGATGCCGGTTCCGAGTACCAGGCGTTCGTGCTGCTGCAGACCGACGAGGTCAAGACGGACGAAACCTGGAAAAAGCTCGCCTCCCGCTGGCAGGAGATCGATCTCGACGGAGAACCCGTCCTGGTTCGGGAGGTACCCTACAGTGGGCTCGTGGGGGTGATCCACTCCAACGGCGGGCTCATCGGTGTCGCCAACGCCGCCGATGAAGAGCAGTTGCTGGACCGACTGGGACGAATCGCAGCCAGGTAGCCCACAGGTCTCACCGGGACTCGCTACGCGACGTAGTGAGATATGCAGGCTACGATTGTGATCGTGAATCTGCTTGAGAACCCTACCGCGCCGCGACGGGTAGTTATTGCCGGCGCAGCAGCCCTGGTGGCGTCGTTGGGGGTGCTGGTGCCTGTGGCCGTGTCGCAGGACCGTGAAGGTTTGCGGGTCCTCGGTGGCCTGACGCCACTCTTCGACACAGTGATCGAAGTCGGGAGGTGGCTCTCGGTCACCGCCCAGCAACACTGGTTTGCGTGCGGCGCGGCCGCTTTCGCATGCTGCTTCGTATTGGCGGCTGTGGTGTGGAGGCGGCATCGTCCTTTCGCGCTGGTTGTGGCGGCTATCGGGGCAGCGCTGCTCGCCGAGGCTTTGGTGGTGGGGGGGCTCTTCGCGGTGGGTGTTGCGGTCTTCGTCGTTGCCCTGCTGGCCGGGCTGGTTGCCGGTGCCCGCGGTCAAGGGGATGATTGGGCAGAGTATTGGGAATCGAAGGCATGGAAGGGGCGCACCGAGCCACTGGTGATCGCCGCCCTGACAGGTGTGGCGGCGGTCCTCGCCCTCTACGGACTCAACCAACACCCGCAGTACTTTTTCTCGGAGAAGATCTCGGTATTCTTGCAGACAGCATCCGACGGGGGCCTGACCCGGTATATGACCCAGGGCGGTTTTACCGGGAACTCCAACGGGATGATCGATCTCCTGGTCCTGTGGGTTTTGACCCGCGTGCTCGGATGCACTCTGCTCGCTGTCCGCCTGACACCGGTGCTGGCGTCGGTGGCCACAGTGCCCCTGTTCTACCTCTTCGTGAGGAGGCTTGGGGGACCGGTGGCCGCAACGGTGGCCACCCTGCTGCTCATGTCCTCGCCCACCCATATCTGGTTCGCCCGCACAGATTACGGCCATTTCGCCTATGTGGGTCTCTTTGCGGTGTTGCTGGGGTGGCTGTCATTGCGTGCAGTGGAGAGGGGCGGCGCCGGGACGTGGATCGCGGTAGCCGGGCTGATGGCGGCCTCGCGTTTTGTCTATGCCGCCGGCCACGTGGCATGGCTGATCCCGGTGGCTCTCCTTCTGCACACATCGGTAGTTCGGCGTGACCGATCTCGTGGTTGGTGGTACGGGTGGGTCGCGGTGGCAGCTGGATCCGCCCTCTGGATGGTGAGCGTGTCGGTGGTCGTAGGTGCGCTTCGCGGTCTCTATACGTGGATTCCCCCAGTCTCGACGTATGGCGCCGCAGCGTGGAACGGGGCTGGAGCCGATTCCGGGTTGATGACTCGGTTCGCGACCTTGCTCGCGGCTGCCTCGAGGAACCTCGGCGACATCCTGGCGGGTTTGTTCTCCAACACCTCGTTCGGTGAGCTGTTCTGGTTTCGGTGGAGCCTCGAGCCCTACCACGACGTGTGGGCGGTGAGCGCTGCAGCCGCGCTGATGGTCCCCGCCATAGGATTTCTGATAGGGCGCTGCCGCGACACCCGGGCGGCATTGCTCCTGATCTGGGTTGGAGTGGCGGTGATTCCTGGATGTCTGAGCGACGGGATGGGAGTCCGCCGGATCCTCCTGGTGTTTCCGGCCGTCTATGCGGCTGTAGGTCTCTTCGTTGCGGTCGTTTGGGTCCACCTGCGTGGATCGTTCCCAAGATTGATGCGGCTGCCGGTCGTGCTGCTGCTGTGCGGGCTGGTCGCGGGAATCTTCGTTGTCGGCGTCAACTCCGGAATGCGGGCGGTGATGAAGACGCCCCTCCTGGTCGATCACGGGCGGATGGTGGGCGGGTTGCTCGACCGAAACGACTTGGTGGTCCATGATTTCGACCCCCGCCACGAGGCGACGGTGGCTTTCTTCAATCTGCACAAGCTCGACCTCGGCGGTGGCTCTCCAGTCCTCCAGGCTACTCGGCCCGGTGAATGGCTGGAAATCACTCTCCAACCGCGCTTTCTCGGAAATGCAGAGTATTTCCGATTCACGGGACATGAAAGCGAGGCGCAACAGCGGGCCGGTTCGATCAGCCCGGATTTGGTGGCCTTCGTGGTGCAGGGCGGCACGGGAAGCCAAAGCCATCTGGATCTCTTGCACGCCCTTTACCCAAAGGGAGAGTGGAGCGAATGCTGTGGTCCGAGGGGTGACCAGCGCCTGCACGCGGTGGAGATTCGCCGCGAAGCGATAGACGAGCTGAATCGACTGGAGTGTCGCGCCCGGGATTCGGGCGAGGCGAAAGAGACCGTCGCCCGGGCCCTCCCGTCGGTTGCCGTAGATGTGATCGAGGATCCCGGTTCGCGGCGGCCCCACCTCCGGGGTGGCCTGGTAACTCCAGCCACCGACTGGTACGCATTCACGTGGCGCCCCGCATGCTTGGCCGAACTCCGGATCGATGGCGCCGCGGTTCGTCCGGATGAGGTTCTGCCGTTGATTGAAGGAGTCCATTCGCTGGATCTCGTGCTGCACCCTGGTGCTACGTGTCGGGAGGGCCTCGACCTGCGATGGCACCGTTTTCCGACAATGGAATCATCGCTCGTCCCGGCCGAAGCGCTGGTAGCCCCGAGGCTGGCCGAGCAGCCACAGACCCGGCCCGAACCGATGGAGACCTTCGGCGGATACGCGGTACACACAGTGGTGACCGACCCGCTCCCTGGTGTTTGGGACATGGCGGCCGATTCGGCGGGAGGGCTGGCGGTCCTTGTCACGGAGGATGACTCCTGGTCGATTCGCCGCCTCGATCCCGAGGGGAAGGAGGTGGAATCATGGCGGCTCCAGGTTCCGTTGCAGCCTCACGGCATGCGCATCGCATCGGCGCCTGACGGGACCTTGGCGGTGCTCGGCTCGGAGATGCTCGCCTTCTTTGACCCGCAGGGCCGGGAGCGTGTGCCCGAGGTCGAGATCGGAAGCGGCCACTTCACGGACATCGCGTTCGACCCAGCCGGGCGGCTGTGGACCATCTCGTTCCATGAGCGTGCGCTGATTGCTCTCGCACAGGAAGCAGAGGACGCGTCGACATTTCCCCTCGGTACGGTCGGGGAGAACCTCGATCTCCGTCCCCTGTCGCTCCACATCGACCCGTCCGGTCGAATGGTGGTGGCATACGAGAGGGGCCTGGTGCAGGTGATGGAGGTGGATTGGGAGGCGGGAATCCTGGTCCTCCAAAGGGAGTTCCGGATCGGGACCGGGGACTGGTCGGGGGAGATACGGTTGGCGGTCGAGCCCTCGGGATGGATCCACGTTGCGACTCGCCCGCCGTCGTCATGGTGGACCTACGACGCAGATGGAGGCCGCAGGTTGGCGGAGCTTCCCCAGCGCAGCCTATTCGGCTCGAAGATTCGTGGAGCGTGGGTCATCGCCGCAGCGGGAGACTCCCTCTGGGTTCATGACGAACAGACGCAGCGGTTGTGGAAGGTAAGACGTTGATCGTGGGATTGTGTTCACATCGGTGCAGGTGTAGTCAATGAGCATTTTTCTGGGTGCCAGGGTCGACGTTCTCTGCGATCTTCAACGGGCAACATCATCTCGAAGGAAATCGTCAGGATCGCCGGCCCTCGCATTTGAAAATCATCTTCAGTCCTCCGGGAGATTCATCCGGCGCAGCAGGTCCTGGAAGCGCGGGTCGGAGCGCAAGGGATCAAAGGCCGGCATGCCGATGTACGGCATGCCTGGGTCGTGGACCTCGAAGGCTCGCTCGAGCCAGTCGAGGGCCTCGTCGTGCTCTCCCACCATGGCATAGAAGGCAGCGATATCCGCAGGGAGGGCGTACGACGTCGAAAATCGTTGTGCCAGGGCCGCGGCCGCCCGCCTCATCGCCTCCGTGAAACCGCCCTCTTCCCAACCCTGCTCGAGCGCTTCCTCAACCACGGGGTCGGCATAGCAGACGTTCAGATACGCCTTCGCCGCCTCGAAAGCTACCGCGGGTTGGCCGCTGTCGGATGCCGCGAGCCAGAGGATGCTCAGGGCGACCGGATTATCGGGTTGCATGGCCAGCGCCGTGTTGGCCGCGGCCACAGCTTCGTCGTAGCGCCGATCGAAATACAGCACACCCCCGTACAAGCCGTGGAAAAGCGAGTTCACCGGATCCAGCTCGAGCGCCCGCTCGCTGTGCTGATCGGCCTCGTCGATGCGCCCCATGATCGCCAGGAAGTGGGCGTAGAAAGCGTGTGCGTTCGCGGCGTTGGGGTTGAGCTCGAGGACGCGTTGCCACTCCTGCTCGGCGCCGGCCCAATCCCAATTCCTCCACGTTCTGGCCAGGGCCAGCGCCTCGTGTGCCTTTGCGGATTCGTCGTCCAGCTCGACCGCTCGCAGGGCCGCCGCCATCGACTTGGGCCCGGCCTCATGGGGCGGCGTGATGCCCATCTGCTCGCGGGCTCCCCAGACAATCGCGAGGCCCTCGTAGGCCGGGGCAAAGGACGGATCCTTCTCCAGCGCCAGCTCGAAGTAGCGCTCGGCGGTGTCGAGATCCGCCGGCGTCATCTTCTTCCAGTGGTAGGAGCCGATGAGGTAGGCTTCGTGGGCCTCCGGGTTGACGGCCCGTGCATCGGCGAGACGGGCCTCCTCCTCGGGAGTCAGCGCCAACTCGATCTCGTTGGCGACCGCTTGCGCGACATCGCTCTGGAGCGACAAGATGTCGGTGAGGTCGCGCTCGAAGCTGTTGGCCCACAGGTGGTCCTCGGTGCTCGCGTCGATGAGCTGCATTGTCGTGCGCACCGTGTTCCCGGACCGCCGCACCGAGCCCTCGATCACCATCGCGACGCCGAGCTGCCTGCCGATCTCGCGGATCGGTGTGTCGGTGTCCCGGAACCCCATCACCGAGGTGCGGGCGATCACCTTGTCGAAGGCCGAGATGCGGGCGAAGGTGACGATCAGCTCCTCGTGAAGACCATCGACGAAGTATGCCTGGTCAGGGTCTCCAATCAGGTTCTTCAAGGGAAGAATGGCGATGGAGCGGATGGGCTGCGGTGGCGGCAGGGAGACCACCTGGTCGGTCGAAATCGACTTGAGGTTGTACGCCAGGTCCGAGGCCGATTGGAACCGAGCATCCGGGCTCTTCTCCAGAGACCGCCGAATACTGCGCTCCAGCCCAATAGGCAGCGTTGTCCCAGAGTCCGAGAGACTCGGCAGTTCTTCTTTGAGGATGGC
>Ga0164313_10005536_pt1 | contig 11178 bp, 12 predicted proteins | sample GuaBasSedimGuay4_FD_113735 | JGI IMG/M metagenome (GOLD analysis project Ga0164313, IMG submission 113735) | Subseafloor sediment microbial communities from Guaymas Basin, Gulf of California, Mexico - Guay4, Core 4569-4, 0-3 cm | ecosystem: Environmental > Aquatic > Marine > Hydrothermal vents...
CCCAGATGAGATTCTTGAAGCGTTCCAACCTTATTATCAAACCGCAGAACTGGATGATGTCTCTGATCCTGATTTAATCTTTGATCTATTTGATAAGCTACGGGCAGCCGGTATTTTTCAGTGGCAAGAGGTTGAGCAGTTTTGCAATGCCTTCTTACAAAAAAGTAAAAGCAATGCCGCCATAGCCAATATTTGTAAACCCGCAGTAGAGCGCTGGCAAAAGCGTTATAAGTCAGCTATTGAAGCGTATAAGCAAGCCAAAGAGATGTTTGATCGCACAAAGAAAACAGCGGATGCTGTGCTGATAGCCAATGCAGAAAATAGCTTTAAGGAATGTAAGCAGGAAAAGGATGCCCTGGAAATATTTAAAAAAGACCTGGGTACCTTTGTCCGCTTTTATGAGTTTATGTCGCAGATCGTTGATTATGATAATAAGGATTTAGAAAAGCTAAGTCTTTATGCTAGAAACCTACGCCCAATGTTGCGTGAAGCATTGCTTGAAGAGGATGATATTGATTTGAATAGTGTGGTGTTAAGCCATTATCGTTTATCCAAAATACGTCAGCAAGACATCAACTTAAAAGATGAAGCCGGGGTTTACCTAAAGCCAGGTGATGAACTGGGATCGGCAAAACCTAAAGATAAAAAAGAAGAATTTCTCTCACAGATTATAAGTCGCCTGAATGAGCTTTTTATAACTGATGAGCTAACTGATAAAGATTTAGTGAACTATGCTTATACCGTCAGAGATAAGCTGAGTGAGAATGCCTTAGTGATGAGCCAAATCGCTAACAACACACCTGAGCAAGCCATGCTAGGTGACTTTCCCAAAGCGATTGATGATGCAGTGATGGATAGTAACGATGCGCATCAGAACCAGATGATGCAGTTGCTGTCTGATCCTGATAAGGCGGCTGGGTTTGCACGAGTAGTGTTTGATTTGCTGGTGCAGGGTAGGTAACACTCAAATGCTTCGTGCTATAAATTCGTACGGCTACGTAATTTACAGTTCTAATGTATGCCTGTTTGATCTTTGCAGTGCATCAGAAAATAAATACTGCGAGTGGTTCTTTTGTGGGCGAAAATATGTGTTTCAATGTAATGAATAAACAGAAATTATGACTATAAAAGTAGCTATTAATGGCTTTGGGCGTATGGGTAGGCTGGCATTCAGAGCCGCGTGGGATTGGCCAGAGTTTGAAATTGTACATATTAATGAAAAAGCAGGAGATGCAGCAACTGCTGCGCATTTGCTTAATTTTGACTCGGTGCATGGGCGTTGGAATCATTATGCTGAGAGTGATGAGCAAGGGCTTGTTATTAACGGACGGTTTGTAGGTTTTACACAAAATACAGCGATTGAAGCAACCCCATGGCATGAATATGGTGTTGATATCGTGGTGGAATGTACCGGGAAATTTAAGTCTAAAGAAGCGCTAGCTCCTTATCTTAAACAAGGTGTTAAAAAAGTAGTGGTCTCTGCACCTGTTAAAGATGGTACTTTAAATATTGTCATGGGTGTTAATGACTCGCTTTATGATCCAGCTGTGCATCACATTGTAACGGCTGCATCCTGTACAACGAATTGTATTGCACCGGTGGTCAAGGTGATACATGAACACTTTGGCATTAAGCATGGCTGTATTACTACTATTCATGATATGACTAACACGCAAAGTATACTTGATGAATATCATCAGGATTTACGCCGTGCCCGGGCAAGTGCTTTGTCGTTAATTCCCACAAGTACAGGCTCGGCAACCGCTATTACTGAAATATTTCCTGAATTAAAGGGTAAGCTAAATGGTATTGCTGTTCGAGTTCCTTTAGCGAACGCATCCCTGACAGACTGCGTTTTTGAAGTTGAGCAAGCCGTTACAGTCGCAGCGGTAAACGCACAATTACATGCAGCCGCGCAAGGGCCGCTCAAGGGGGTTTTAGGCTACGAAAACAGGCCTCTGGTCTCGGCTGATTATACTAATGATACTCACTCCAGTACGGTGGATGCATTATCAACGATGGTGGTTAATGGTACTCAGCTTAAAGTATTGACCTGGTATGATAATGAAATTGGCTATGTGCACCGGATGATGGAGTTGACAAAGAAAATAGCAATATCTTGCAGATGAAGAGTTCTGAGCAACAATATATGCTGGTCACGGCAAGTTACTGGGCGTTTACTTTAACTGATGGCGCACTCAGAATGCTGGTGATATTGTATTTTCATCAATTAGGCTATAGTCCACTGGAAGTTGCCAGCCTGTTTTTGTTATATGAATTCTGTGGGGTTATTACCAATCTAGTGGGGGGGTGGTTTGCTACCCGTATGGGCTTAAATGTCACTATGCAACTTGGCCTGGCATTACAAATTCTGGCTTTAGGTATGTTACTGGTCGAGCCGGAGTATCTTGGTGTGCTTTATGTCATGATTGCTCAGGCGATTTCGGGTATTGCCAAAGATCTGAATAAAATGAGCGCTAAAAGTAGTATCAAACTATTAGTGCCCGACAATGCGCAGGGAATGTTATATCAATGGGTGTCTTTACTAACGGGATCAAAAAACACCCTGAAAGGTGTGGGTTTTTTTCTTGGTGCGATGTTATTAACGACACTTGGTTTTAGAGGTGCCATTGCCATTATGGCGGGCTGTTTACTTATTGTATTACTATCTAGTTACATCTTTTTGCAGAAAGATTTGGGTAAAACGACTTACAAAGCTAAATTCACCGATATATTCTCTAAGAGTTCGGCTGTTAATTATTTATCCGCTGCACGTTTTTTTTTATTTGGTTCGCGCGATGTCTGGTTTGTGGTTGCGCTCCCCGTCTTTCTTCAGGATCATTTGCAATGGGACTATACCGAGGTAGAGACTTTTTTTGCGCTCTGGGTAATCGTTTATGGTTTTGTGCAATCAGTCGCTCCATTCATTACAGGAGTTCGGCGTGGCAATATTCCTGATGGCAAAACGGCTATGCTCTGGGCGATCTTTTTAGCAATAATACCTCTTGCTATTGCTAGCTTTCTTTATCAGGGCTGGCCGGCAGGTGATGTGCTGGTTATTGGTTTAGCTGGTTTTGGGGTGATCTTTGCTGTTAATTCTGCCGTTCACTCTTATCTGATAGTGGCTTATGCAGAAGAGCAGGGCGTCACTATGGATGTTGGCTTTTATTATATGGCCAATGCCCTGGGTCGTTTGGTAGGTACAATGTTATCTGGCTGGGTTTATCAGTCATCAGGGCTGACTTCCTGTCTTTTAGTTTCAGCGGCTTTTATCATTATCAGTAGTTTGATTTCAGTTGCATTACCCAGGCATCAAGCTGTTATATAGCTGTAACAGCTATTTTTCAATATTATGTATATAAATCAGCGCCCAGCTAATTTTTTTAGGGAAAATACAATTTTATTTATGCATGTTTTTGAATCTTCTGTAGTATTCTTTGTTTTGATGATGTGTGCAAATTGCTAATTCCGTGCGTGTTTCTGAAAGATAAAAGGATAAGTTTTGATTAGAGTTTATATATTAGTATTTATTATTGCTGCATTTTTCTGGTTTAAAATCTATTTGCAAAAATCACCTGCCGAGCGTAAGCATTATCTTAAAAAAAGCACTATATACGGCATTGCTCTGAGTTTGTTGTTACTGGCCATTATGGGGCGTTTAAGCTGGATTGTTGCGGCCTTGAGTGTGTTGATTGCATTTGTGACGCGATTTTTTCCTATTGCTTTACGTTATGCTCCTCAATTACAGCGCTTATGGCAGCTGTTTCGTGAGCGTAGCAGTTACACGGCAGAAAAACCAGGAAACAGTCAGCATTCTGCCAGTATGACTGTTGAGGAGGCTTGTAAGATTCTGGATGTCGGTGGCTCGGCAACTCGTCAGGAAATATCCGAGGCGTACCGTAAATTAATGTTAAAAAATCACCCGGATCGGGGTGGGTCTAGTTATCTTGCCGCACAAATAAACCGGGCTAAAGAAATGCTGTTAAAAAATAAATAGCCATGAACTCAAGTTTTACAATGATAAGTTAAAGTTAAGTTCACTTATGTGTCGATCATATACGCTTATCAGCTTTATCATAATGCTCTTGTGTCTGACGGGGTGTGCAAGTACGCAGCCTAAAGCACCTGTTCAACCGCATAAGCGGGACCTGACCAAATCTACTTATTACATAGTAAAAAAAGGGGATACCCTGTATTCCATTGGGTTTAGGTCGGGGCATGGATATAAGCGACTTGCGGCATGGAATAAAATCTCTCCGCCCTATAGAGTTTATCAGGGGCAAAAACTTAGAATATCACCAAAATCCAGGGCTAAAAAAAGCTCAAAAAAGAAAAAATATAATAAAAAAACATCAAGTATTTCAAATAATAACAAAAAGGTGTTAAGGTTGTACTGGCAGTGGCCGGTGCAAGGAAAATTGTTGCGCAGTTTTTATCAGACGGGTAATAAAGGTATTGATATTTCCGGGCATGTTGGAAAAAAAATTAGAGCAGCAGAAGCAGGAATAGTTGTTTATAGCGGAAGTGGTTTGGTTGGCTACGGTAAGTTGTTAATTATTAAGCATAATTACCTATATTTAAGTGCTTATGCACATAATCGACGATTAATAGTTAAAGAAGGTCAAAAGGTAAGAAAAGGGCAGGTTATTGCCGAAATGGGGACTGGAGTAAATGCTAAACCTGCTTTGCATTTTGAGATAAGAAAAAACGGTAAGTCTATCAATCCCGTACATTATTTGCCCAAATAGGCTGTGGTGGTGAGATTTAAAGTATAAAAGTAGGAGTTAATCATGTTGGAAGAATTAATGAGTACTACAAATAACGAGATACCTATGTCTGAAAATTCGGGTGTAGATAAAGGTGCAGATGTGGGTGTGAACGCTGTTGATAGTGATATTGACCCGGAAGGCGACACAACTCCTGAAGTGCAGGAAAAGATGGATCACGGCTTTGATGCGACCAGATTTTATCTTAATGAATTGAGTCGATCGACTCTGTTAACTGCAGAGCAGGAAAAATTATACGGGGCGCAAGCATTACAGGGAGATCAGAAAGCGCGTGAGATTATGATCGAAAGTAATTTGCGCCTGGTGGTAAAAATTGCGCGTCGGTACTTAAACCGAGGGTTGCCTTTACTAGATTTGATTGAAGAGGGGAACCTGGGCTTAATCCGTGCGGTAGAAAAGTTTGATCCTGAACTGGGCTTTCGCTTTTCAACCTATGCTACCTGGTGGATACGACAAACCATTGATCGTGCCATTATGAATCAGACCCGTACTATAAGGCTACCTATTCATGTGCTTAAGGAAATGGGCATGTATCTAAAGGCTCAGCGCCATTTACTGCAAACTTTGGAAACAGAGCCTAGCGCTGAAGATATTGCTGTATATCTGGATAAGCCAGTTAAGCTGGTAGAGAAAATGCTTAAATTAAATGAACGGGTCACATCGATGGATGCGCCTAGCCCTTTTGATTCAGAAAGGAGACTGATTGACTCGATCTCGGATGCAGATGCCATTAGCTTACTTGAACAAGTGCATGATGATGGTATCAAAGAAAATATTAATACCTGGTTGCTGAAGTTATCTAAAAAACAGGCAGAAGTGATCTGTCGTCGTTACGGTTTATGTGGATATGAAAATGCCACACTAGAAGTGGTTGCCGGTGAGTTGGGTGTTACTCGTGAGCGGGTTAGGCAAATACAAATGGACGGCTTAAAAAGACTTAAAGAGATTATAGAAGTTGATGGCTACTCGCTGGACATGATTCTGCAGTAAGCATGTAGATGTTGATTCATGCGCACCGTGCAGCTAAAGCTGCACCTACAATGAGTTATTAAGGAACGAGTGCATTCCTGATATGTGGGCATGGTTTATCAATATAGATTCGTTCACGTGCTTATAGTACGCTAATATTAAATGCATCAAGTAAGCTAATAAGCTTAATCAATGGCAAGCCAATCAATGCATTGGGATCATCTCCTTCAATGCGCTCAAACAGGGCAATGCCTAGCCCTTCAGATTTAAAGCTGCCTGCGCAGTCATAAGGTTGTTCGAGTTCAATATAATGAATTATTTGCTGTTCTGTCAGTTTCTTAAAATGCACTGTGCAGGTATCAATAGCGCTTTTTAATTCACTCGTTGCACTATCAAGAATACAGACGCTAGTATAAAATTTTACAGTTTTCCCAGAGCATAGCTGCAATTGCTTAATAGCATTATTTTTGTTACCCGGTTTTTTGAGTTGAGTTTGCTCCAGCATGGCAAGCTGGTCGGAAGCAATAATGATATGCTTCGGATAGCTTGAGCTGAGTGCATAAGCCTTTTCTTTAGCCAGACGTAGCGCCATTTGCGTTGGTGGTTCACCTGTTTTTTCACTTTCATCAATATCTGGAGCAGCACAAACAAATTGCAGGTGTAATTTCTGTAACAGCACTTTTCGGTAGCTGGAACTTGATGCTAAGACTAGGTTATTGGTTTTCATAATACTTTTGTTGACACAAAGTGATCTTTAACGCTATTATTACACGTTTATGTTAGATCAATTGCCCGAATTTATAGATCCCGTTGTATTTGCTGAGCGGCAGAGTCGTTTGCAAGGGTGTTTAGGACTGCAGCGTTTAGACCGTCTTTCCGATTTTCTTTTTGATACAGAAGGAGAACTGAGAATAGACCTGCAGTTTTATAAAGAAGGTAAAGTTCCTGTTATAGAGGGGCGTATTGAAGGTTATGTGACCTTAACATGTCAAAGCTGTTTGAAAGCACTATCATGGTCTGTGGACAAGCCTGTGAAAATAGGTATGGTGCAAACAATCGAGCAGGCTGATCGTTTGGCAGACGAATTTGAACCGCTTATGCTTGCGGAGCATAAGATGTCGCTGCCAGGGATTATTGAGGATGAAGTTCTTATCTCTCTGCCCGATTACCCCCGACATGCTCACGAGTGCCTGCAATACCAACCTGATGTACCATTTGCTGAACCTGAGAAAAATAAACAAGAATCTGACAACCCTTTTGCTGTTTTAGCTACACTCAAAAATACTGGAGACCAATAATGGCCGTACAAAAAAGTAAAGTAACTCGTTCTAGACGTGGTCAGCGTCGCTCGCACGATTCATTAACTGCGAAAACATTATCACAAGACCCAACAACAGGTGAAACACACCTGCGTCACCATGTAACGCCTGATGGTTACTTTAAAGGTCGTCAGATAGTTGTAACTGAAGAAGACTAAGAGTTACCTTAGTGCAATTTTTTTGTACAGTTTAGTTTAATCAGTTTTGAAAGCCGGGCTTTATGTCCGGCTTTTTTATAAAAAAACCTGGAGTTTTTGTTCACGTGAGTTTAATAATTTCAATTGATGCCATGGGTGGTGATCATGGTCCTGATTCAACTATTCCAGCGTCACTGGATTGCTTACGCAATAATCCTGAATTACAGCTAATTCTGGTCGGTAATGAACAAATACTGATGCCGTTGCTTGAATCTGCTCTAGTCGAATTCAAAGGGCGCTTATCAATTCAACATGCTTCACAGTGTGTGGCAATGGATGAATCTCCATCCAAAGCGCTAAGAAATAAAAAAGATTCTTCCATGCGCGTGGCAATTAATCTGGTCCGCGAAGGTCGGGCAGATGCCTGTGTCAGCGCTGGTAATACCGGAGCATTAATGGCAACAGCAAGATTTGTGCTAAAAATGATTCCCGGAATAGATAGACCTGCCATCATATCCTCCATGCCCTCAATTTTTGGCCATACCCATGTGCTGGATTTAGGTGCAAATGTAGACAGCCCGGCTGAAAGTCTGTTTCAATTTGCCGTTATGGGCGCAGAAGTTGTTAAGGCCCTGGAAAATATTTCCGACCCTACAGTGGGCTTATTAAATATTGGTGAAGAAGAAACCAAAGGTAATGAGCAAGTTAAAGCAGCGGCTAAATTACTGGAAAATTCTAATCTGAATTATATCGGTTATGTAGAAGGAAACTCATTAAATGCGGGTGATGAAAAAGTTGATTTAATCGTCTGTGATGGCTTTGTCGGTAATATCGCACTTAAATCAATTGAAGGCGCTGCAAAGATGATTACTTCAGTGATGAAAGAGTCGTTTTCTAGCAGTCCTTTAACTAAAATCGCTGCCTTAATTTCCTATCCGGTATTAACAGCGATAAAAAACCGTATTGATCCCAGGCTACACAATGGCGCTAGTTTTCTGGGTCTGAAAGGTTTAGTGATAAAAAGTCATGGGGGCGCAGATGCTTTAGCTTTTAAGACTGCGATTCATGTGGCTGAAGTTGAAGTAGAAAAGAATGTGATTCAAAAAATTAGCGAGCAAGTCGAGCAAGCTTTAAGCAGGAGAGAAAACACATGACAGCTTATGCAAAAGTAATAGGTACTGGTGGTTATTTACCCGCTGAAATAAAAACTAATGAAGATATCTCACGTATAGTTGATACCTCTGATAGCTGGATTTTTGAACGTACCGGCATTAAAAGCCGACGCATTGCTGGTAAAGATGAAACTGCTTCAAGTATGGCGGAGATAGCCGCTAGACAAGCAATTGAAATGGCGGATATCAACCCTAAAGATATTGATTTAATTATTGTTGCTACAGGTACACCGGATAATATTTACCCCAGTACCGGGTGTATGTTACAGCACCGTTTAGGGATTAAAGAGTGTGTGGCTTTTGATATACAGGCCGCGTGTTCAGGCTCTATCTTTGGTCTGGATATGGCTAGTCAATATATTAAGTCAGGCGCTGCTAAAACGGTTCTGGTCGTTGGTGCTGAAATTTGTTCACGCATTGTAGACTGGACTGATCGGGGGACTTGTATTTTATTTGGCGATGGTGCCGGAGCAGTATTACTACAGGCTGCAGATGAAGCCGGGATATTATCAACACATATTCATTCGGATGGTCGTTTTGAAGATTTATTAAACTGCCCGAATCCACAGGCTTTAGGAAAAGCGGATACAAATAGCTATATTTCCATGAAAGGTAATGAGGTATTTAAAGTCGCGGTGAACACTTTAGGGCGTATTGTTGATGAAACGCTGGCTGCCAATAATATGCACAAAGAAGATATAGATTGGCTGGTGCCACATCAGGCAAATAGTCGTATTATTGCAGCGACTGCTAAAAAATTAAAAATGTCCATGGATCATGTGGTATTGACTTTGGAACATCAGGGTAATACCTCTTCCGCCTCGGTTTTACTGGCTTTTAATGAAGCAGTAAGAGACGGGCGGATACAGCGCGGACATGTGGTTTTATTAGAAGCATTTGGCGCTGGTTTTACCTGGGGCTCTGCATTAATCAAATATTAAAAGGTTTTTATGAGTACACAAAATAATCAACTCGCCTTTGTTTTTCCGGGGCAAGGCTCTCAATCAGTCGGTATGCTGGCTGAAATGGCTGAAACTTATCCGGATATTAAGAACACATTTGCACAGGCATCGGAAGTATTAGGCCTGGATTTATGGGCTTTGGTCAATGATGGGCCTGCAGAAGAATTAAATCAGACACATAATACCCAGCCAGCGATGCTGGCAGCGGGTGTTGCCTTTTGGAAAGTCTGGTGTGCGCAGTCTGATGTACGTCCGGGTTTTATGGCGGGGCATAGTCTGGGCGAATATACAGCATTAGTTTGCTCGGGTGTCCTGGATTTTACGGATGCTATAGCTTTAGTGGCGGCTAGAGGCCGCTTTATGCAAGAAGCAGTTCCCGAAGGCGTAGGTGCAATGGCTGCAGTGCTTGGGCTGACTGATGAACAGGTTATTCAGGTTTGTAGTGAAGCTGCGCAGGGTGAAGTGTGTGCTGCGGTTAATTTTAATTCACCGGGTCAGGTAGTGATTGCGGGGAATAGCGCAGCGATAGACAGGGCAATGCTTGCCGCAAAAGCAGCGGGTGCTAAGCGAGCGCTAAAGCTTCCGGTTAGTGTGCCATCGCATTGTGCGCTGATGCAGCCTGCGGCTGATAAATTATATAGCAAAATGCAGGAGATGCAGTTTGCACAGCCAGATGTTGTGTTATTACACAATGTTGATGTGAGTGTGCATAAACAAGCGGACGAAATTCGTCAGGCCCTGAAGCAACAGCTATTTATGCCAGTGCGCTGGGTGGATACAGTTAAAGCCATGGTTGATCAAGGGGTGGCAACGGTAGCTGAAATAGGACCTGGAAAAATATTGATGGGTCTGAATAAGCGCATTGTTAAAACGGCTGATCATTTTACTGTTTACAACCCTGATACCTTAAATAAATTATTGGAGCATTATTCTAATGACTAAAAAAGTCGCTTTAGTAACCGGTGCGAGCCGTGGAATAGGTCGTGCCATTGCAGAAAAATTAGTAGTAGATGGCTTTTTTGTCATCGGTACAGCGACATCGGACAGCGGGGCAGATGCGATCTCTGCTTATCTGGCTGAGAGTGGTACAGGCATGAAATTAAATGTCTCCGAACCAGATTCGATCGCTACAGTGATAAAAAGCATCGCTGATGAGTATGGCACACCTGCAGTGTTAGTGAATAATGCGGGTATTACCCGGGATAACTTATTGATGCGTATGAAGGATGATGAGTGGGATGATATTATCAATACCAATTTAACCTCTGTGTTTAGAATGAGTAAGGCAGTATTAAGAGGCATGATGAAAGCCAGAACCGGGCGGATCATTAATATTTCTTCGGTAGTGGGTGCCACGGGTAATGCAGGACAAGCGAATTATGCTGCGGCCAAAGCGGGCATGGTGGGCTTTGCAAAATCCATGGCAAAAGAAGTAGGTTCGCGTGGCATCACTGTGAATACAGTAGCGCCAGGATTTATTGATACCGATATGACTCGTGAATTGTCAGACGATGTTAAACAGGCTTTATTGGCCGGAATTCCTTTGGCGCGCCTGGGCGATGCACAGGAAATAGCAAATGCCGTGGCATTTTTAGCCTCTGATGGCGCATCTTATATAACGGGTGAAACCCTGCATGTCAATGGCGGTATGTTTATGGCTTAAAATTATGCCAACGCATAATTTTCAAGTATAATTGCACGGCTTATAGAAAATACTTATAAGTCGAACCAGATTAATAATAATAGCGATGTTGTATCATTGAAATCAACATCCATTAAGGAAAAATAATATGAGTAGCATTGAAGAACGTGTAAAAAAGATTGTCGCAGAG
>Ga0164313_10005537_pt1 | contig 11178 bp, 14 predicted proteins | sample GuaBasSedimGuay4_FD_113735 | JGI IMG/M metagenome (GOLD analysis project Ga0164313, IMG submission 113735) | Subseafloor sediment microbial communities from Guaymas Basin, Gulf of California, Mexico - Guay4, Core 4569-4, 0-3 cm | ecosystem: Environmental > Aquatic > Marine > Hydrothermal vents...
AAACAACAATGAAAGACCTTACTGAACATGTAAATAGTTTAGAACATTCATTAACATCATTAACATTCAGAAAACGACAGTGATTAATCAACAAAAAGTATGCAACCTTACTGGGTTAGTATCCATTTTGGGTGCGTTATTGTTCAGTTGGGTAGACCTTAACAAGTCTTTAGTGGAAGTTAACACTACACAAACCCACACGACTACGATTTTGAATGAAAGAAGGAACATTTATGAAGCAGCTCTTCTTAAATACGATGAACAATTTAAAGAATTGTATGAAAAGGTTAATGCTCTTACTATCAAGATTATAAAATTAGAAGAAAATGGCAACGGTTAAGGTTCAATACAAAGGTGCGACATCTGCTATCAAGACTATTCATGTACCGGAAGGTATAGATGCTGTTGAAGTGGGTTTTTACCTTGCTCGTGAGCTTAAAAGGACTAACCCTTATGATACGGGTAGGTCAAGACGTGGGTGGACGCTAAAGAGCTATCAGAATGGTAACGTTGTTGTGTTCAATAAAGTCCACTATGTTCAATACTTAGAAGCTGGTCATTCTAAACAGGCACCTAATGGGTTTATACAACAATCTATAGCTAAGACCAAACGTTGGATGAATTCACTATCACCAGAAGAACCATCATCTATAAACTTTACAGGTAAAGCTGTTGATAGGTTATTAGAAGCTGCAACAATTAAAACGATAGAACAGCGTTCATCTATCAGTAAAACTGATGCGGTATTAACATTACCAGTGACCGCAACGGTATCAGATGAAACAGTTGCCTCTTTAATAAATACATTGATAGAAGAAGGTAAACGTAAAAATACTTTACCAGCACAATTGAAAAGAAAGATAAGACAATTATTGATAGCATTAGGAGTTATACGTGGCTAGTTTAGAAAACAAATTATCAAAAGCCTATGAAAAGGTTGGTAAAAAGATAGGTTACGACTTTGATGTTTACAATCCCCAAGCTTATGATGCTGAACCTATCGATACAATGAACTGGTTTACCCGTGTTCCTATTGGATTAACAGAATCAGATTATTCTACATCAGCTAAGGAAGGATTCAAGCTTTATGATTGCTATGCTGGCTTTAGTGACGTGAAAGCAGGTTCTTTGATACTTGATAAGCCTAATAATAGAACGTTCGTTATAACTAATCATGACGTGAATCATGGCATCAATGCTATGGAATGCTTTAACACTATCTCTGTTTATGCTCCAACTAACAACTATGATGGTTCAGAAGTATCAACAACTAACACTATCTTAAACTTACCAGCATCAGTAATGATTCAAAGTGGTGGTATGGATGGTGGATTACCACAATCACGTTCAGGTGCTAACTTCACTCACACGGCTATCATACGTTTTCAAACCGTGATACCTGTTGATGTTAAACAAGATTATCAAATTGTTGATGATGTTGGTAATGTGTATGAGATTATAGCAGTTGAATTAACTGGTACAGGATACAAGGTGCAAGCTGGTGGCATCAGGATTTAAAGTAAAGGTTATCGACAAGATAACCCCCGCATTCATTAAACGTGCGAGAAAACATAAGAATTTAAGACCAGTCTTTAAGAAGGTTGGTCAATTTGAAATGCGTCAAACAAGAAGACGTATAAGAATAACCAAAGAATCCCCAGATGGGAAGAAATGGCAACGTTGGGCTGCTTCAACAGAAATGGCTCGTTTACGTAAAGGTAATGCTCCACAAGGATTATTATACGATACGAAAGAACTACACGATTTCATCACTATCAAGTATGACAACGATGAAGTGCGTATAAGGTCATTAGCTGATTATAGTAGGTTCTTACAGTTTGGAACGTTAAAAATGCCAGCACGACCATTTATGGGCTGGTCTGATGTAAGTTTGAAGTTTATTAAGAGAGTTTTTAAGAGGCATTTTAAATGAGTTTAGGAAAAGTATGCTTAGATGCAGTAACAAAGTTGAAAGCAATACCAGAATTTGAAAATCGTGTTGGATTTAGTATTGGTGGGCAAGAGTTTGACCCCAATCTTTATAAAGCACCACACCCTTGCGCTTGGGTGTTATACATGGGTGGTGAAAACCAAGAAGACGAAAACGTTTGTGACCCAGTAAGCGAAAAGAATTTTACAATTTTAGTCCTTCATGACTATGTGAGTGATGATGAATTGTTTAACAATGTATTTCCATTACTATCAAAGGTAAAGGCTTTACATGGTGACTATCCTATTGACCCCGATACAAATGGGGAATTGATAGGCGCAGGAAAATGGAATTGGCGTAATGAATCATTCGTAGAAGTATCAACCGACCGCATTGTTTATGCTTCATCGTATGTTATTAACTCAACTTCATAATTTATAAATACAATTAAAATAATAACTCACATAATTTAGGAGACTATCAAATGGCATGTGAAAACATAGATGTATTCAGAGGTGCTGGTGAAGCTTTAATCGCTACATTAGACCCAACAACAAAACTACCTAACTCTAACTTTCGTAAGCTAGGTAACACTCCACTATTCACTGTTAATAGCACACAGGAATTCGAAGAAGTTAAAGAAACTAAAACAGGTAATCGTCAAACAATTGCTTATTCTACAACTTCAATCGATACCGAAGTAGCTATGGAATTGAATAGTTTCAGTAAAGAAAACTTAGCAATGGCTTTCTATGGTACATCAGCTACAACTACTGGTGCTGCTGTAACAGGTGAAGCTCACACAGTATACGCTTTGAATGAAGCTATACCTTTAGATAATGTCAAAATCAGTGCTCTAACCGTTAATGACAATTTAGCTGCTCCATTAACAGAAGATGTTGATTACACGGCTGATTTATTAACTGGTGTTATCACATTCATCTCGGATGCTAACATCGCTTTACCAGAATCAATTACCGTTGATTATACTTTCGCTGACCAAGAAACTGTAATAGGTTTTTCTGAAGGTCAGAAAGAATACGCAGTATTGTTCGCTGGTAAGAACGTGCATACTGGTAAAGCCGTAAAAGTATTACTACCTCGTGTTGTTATGTCTGTAGCAGAAACATTAGAATTGATTTCTGACACAACTATTGCCCTTGCTGTAACAGGTAAAGCATTAGTGGATTGTAACGATGAAGTTATGAACATTACTAAAGAAGCATAATTAAAAAATGAAAGAAGCCGAAATCCTATTTCCAGATGGTAAAACACTGGAAATAGCTGGCGAATCTCTTACTGTTGGTAAGATGAAACTTCGTCAAATAATAAAAGCCACAGGATTAATGAGTAATGTATTCGACCTTGTACATGAAATGTATAAAGTTGATGCCATTGACGTTAATCTAATTTTTAAACTGTTTGCCTTACATGGTGATGACATGTTGGAATTCTTAGCAATAGTTCTTGATAAAGATAGAACTTACGTTGATGAATTAGACTTAGATGATGCTGTCGAATTAATGATAGCGGTTGCCGAGGTCAACATGGATTTTTTCGCCCAGAAGTTGATGCCCTTGGTCAACAATCGACTAGGCGACCTCAAACAATCGACCAACAAGACGTAGACTTTAAGTACACAACATTAATAGTCTATTTGAAACAACACGGTTTTACCCTAACTGAGATTTATGATTTCAGTTATGGTCAAGCCTTACTTTATCTAAAGCATAGTGAAAAATTAGAATCACAAAGAAACGTTACCAATGCTGCAATCGTTAGGTGCGCAGTTAATGGCAAAGGTAAAGACTATAACGAGCTTATAAAATCTTTGAAGAGGTAATAGCATGGCTAATGATTTAAGACTTGAAACAGTCCTAACATTAAAAGATAAAGCGTCAAAAGAACTAACCAAGTTCCAGAAGAAAATCAAAGGGACTGGTAAGGAATTAAAAGGTTTAGGGAAGACATTTGCAACAGTATTTGCTGGTGGTGCTTTCCTTAAATCATTATTTGATGTCAACAAAGAGTTCCAGAAACTCTCTGCAACCGTTTCAGTGTTCACCAAAGACGCTCAAGAAACCGACACTGCAATGAAGTTCTTGCAGGACATCACCAAACAAATACCAGAAAACTTATCAGATGTAACCACAGCGTTCATACGCATGAAAGGGTTAGGGTTAGCTCCGACCAAAGAAGCGTTACTATCATTCGCTAACACGGCTGCTGCAACAGGTAAAACCATCATTCAATTCGTTGAAGCTGTAGCTGATGCAACAACAGGTGAATTTGAAAGGTTAAAAGAATTTGGTATCAAAGCATCCAAACATGGTGATAAAGTAGCCTTCACCTTCCAAGGTATTACCACAGAAATCGAAAATACTTCTGTAGCTATCAACAAATACTTAATAGCATTAGGTCAAAATCAATTTGCTGGTGCTGCTGAGAAGCAGATGGGTACATTGGCTGGTCAGATTTCCAACCTACGAGTTGAATGGGAAAAATTATTAGTTCAATTTGGTAAAGGTGGAGCTAATTCAACATTCACACTCCTAATTGGTAGTGTAACCTATGTTATCGAAAGTGTAGGTAAGTTGCGTGGTATTTTTATACAACTATTAGCAACCACTGACACCCGTTTAACACAAGTTATTAATGGGTTGGCTATTCTGTTCCTAAAATTTGACATCATCATGGCTAAAACAGTAGCCAAAATTAAAAACGATTTTATAGATTTAGGTAACGGTGCTAAAAAGGTAGTTAATGCTATAGGTGGGTTTATTTTTCTACCTAAAATCTTTTTAACTACAACACCAAAAGCTGTAGCTCAAGTGAAGAAATACAGACAAGCTATAGTAAGGTTAGAAGCAAAAACTAAAGCAGTTAAATTAGCTAATGAAGAAATTGCTACAGGATTGATAAGTGTAGGTAACGCATCCAATAGTTCAGCAACGGCAATAGCTGCTTATAATCAAAAAATGAAAGACCAAGCAGATGCAGCAAAAAAAGTTGCAGATGCAGAAAAGAAACGTAAAGATGCAACAGAAGCTTCCGCACTTGCTACTAAAAAAGCTGCTGACATAGCAACAAAAGCTGCTGAAGTCGCTCAACAGGCTGCTGATAAGGCTGCTGACGCACGTCAAAGGTTAGTGGATGAAGGTGAAGCTACTAACATTAACAATCGTGATGCACAGCAAGTTTTCGATGATGAAGTCGCAAGATTGAATCGTTTAGAAAACGCTGGTGTATTAGCTGCTGGTGTGTATGACAAAGCATTTGCTAAAGCTTTAGAAACTTTAGAAGGGTTTAATGCAGATGGTAAAGAAGAACTTGACGATTTAACTGAATTCGCTAAAGAAGCTGCACGTAAAATAGAAAACGGTTTTGCTGACTTCTTCTTTGATGCCATGCAAGGCAACTTTGATAACATGGGAGATTCATTCAAGAAAACTATTGATAGGATGGTTGCAAACTTCTTAGCATCAAAATTGGCAGGTTTCTTATTTGGTGACTTTGGTACATCATCCGGTTCATTAGGTGGTGTCGTTGGTCAAGGTCTATCAGCATCAAAAAGTTTTTTCCAAGGATTCTTTGCAGATGGTGGTGATGTAGTAGCAAACAGACCTTTAGTTGTTGGTGAACGTGGACCTGAATTATTCGTCCCATCTGTTTCTGGCACAGTGGTTTCTAACGAGACTATAAATAACAATAGTGGTGGTGGAACAATCAATTTAACGGTTAATGCTTTGGATAGTAAAGATGTTCTTTCTAAATTAGAAGAAATCAAACGTCCATTGACTGAAATGATTAATGGCACCAACCAAGTTTATGGTCTACAAAATGGAGCAACGATTTAATGGCTTTTCAAAACGAACTTTTCCCATCAGTTAAACTGGTTCACGGTGTAAGTAAATCAATACTTGACCCAGTGGCAGTTGTTTCTAATGGGAACACAGAATACAGAATTAAACGTAATAGGTATGAACGTTATCAATGGTTAATACCATCTAATAACATTACTGATGCTGATAAGGTTATCATCTCTGGTTTCTTAGCTGATAAAGATTATGCTTTAGATTCTTTCAAGTTTCAAGACCCAGATTTACCCAGATTAACAGACGCATTACTTGCCAGTTATTCGGGCAATCAATGGTTACTAAATGTACCCTTCGACACCAACACTGCTGGGACACACAGGATTTTCCATGTTAGCGGTACCATCACCGCAACGATAAATGGTACACCCGCTACTGTTAATCTTGGTGGTCTGAATCCTGAAGGTAATCCAGTGGTAGTAGTTGTGGGTAGTGTTCCAGGTGATGTAGTAAGATTTACAGGTGATGTCCACTTCGTTGTCCGCTTAGATTCAACTATAGGTTGGTCAATTAAAGCGGTTGATGGTGTTAACGTACCCACAATTGTAGGGTATTCAGAGCTTAAACTTATTGAGGTTTTTGAATAATGAGAACTATTTCTGCTGGCTTAAAGTCCGCTATAATGTCCGGTAAGATTGCGAACCTCGTAAAGATAACAAGGTCTGATGGAACGCAATACTCTTACACTGACCATGATGCAACTTTAACTGTTGGTGGCTTAGATTACATTCCTGCTGCTGGTTTACAAAGATTAAGATTAGAAAGCACAACCGATAACAAAGTATCGAATCAACAATTCGCTGCTGGTTGGATAGACTTCGATGAACAAGAACTTCATGATGGACTATTCGACAATGCAGAAGTAGAAGTTATGAAGATAGGTTGGGATGCTGTAGCTGATGGAACCATAACAACATTCTTTGGTAATCTTGGGATTATTCAATGGACTGATGATGGTTTTAAGGCTGATGTTCATTCCATAACACGTAAACTCAATAGAAACTATGGTATTACGACAACAGCTTCATGTAGACATAAACTATTTGAACCTAATTCTGTTAGTAGTGTTGGTGCTTGCTTAGTAAATAAATCTACATTCACTTACACTGGAACAATTACAGCAATAGTAAAAGACCGTATCAAATTTGAAGCTACAGGGACTTTTCCAACAACACAGGACTATGTGGCGTTTGGTGAGTTATCGTTCAGTAGTGGGCTTAATAACGGCTTAGTTTATGAAGTATCGAAGCATGATGTAGGTGCTTTCACTGAATTAGAATTAATGACACAAACAATTAAGACGGTATCCATTGGTGATACCTTCACAGTAACAGCAGGATGCGATAAAGCTTTTGGAACATGTAAAAATAAGTTTAGCAATTCTGTTAATTTTGGCGGTATGCCTCACATACAATCAGAGATACAATTCAGATAATGGCTACACGGAAAACAATCTTAAAACACGCTAAGACGTGGTTAGGGACATCATACCAACATCAAGCTATGGTTAAAGGTGTGGCTGTTGATTGCGCTATGTTGATAGCTGGAATTGCTAAAGATTGTGGTATTACGATAGACCGTAAGAAGATACCACCATACACAACACAATGGTTTCTTCATAACAGAGAAGAATTGTTAAAAGACATTATGGAAAACTTAGGATTTAAAGAAATACCTTTGAAAGATGCTAAAGCTGGTGATGTATTGGGTTTTAAATACGGTAGAGTTATGAGCCATTTAGGTATCAAATCTACTAATGATAAATTAATACAAGCAAGTGCTGAAACCAACATGGTTACAGAAACACATTATGATGACATGAAGTCTCATTTAACAACAGCTTATAGGTTTCCAAATGGGTAATACTGTAAAGTATGATGATTGGGTTCTAATGTCAGATGATGAACGTGAAGAGTGGGCAGAAGAAATCCGAAAAGGAGTTGAAGAAGTTGAAACAAACAGCGAGATACACGATAGAGTGGTTGAATCAAAACTACTTTAACGATGATGAACTTAGGGTGTTGGTCTATAGAAGACATAAGTTAATCGAACCTAAGTGTGGATGTTTAGGTAAACGAATTTACAACAAAGTTAAGAACAAGAAACTAATCTTAGAATTAGAACAACAGATAGACGAATTTATTGGAGCATAAATGTCACAGTTAATAATACCATCAGCAGGAGCATTGTTAGGCTCATACTTCGGACCAACAGGTTCAAGTATTGGTTGGGCAATAGGCTCCATGTTATCACCACAGGATGAAACAATTGCTGTTGATAATACTACACAGATTGGTGATTTAAGAGTCCAAACGTCCGAGTATGGGGTATCAATCCCCACTGTAATAGGTAAACAACGTGTAGCTGGTAATGTTATTTGGGCTGAAGAAAAAGTAGCTCATGTAGCAACATCTGATACTGGTGGTTCTAAAGGTTCCCCAGTGGTAACAACATCAACAACATCTTACACCATTTCTTTAGCTATTTTATTATGCAAAGGTACAATCTTGGGTGTAGATAAGATTTGGGCTGATGGTAAACTTATTATCGATTCAAGTAATTCAGTTAAGAAACTTATAGGAACATTGTATTTAGGTTCAGACACACAGAATCCTGATAGTTACATGGAAGGGAAGTTGGGTGCTGGTAATGTTCCTGCTTACCGTGGGTTATCTTACATGGTATTAAAAGATGTAGACTTAGGTGCATCTGGAAGAATCCCTAACTTCACGTTCAGGGTATTAAAAGAGGGGCTAATTTAATGTGGCAATTTAACAGATTATTGAACGCGTCAACTTCCAACCCTAATGACTTACTTTATGATGGTAGGTATGTTGTAGTACTAACATCATCACAGATGGTGTTCTATGACTTCAAAGATTACATTGCACCAGATAATTTACCGTTTGGTGCTCCAGCGATTCCTAACACCGACACGTTAATAACTAATGAAAACGTTACAATGCCTACAGCTCAAACATTTAATCATGGGGGTGGGCAATTCGTCTACTTAGATAACCATTATTTTATAGTAAGTGGTGTTGTATTTAACACAATTAAGAAGATTGATACGTTTGGTGTCTTAATAGACACAATCACGTTACCAGAAACCATGAATTCCAACTTAGCTGTAGTGAATGGTAATCTATGGTGTACGTCATTCAGTAAGAACGATACCCCAGATGAACAATACTTGTATTCGTTTGATTCTGGTGGTAACCAATTAACAAAGACAACTATACCAAGACGACATCAAGTTGAAGAAAGATACATTTCAACTGATTACAATGGTCATGTGTTGGTAAGTGAATTCAATGAACTAAGCATAGCAAAGCATAATCACGTAACAGGTGCTTACATTACAAGTATAAGAGTTTCAAGAGAACCTTATTACATTAATACATTATCAGATAGAACAGTTTTTGTAGCTTCAACAGATGCTTCATTCGACCCAGAAACTCCAAGATGGATGGTAAGTGGTGGTTCAACAAACCCTTCACCTATACAACCTTACGACACTGGAATACTATCAACGATAGACACTATCAACAACGCACAACTAACGAATTATGAAACCTTGGGTAAATGCTTAGGTATTGCTACTGATGGTGATGGTGACATGTGGATGACTACAGATAGAGTATTAGATGGGGTTAAGAGTTTATACAGAATAACATTATCTAACGATGAAGTTAAGATGACTAATTCATGGACACTTACAGAACCTTCATCTTCAAGACCTTTAGATTACAACATTAGTGAAACACATTTAGAAAGTGTAGACTTCATAAAGTCTATTAAGACCGAACCTTTTACATACCCTAAATGGAATGGAAGCAACATCATAAACGTGTCGGTTCCAGCGTTTCATTTCTTCATAAGTGGTTCTCATTTGCAGGGTCATGAAATGAATGCAATGTACAACACCCAGAACATTTATACGAATTCAACGACTATGGTATCTACGGGTAATCATAGATACATAGGAGATTAATCAATGAGCTTATGTCCGATACCAGATACAAGTGGCGCAACATCCCAACCATCTGGTGTATTAACCACACCTAACCCTGTTAACGTCAATGAAGATTGTAATGTAACAGGTACTAACATTGTTACAGGTAGTGGTAATGATACGGTTACAGAAGTTATCTGCACAGGACCTCCTGGACCTCAAGGTATTCAGGGAGCGTGTGGATTAGGTTTCGATTGGGAAGGTGAATGGCTTAACGCTACAGCTTATGTATCCCAAACATCAACTTGTAATGCTTCTACAGTAGAATCTGATGGTCAAGCATACGTATGTATTCAAGACCACACTTCTTCAACAGATGATACACCAGAAACAGGTGTTAACTGGGAGAATTATTGGGATTTATTGGTTAGTCAAGCTGCTGGTGGTGGAACAGGTGATGTTACATGGAAAGGTAATTGGGTTTCAACATTCCAATACGAACCAGATGATTTTGTAACTAATAATGCTTCATCTTACATTTGTATAACTTCACATTTCTCAACAGATGAAACTGAACCAGATGAACAAGATGATTATGAAGGTGGTGAAAATTGGCACCTAGTTTCAACAGGTCTGGAAGATTATTTAACATGGACTGATACTTTCGATAACTTCTTCGATTGGGTAACCGACATAGATGATTGGGGTTGGGGAGATTGGCTACAAGTTATCGCTGGTGTTGCCCTCGGTGCGGGTGCTATTTGGGTAGGTATTAACTTACTTGATGCTTTTGATAGTGATGGTTCTGATAATGGTACAGGTGAAGACCCTGACCAACGTTTTACATCTTTTAACGGTTCTGATGGTTATGCTGGCGCATTCACACAACCATTATTACCGGATGTTATCGCTGATTTATGCTTACTTGCTGGTATTAGTTATGATGTATCTGAATTACCAAATGAAGTTATTCATTCAAGCTTTGCACGTATAACAACTATCAATTCAATTATCGAACAACTGGCATTAATTTACCAATTCGATAGAGTTGAAAGTGGTTCTATCATTAAATTTATACCTAAAGACAAGGCACCCGTTAAAGAATTATTCTTAGAAGACTTAGGGTTTTCCAAGAAAGGTTTAGGTGAATCACCGTTTACATTTAAAAGGTTCCAAGGTATTGATTTACCAAGGGCTGTTAAGATAACGTATTTAAGTGAAGGTAATAACTACAACACCTTTACACAGGAAACACGTTTTCAGAATTTTGATGATGGTAATGATGTAAACTTATCAGTTTCAATGTCATTAGCAGATGCTAAGGCTAAAGAAGTAACAGAAGTCATCTTAAAGAATGCTCACTTAGAGCAGATGAACTATGGGTTTACATCATCTTACGAACAAATAGAATTAGAATC
>Ga0164313_10005538_pt1 | contig 11177 bp, 7 predicted proteins | sample GuaBasSedimGuay4_FD_113735 | JGI IMG/M metagenome (GOLD analysis project Ga0164313, IMG submission 113735) | Subseafloor sediment microbial communities from Guaymas Basin, Gulf of California, Mexico - Guay4, Core 4569-4, 0-3 cm | ecosystem: Environmental > Aquatic > Marine > Hydrothermal vents >...
TGAAAAAGCAGGTATTGCCCCACACAATGGATGGAGTACGGGTGTCTCTTTTGGAGATGTCAACGGAGACGGATGGCAGGACATATACGTATGTCAGTTTCTATGGCCCGACATAGACAGGCGTCCAAACAAACTCTATATCAACAATGGAGACGGAACATTTACGGAGAGGGCCCGGGAGTATGGGGTAAACGATGCCGGCCTGTCGATCAATTCAGTGATGTTTGATTACGACAACGACAATGACCTGGATTTATACGTGGTGAATCAACCACCTAACCACCGGGAGAAGAGAAAGGCGTTTGCAAATAAGCGGGACTACAAGTATTCAGGACGTCTCTACCGCAACGATGACAATAAGAAATTTACAGATGTGACTGGCAAAGCAGGTCTCGCGAATTTTGGTTATGGACTCGGCGCAGTAGCTACTGACCTCAACAATGATGGCTGGACCGACCTGTATTGTGCATTTGACTATGACGAACCTGATTTGCTGTTTATCAATAATGGGAATGGGACATTTACGAATAAGGCAAATGCATCTCTACCTCATATGTCCAATTTTAGCATGGGCGTCGATATTGCCGATATCAATAATGACGGGTGGATGGATATATTCGTCGCCGACATGGTAGCGCCGGGACATGAGCGCATCAAGACACAAATGAGCGGCATGAATCCCGCAAAATTCTATGCCCTGGTGGACATTGGCTATCATCATCAATACATGTATAATTCACTGCAGGTAAACAATGGCAACGGCCGATTTAGTGAAATCAGTCAGTTGGCTGGAGTGGGAAATACGGATTGGAGCTGGTCGACACTCTTTATCGATATGAATCTGGACGGGCATCAGGATTTGTTTGTTTCGAATGGCATCAAGCGGGATGTACGCGACAATGATTACAATATCGCCCGAAAAAAATACGTCGAGGATCTCAAGGCAAAAAGCCAAAACAACGGCACGGGAAAAGTAGCCGTTAATGCTATGACACTTTTGGAAATGGCCCCTTCGACGCGACTCTCAAATTTTGCATTTATGAGCGGAGGGGACTACACGTTTCAAGATCGCGCTGCTGAGTGGGGTCTGGGAGAAAAAGGCTGGTCGCATGGAGGCGCATACGTAGATCTCGATAATGACGGCGACCTGGACCTCGTGCTTAATAATATGGACGAGCCGGCGGGCCTGTATCGCAATGAGTCCAGCGGATCTGCAAATTACCTGATCGTCAAACCGACGATCAACAACGGCCCTGCTCTGAATGCCAGGATCCAGATATCTACCCGCGATGGCAACCAGTATAGGGAAGTCACACCGTACAGAGGATATATGTCATGTTCTCAGCCCATCGCTCACTTTGGTCTGGGCAATACAGGCATGATTGATGAGTTGACGGTCATTTGGAATGATGGTACGGCAACTGTGATGAAAGATGTCAAAGCAAATCAAACTCTGGACATTGATTATGCAACCGCCAGTCGTCAGCCCCGGGCAAAATCGCCTGCAGCCAATGGAATCTTTACAGAGCGATCAGAAGATGTCTTTTCTCACATTGAGAATGCATACGATGACTTTGAGGACGAAATATTAATCCCACACAAAGTCTCAACGCTCGGGCCATGCCTGGCAATTGCAGATCTCAATGGTGATGGCCTCGATGATGCATATGCAGGAGGGGCAAATGGACAGGCAGGTGTGCTGCTGATGCAGAATGCCAATGGCACGTTTACAAAAGGGGGTGGCCCATGGGATGCCCATGCGAGCCAGGAGGACATATCGGCAATCTTCTTTGATATCGACAATGACGGTGATGATGACTTGTACGTGGCAAGCGGAGGTAATGAAAAGGCTGGCAACAGTAGCTATTACCGTGACAGAATGTATATCAACGATGGAAATGGAAATTTCACTAATGGTGCGAATCGCATTCCTGAAATAACCGTGAGCACAGACGCACTTGCCGCAGGTGATTATGATGGGGATGGTGACATTGACTTGTTTGTCGGAGGTCGCCAATTACCCAAGAAATGGCCCTATCCCGCGACTTCATTTATCCTTGCAAATGATGGAAAAGGAAATTTCTCCATTGCAAAAAATGATGTGCTGAAGGATTTCGGCATGGTGACCGATGCAAAGTGGGTAAACCTCGATGACGATGCAGACCTGGAGCTTGTCACTGCGGGTGAGTGGATGCCAATTAAGGTATTGGACTTGCAGAATGGTGCCTTTGTGGATCAAACTTCAGATTACGGACTTACAGAATCTACCGGTTGGTGGAATACAGTGAAAGTGGCAGACATCGACAATGATGGGGACATGGATCTGATCGCCGGTAATCTCGGGAAGAACATCAAATACAAAGCTTCCGCGGAAGAGCCGTTCAAGGTCTACTCTGCAGATTTTGATCAGAATGGTTCAAATGACATCTATCTCGGCTATTATGAGCATGGTAGTGTATTCCCTGTACGAGGCAGGACATGCAGTTCCGACCAAATGCCGTTTATCAAAGAGAAATTTCCAACATTCAACGAATTCGCCCATGCCTCTGTAGAGGAAATCCTCGGCCCTGAATTGGAAAATGCGCTCGTACTTGATGCCAAAACCTTCGAGTCTTCTGTATTCATTAATAATGGAAACGGCTCTTTTGAGCGTATGGCATTGCCCAATCGGGCACAGTTCAGCACAATTCAGGACATGGTCCTTATGGACTTTGACAATGACGGTGATCTGGATATGCTCACGGCTGGAAATTTCTATAATCGCGAAGTAGAAACCCGGAGAAGTGATGGAAGCGTCGGACTGCTCCTGCTGAATGACGGGGCGGGAAATTTTGCAGAAGTGCCTCCTGCAATGAGTGGGTTCAATGCATGGATGGATGCACGTGCTGTTGGCATTTTAAAAAGTCAGAACGGGTATTTGCTCATGGTTGCAAATAACAATGGACCGTTTCAAGTATATGACGTAACACCCAAAGTCATCGATATTTAAGGCATTTGAAGAAGCATTACATAGGGATTCTCCTGGCATTGTTTGGATCGCTTCTGTATTCTACGAAAGCGATATTCGTCAAGTTGGCGTACCAATATGATGTCGACACGATCACGATTCTTGCATTGCGTATGTTAAGTGCGCTACCATTTTACCTTCTGATTCAACTCATCTACCGCCGGAGGGGCCAAAAGATTACAGCCCTGCCGCGACATTGGGCAGGCCTGATGGTTGCTGCTTTTCTCGGTTACTACCTCGCCAGCTTTCTCGATTTCTGGGGGTTGCAATTTATTGACGCAAGTGTCGAACGGCTGATACTTTTTACCTACCCCACGTTTATAGTAATCATAGCACGTGTGTGGCTTAAGGAGCCAATTACAAAGCATCAGCTCGGCGCAATTGCCCTTTCCTATATCGGATTGCTCTGGGTATTCAGTCCGCAATTGACGGAATTTTCGATCGACAAAGCATTTCTCACAGGAGCTACTGCAATCCTGGGCTGCGCAGTTTCTTTTGCATTGTATATGATTATGAGTCAACAGCTTATCTCAAAATTCGGTGCTACGAAATACACGGGTTATGCCATGACGTTCGCCTGTTGCCTGGTAATCGGGCACTATGCGGCAACCGAAAGTCTGGACCATATTCTTTCGCTTGAAAAACCGGTTTACCTCTACGGTTTTTCGATGGGTATTATTGCTACAGTTATCCCATCGTATATGATCAATGCAGCAATTAATGCGATCGGGGCTTCCCGTACTGCGATCATCGCAAGTGTCGGACCTGTTTCGACAATCACCCTTGCGTATTTTTTACTTGACGAACGGCTTACATGGGCACAATGGACCGGAACGGCATTCATCATATTATCAGTGACATTTATTTCTCTGGAGAAAATAAAGCTCAGGAAAAAGAGAGGGCTGAGTTAAACATTTAGGCAAACTAACACGTTGTCAGTTGGTACTTTTACAGCTCCACTTTAACCCATTTGAAAGCGAGAATGACGATTTGAAAGCAATAGGATTTTATTTAACCAAGATATTCGTATACGCTCTGTCGATACTGCCTTTCAGAGCTATTTACGTCATATCATCTATCGCTTATCCGGTACTCTGGCGTGTGATAAAGTATCGCAAAGCTGTGGTTTTTGCCAATCTGCATCATGCTTTTCCAGATAAAAGTGAGGAAGAAATATACGGCATCGCCAAACGCTTTTACCGGTACTTCTGCGATAACACACTTGAAACGCTGAAACTCTATACGATGTCCAGAAAGGAAATTCTCAAACGCGTATCGGTCGAGAATACTGGAGTCTTTGACAAGTATACTGCCTCTCACCAGAGTATCGTCCTGATGATGTCGCATTACGGAAATTGGGAATGGGAGGGCCAGCGATTGTGCATGGATTTTGCACATCGGTTTTGTGGTATCTACAAGCCTCTGTCCAATAAACGATTTGATGCACTGATCTACAAAATGCGGGGCCGGTTTGGAGCGAGATTATATAAATCAAACAGAGTATTTAGGAACATGGTGGAAGACCGGAAGATGCTGACCATGTCCGGATTTATTGCTGATCAAAAACCGATCATGCAAAATGCGCCCTGGGTCACATTTCTAAACCAGGACACGCCTGTTTTCAGAGGAGCGTATTCTATAGCACAAAGGTTAAATTACCCTGTTGTGTACGCTCAAATGCAGCCTGTTCGGCGAGGTTATTACAGTTTGAGCTTCAAGCTTTTGACCGATGATCCTAATTCGCACACTGAACTCGAACTCGCCGAAATGTACTTCAGAGAGCTCGAATCAAATATTAATACGCATCCCGAATATTGGCTGTGGACACACCGGAGATGGAGACACAGATCACCGGGAGAGAAAGATATTTATATTTCGAACGAGCAAATAAGGCGTCCGTCATAAATGAGAAGTGAGCAATAAGTTAATGTCAGTAAACTTGATCCCAAAGTGCTTGCTGAGGTACATATTTGTCAGGCAGCCTTTATAGGTATACACGCCATGTCGAATTCCCGGATTTCGAAATAACAACTGCTCCAGCCCGCCAGTACCCCCTGCTTTGACGAGAAGAGGCGTGAGAATGTTGCTGACTGCGACGGAAGCCGTTCGCGATACTTTAGATGGAATATTGGGCACACAATAATGCACCACACCATATTTCGAAAACGTGGGATGCTTATGAGATGTCACTTCGGATGTTTCAAAGCAACCTCCCTGATCTATGCTCACATCGATGATCACAGAACCGTCTTTCATCTTTGCTACCATCTCCTCAGATACCACCATCGGGGTTCTGCCCTCACGTGAATGTATCGCACCAATCACACAATCGGCGCTCAGTAACTGATATGAGAGGTAGACCGGATTGATAGTAGAGGTGTGTAGCTGCCTTCCAATCAGTTTTTGAATGCGCATCAACTTGTACACATCATCGTCAAAAATACGTACCGATGCACCGAGGCCCAAGGCAGTCCGAGTTGCAAACTCGCCAACCACTCCGGCTCCCAGAATGACGACCTTGGCGGGTGGCACTCCCGATACACCGCCCAATAATACACCACGACCTCCTTTTGCATTCGACAATAGCTCGGCGGCGGTATGCATGGCACTGATGCCTGCTATTTCACTCATAATGCGCACCACGGGAAACGAGCCATCCGTTGCCTGCAAATATTCCATTGCCACGGCTATCACACGTTTTTTTCGCAGAGTCTCAATATACTCCTGCGAAATAATCGGAATCTGCAGCGGTGATACAAGAATCTGATCCGCGTGAAACATATTGAGTTCTTCTACCGATGGCGGTGCAACTTTTATGATAATGTCTGCCGCATAAACCTCTTTTGCCGAGGGAACCATCTCTGCACCTGCCTCTGAATACTGTGCATCGCTGTAATTTGATTTCTCACCAGCACCATGCTGAACAATGACACGATGCCCATTTCCAATCAGAGATTGAACGGCATGAGGCACAAGTGCGACCCTATTCTCATACGCAGATATCTCAAGAGGTACACCGATAAACAGCTCGCTCGGGGATCTGTCTATTGCCAACGTCTCAGGCTGTGGTGCGAGACTTTCCTGTGCGAAAAATGACGTATACCTGACTCCTCGAATATCTTCATTCATGACCTGTGCTCTCTATATTGTATTTTAAAATACTAAAAATCCTTGATGTACTACTCTCTATCTCTATGTTGACACGCGCATACGGAAGGTCAATCAACGGCTTGATGAGGTCGGGCCATTCAATAAAACACCAATTTCCTGAATACAAGTAGTCCTCAATTCCAATTTGTAGCGCTTCCTCAGTGGATTCGAGTCGATACAGATCGATGTGATAGATCGTCTCATCACCTGTCAGATATTCATTGATCAACGAAAACGTGGGGCTCGTCACATTCTCCGTACATCCGAGGCTGGTGCAAACTTCCTGTATCAGACTTGTTTTTCCTGCGCCCAGATCGCCTTCAAACAGGACTACTCTGACCTCTTTGTTCAGGTAATCGAGTAGTTGTCTGGCAACGTCGATGAGTGATTCGCGGGATGTGCACAACAGTTCCATGAGCACACAAATTTAATGGAATAGCATATTTATTTCACTCAAAGAATCAGGTACTCCACGGTTGTCTGTCAGCGATATTTACCCGGCGCATCATATTGTATATAATGTAATATTTATTCTTCTGTTTCTCAATAATATACACAGTTGTGGAGGCTGCGCATTCATGCAAATTTATCGTACCTTTGCGGCACAACTTTCAACAAATTATATGAGCAATAAACCCAGTGATTACAGTGCAAGTAGTATCCAGGCACTAGAGGGACTTGAGGCAGTTAGAAAACGGCCTGGTATGTACATTGGAAGTACCGATACCAAAGGGCTTCATCACCTGGTATGGGAGGTCGTCGACAACTCGATCGATGAGCACATGGCCGGGTACTGTACGCTGATTACTACAATTATTCACGATGACAATTCGGTAAGTGTACAGGATGATGGCCGCGGAATACCAACTGGTCTGCATGAGAAACTGCAAAAATCCGCACTCGAGGTCGTTATGACAGTCTTGCACGCCGGGGGTAAATTTGATAAAGACACCTATAAGGTTTCCGGTGGTCTGCACGGTGTCGGGGTCTCTTGTGTAAATGCCCTTTCGCAGAGATTGAGGGCTGAGGTACAACGGGAAGGAAACCTCTATGCTCAGGAGTATGCTGAGGGAAAAGCCACCACAGAGGTCGATGTCATTGGAGAATCAGAAGATACAGGTACTACTATCAGATTTTGGCCTGATGCCGGAATATTTGAAACTCTTGAATTTCGCTACGAAGTACTCTCTAACAGATTGCGCGAATTATCATACCTGAACAAAGGGCTCACGCTCGTACTGATCGACGAGCGGGAAACCAATGAAGACGGCACATTTCGCACTGAAAATTTTTATTCCGAAGGAGGACTTATTGAGTTCGTAAAATATCTGGATGAGGGACGGGCTCCGCTGCTCCAGGAGCCGATTTATGCGACGGGAAAAGAGGACAATGTAGATGTGGAGGTAGCTCTGCAGTACAATACAGGATTTCAGGAACACGTATTCCCGTATGTCAACAACATTCACACAAGGGACGGAGGAACCCACGTCGCTGGTTTTCGTCGTGCCGTCAATCGCGTGTTTTCCAAATATGGTGAGGATAACGGTTACTTTTCAAAACTTAAATTCAAAATTGCAGGTGAGGACTTTCGAGAGGGACTCACAGCTATTATTTCCGTAAAAGTACCCGAACCCCAGTTTAAAGGCCAGACCAAGGGTGAACTTGGAAACTCTGAAGTAACAGGAATCGTCTCACGTGCTGTCGGTGATATTCTCACGTATTGGCTTGAGGAGAATCCCATGCAGGCCAAGCGCGTCATAGACAAGGTAATTCTTGCCGCTACAGCCCGTCACGCTGCCCGTAAAGCGCGTGAAATGGTTCAGAGGAAGAATATACTCACAGGTAGCGGTTTGCCAGGCAAATTGGCCGATTGCTCATCAAAAGATCCAGGTGAGTGCGAAATATTCCTCGTCGAGGGAGATTCAGCAGGTGGAACTGCCAAGCAAGGTCGTGACCGAAAATTCCAGGCCATCTTACCTCTTCGCGGTAAAATTCTCAATGTCGAGAAAGCACTTGAGCATAAGATTTACGAAAACGAAGAGATCAAAAATATCTTTACCGCCCTGGGCGTCAGTATTGAAGAAAAAGAAGGCGAGCGCGTCCTGAACATCGTTAAGCTGCGCTATCACAAGATCGTGATCATGTGTGATGCCGACGTGGATGGAAGTCATATTGTCACCTTGATCCTGACATTTTTCTTTCGCTATACCCGTGTGCTCATCGAACAGGGATACCTCTACATCGCGTCACCTCCACTATACAAAGTGTACAAGGGCAAGCAGTTTCGCTATTGCTGGTCTGACGAGGAGCGTGACGAGGCCATCGAGTCTTACAAGAGGCATGCTGAGGACGATTCTGTCAAAACGCAGCGCTACAAAGGTCTTGGTGAGATGAATGCCAATCAACTTTGGGAAACAACAATGGATCCTGATGAGCGTATTCTGAAACATGTCACGATTCAAGACGGACTGGAAGCGGATCGTGTCTTCTCAATGCTGATGGGTGATGAGGTGCCTCCACGCAGGGCCTTTATTGAGGCAAATGCGAAATACGCAAATATTGATATTTAAGATTCAGCTATCATCCCATCCCGCCCTTTCCACTTAAAGGACGGTGCCAGAATGGTCATCAGTCCAATGGCCACAACGTACAGGACATTCAGAAAAAACGCCCAGGGAAACCAGCGCATGACACTTTTCATACTAAAGTATTGCGCTACCTGATAGAGTGCTATCCCTTCCAGCATCATCTTGATATAAAGTATGATTCCCACCATCAGCAACGGCACGTATCCAAGGATACCCAAAATCAATAATACCACGACTGAGGCATTCACAACCCACAGGAAACTCCACAGGTAAAATACACGCCGATCGCCCAAAGCTCCATTCTTGCTTGCCCACCTCAACCTTTGACTCAGAAATGTGCGCAATGTCTCCTGGGGCTGTGTTAAGACGGCTGCATCGGGTGACTTTGCATATCTGATTGAATGGTCCCCAAAATGGCCTGTGATTTTCTCAATTAAAAACAGATCATCACCAGATACAAATCCTTCATTACCGCTATATCCGTCTACAGCGATAAATGCAGACTTCCTGAAAGCAAGATTTGCTCCATTTCCGAGAAAGTAACTCCGGCTTTGAATACCCGCAGCGGTTGCTAAAATCAGAGACAACAGATCCAGTGCCTGAAATCCCTGAAGCATTTTCGTCCCCTCCGGGTACACCACGGGGCCCGTTACGATCTGTACACTCGGTGTAAAGTAACTGCTCAAGGTCGCCAACCACAACGGCGAATACACACAGTCGCCGTCAGTTGTGATGATGACTTCTCTCGGGGCTTCAGCAATTCCCGCTTTGAGCGCTGCCTTTTTTCCTTCTGCCTTTTCGGATTTATCCGACAATAATACCAGCTTTACGTGGTCTGTCAAATCATACCTTTCTCTCACTATTTTGACAGTCTCATCTGTCGAATGATCATCCACAATAATGATATCGAAGGTCCCCCTAAAATTTTGTGCGAGAATTGAATCTATGCATCTTATAATTCCCGGGGCTTCATTCCTGACAGGAATGACAACAGATATATTCGCCTGATTCTCATCTTCGTCAACCGCAAGGGGGACGATCCTATTCCAATGCCACAAATAGAATGACAAGAGCAAGAAGTATCCCAAAAACATGAGATATAGTATGCCTGGGATTAAGGTCAAAATCTGAGATGTTTTAAACGGGTACTAATTGTCATTTCTCTCCTGACCTTCGCGCCGTTCGAGTTGTTTGAGCTCAAGGGGTTCATTGGAAATCTCCTCATAGTCGATAAACTCATCCTGAGGATTTTTCTCCTCAAGCAACCGTTGCATTTTTCGGTCCAATAATGCTTTTCCGAACAAGAAGCCGGACACAACAGGGAAACCAAACACACATAGTACGACAGCGACAATTCCAACGATGGGATTTCCTCTAATCAACCTGTACAACCACTTTCCAAAATTAATAATCGTATGATAATTGATCAACACGGCCGCTATCAATAAGAATGGAGCAGCCCAAGCCAGAATGGTAAAAATACCGCGCATCATAAAAAAGAGAAGGATAAAAAATCCCACTGCGACTAAAAATCCAATCACGCTACTAAATCCCGGCTGAAATCTATTTTCCTGATCTCCCATTTTCTATAAATGATTAAATCTGAACGCCAGCTCCGCTGTGTTCAAATTGAATTTGATATAATTTCTGATACAGTCCATTTTCGGTTTTAAGCAATTCGTCGTGTGGTCCAAATTCCATTCTCTCACCATGGTCCAAAACAAGAATATTATCTGCATTGCGAATCGTAGAAAGCCTGTGCGCAATAATAATACTGGTGCGCTTCTTAATCAATGTCTCTATTGCCGATTGAATAATCGCCTCTGTTTCGCTGTCAATTGACGAAGTGGCTTCATCCAGAATCAGAATATCCGGATCGAAGACCAATGCACGCACAAATGAAATAAGTTGTCGTTGCCCCATCGAAAGATTAGCACCACGCTCGGCAACTTTAAAGTCATATGCACCGGGCAAACTTTCAATAAATGGATGGGCCCCAATTGTTTTTGATGCCTCAATCACCTGCTCTCTCGAAATTCCCGTATTTCTCAGTGTAATGTTTTCAATGACAGTGCCCGAAAATAAAAATACGTCCTGAAGCACCATGGCGATATGTTCGCGAAAAGCATACAGTTCATATTTGTTGATGTCGACTCCATCAATACATACATGACCTTCCCGAATATCATAAAACCTGTTAAGTATGTTAATGATAGTGGACTTACCTGACCCCGTGCTCCCGACAATAGCCATTGTCTCCCCCGGATTGACCTTCAGGGATAAACCCTTGATCACGTCATGCTCCCCATCATACGAAAAGAATACGTTTTTAAATTCGATCGCTCCTTCAAATGTGTCTTTTTTAAGTGTGCCTTTGTTTGGAATCATTTCGGTGGTATCCAGTATGCCAAAGATTCGGTCAGCAGCGACCA
>Ga0164313_10005539_pt1 | contig 11177 bp, 5 predicted proteins | sample GuaBasSedimGuay4_FD_113735 | JGI IMG/M metagenome (GOLD analysis project Ga0164313, IMG submission 113735) | Subseafloor sediment microbial communities from Guaymas Basin, Gulf of California, Mexico - Guay4, Core 4569-4, 0-3 cm | ecosystem: Environmental > Aquatic > Marine > Hydrothermal vents >...
AGCAACGCCGCAGAAACATATACTTGCGCCCCAGTGACATGCCCAGAAAGAAGAGATCACGTGTGATCGCACTGTCCAGCAGTTCGTCATCTGCCACCACATACTTTATTCCGTCTTCGTAGTCAGAATATTTCATTTTGAAGAAATTACCAAAAAAGAAGAGGTTTGACTGCTTCTGATTGATGTCTTCCATCGTCGTCGTTCCCTTCATCACGATCGGGCGTATCGCGAGGGTTGCGTATGTAATCGCCGTCACACAAACGAAGAGTAAAATGATTGTGGGAATCAACAAGATCGGATTATCATTGAGTTGGGTACCCAATATTGGAATTGCAAGGGATATGATCAGGGATGTGACAGACAGCATTGTATTGGCTTTATTGTCTGCTATCGCACTGAGATCGATATGATTACGCAGGGCAGTTTTAAATTGAGTTTGTGCGCTTTTACTTGAGCCTATTGTCACAAGCTTTGACTTCTGCTTTCCTTGCTGTTTGCGAAGTCCCAGGGTTCTTTCGATCTGCTTCAGGTTTTGCTTCTTCATCGGGCCAAATCGCATGCGACCAGCCTCCGTATAAAACCTGTGATCCTTCATGAACTGGAGATTGATATAATTCCAGCCCATTTCATCAATGTGCTCTCCCTTTACGGTATTCAATTCTTCGCGAAGGTACTCTGTGTATTCAAAAAAATTACGGGATCCGAGACTGCTTGTGTCCGCATCCTTGATGAGCATCTGCATTCTGTTAGCAGGCATCTCCGACATTTTGGTGGCATTAATACAACCAGTAATTGTATTTATTTTATCATCAGGATAGCCATGACCTCTTAAGAAACCAGTGGCGATGATCTGGCTTTCGACTTCGTGATTATCGTATGATCTCGAAAATCCGGTATCATGAAAGAGTGCACTCAATGCAAGGATTTCCTGATTCTCTTCGGTACATGCTGTATTCGCTGCAAGCTCCTTCACTTTGCGCACCACCCGCATTGTGTGTTCGATACTGTGGTAGGTATATTCCTTTGGCACTTTGTGCTCGAAAATATCCCGAACAAACTTCTCAGCTTTTTCAACCAATGTGTTGGTGGCAGTGGCTCCTGACTCCATTTATTGCTAGTTTGTTCAGTAGTTCAACATTAAAAGAAAAAACTCATCCCTAAATCCAAACGCTTGTCCACGTCCGAAACGTAATACCCTAAAGATAGCAAAAGGGTCTGGAAAGGACTGATCCACACGCCACCCCCATATGCATAATGCCACTTGTCGGAGACCTCTTCAGCCAACCAAACCCTGCCATAATCAAATCCCAGATTGATCCCCATTTTAGCAGGTAAATAATAACTCCTCCACTTTGCCAGATTGATTCTCAAGTCAGTATTGATATAAAACAGCTTGTCGCCCACGAAGCGTTGATTGTGCATCCCCCGGAAGTTTTCATGCGCACCCAGTCTCGCTCCCTGGTAAAACTCATAATCGCCACCTGCCCACTCGGCCCCGATGCGCGTCGCAAAGACAGGATTGAGAGGAATCTTGAGCTTGTAATACAAAGCAAGGGATGTTTTAAAATAGCGGTACGCCTGGTCGACTTCAAATTCATCAGAAAAATCATGGTCAAACCCCGCACCTGCTTTAAACCTTATGCCCCGGCTTGTGAGGAGTGGATCATCAATAGAAGTAAATGCATATTGTACGCGCCCAATGACGAATCGTCTGTCGAGAAATACATCGTCCGAAAGTCCATTATTCGGATCGGTGATAAACCGGCCCTCAGTTGAATCCACACGATGGCTCTGCATTCCCAATCCCAACTTGAAACTATGTCCTTTGTCATCTTCACCAAAAGTCAGAGAAGGAATAATTCTAAAACTCCTCTTTCGCACACGATAAAAAGTAATATCATCTACCAACTGCTCTGAATTGTTTCCAAGTCCAAAGTAGTTCTCCACATAACTCTGTCCCTCGTAGATTGCTTCAAGCTCAAGTCCCGCCTTGCCGAAAACTTCTTTCCATTCGCCGATATATCCACCACCAAAGGACTTGGAGCCAAACGCGTAGAATGCGTACAGACTATGCTTGCTCGCATATGGCGCCTTCTTGAATCCGTACCTTGTAAACTGCGCACCTCCACCTAGCAAGAGTCCGTCATCCGGGTTTAATCCGAATTTGAATATCGGAATTCCAAAATTGTATTTAAATGCCGTGCGATCGTAGGTGTTGAAATCGTCATCCACCTCCTTGTACCGGACTCCTATGTCAGGATCAGGATTGTTTGTGTCATAGGCCTTCACACGTGATGTTGGTGGACCATCTCCTGTAAACTCATCCTTACCCTCGCCACCGACCAGGTACATCTTTATATTGCTACGTCCATTCCCTTCAATCACAAAATTGTCCTGTCCTCCAAGACCATACACCTCTATCGAGTATGTTTCAGAATCATAAAATTCGCGCTCGTAGTAGAGGTCGCGTTTGTCGCCTTGCTTATTACTGTCAAACACCCGTACAATGGTTTTGTGATCACCACGAACGATTTCAAAATAATCTGCATTATCGGTTCCACGAATAAATATCTTCTTGGCGAGCTCATCATAATATCTCGCTGCAAACTCTGGGAGATTCTCTCTTCTACCTTTGAGTATTTCAATGATTTCTTCACCTTGAAATGCAAATACCTCTTGGGGCCAGCTCTTGATACTTCTCTCGATGACCTGATCTGTGAGTCGGGTCTGCAGCTCTTCTGCCATTGAGACCCACTGCTCTTTTGTCATTTCATTCGCAAAGTCTCTGTCAAAGTACCGGCCGTTAAAATTGAACCATTTGATTTGTTTGATATCCGCTGAGAGTGGGCTCATTCTCCGGGTTGCCGGAGTTTTGGCAAGTCCGACCAGAAACCCATCATAATCTGACAGCGCCTGATCCCGGTCTCGTGGAATAGGTCTGAAGTACTTGCCATCCTTTGTTTTAAACTCTGCCCAACGCCACTGATCGTCATGTCTGTCCCAGTCAGCAATAAACATATCGAACAGACGTGAGCGCATCACAAACTCCTGATCCACTCTTTGACGAAAATCCTCCCGCATCTCTTCCACCACCTTGGTAAAACTCACGATGTGCTCACTGCCACCAAACGATGCGTAACCGGACCAGTCTCCAGACGGACGCTCTTCATACAAATACATGGCATCGCCAAAATCATTGTTGTACCGTCCCAGTCCTTTCTGAACTGGCAAGAATACCGTCTCAGGATTCGTGTGGTATATCCCTGCGGCTTCTGCCATGGGCGGAATCACAGAGGGTGCAAATGGATGTGTGGCGGTAAACTGATCCTGGAGAATATCGCTGGCGAAGGTGCTCTGGAATATTTCCGGCAAGATTCGCGTTGCGTCTTTATTGAGGGATCGCATCACAAACTGATGCCCCTGATCATTCTCATACCGAAGTGAGTTTGTCTGAAGTCCACCACCCTTTTTTACCGGTATCAACCCACCACGTTCGGTCTCCAGATCGACCGTTCGGATCGTAACAGGCATTTCATAAAGTACGCGATAACGCTCGCCGAATAAAAAACGGTAGAACTTGCTCTTTGCATACTTCTCTGAAATAAATGTAGTTAAGCTGTCGGGAAATTCGATGGCTTCCACATCAACAATTTCATCCTCCACTTCGATTTTACGTGATTCAACGAGCGTTGTTTCAAAAGCAGACTCCCCGGCCAGTCCTTTTTCGTCGGGCTCCCAAACCGCAAGATCGACCCCGCCTCCTTTTCGTACTTGCAATTGCATAAAGCCGGCTGCTGCATGGCCGTATTGCATCGTTGGAGGATTGCCGAGCGGACTTGTCCGTGATCCGGAACCAGACACAAGAAAGTGATGTCCGTGATCCTGATGATATTCCAGAGCGTGCTCATGTCCACTCACAAAAATCACGTTATCCAGCTGCTCTACTGCAAATAAAAGCCCGCGATTCAACTCGTTGTATTTGGGGTGTGCCTCATCCTGCACATTTCCATATGTAGATCGGTAAATGGGATAGATCGAACCAATAACCGGAAGAGGGATGTAGAGGTTTTTCTTGAGCTTTGTCAGTGGAAACATGTGGTCATTGAAGGTAAAATACCCTCCATGACTTCCTGAACTTATCACCGGGTGATGCATCGCAACGATGATCTGTTTCTCCTTGTGATCCTTTATCGTATTGGTCAGTTCTTCGACAAATTCGAACCGTGTTCTGACATCACACTTTTCGTTGATCTTTTTTTCGCGCGACCAGTTTTGCAGCCACCATTGGGAATCGATGAGCACGATGACACAATCGTCTGTAAGCTCGATGACTTCCGGTCCGGGGCAACCATTTTCAGGAAGCAGTCTGATATGTGCATTCGCATACTCCTCAATGAATTCTTCCTGCCTTTTTATCGCCTTCAATCCCTTTTCTGCGCCTTGCTTCCAGTCATGGTTTCCCGGGATAAAAATGACCTCTGCTCCCAGATCCGCTACGATTTCCATCTGGCTCAGGATGATACTCTCGGCCTCTTCGCGCTCTTCAGGATGCTTCTCCGAAGGCATCCCCAGAGGATAGATATTGTCACCGAGAAAAAGTACCGTCACGGGCACATCTGACTCAGCTACTTTCTTCCTGAGAAGCTTGAAATTGCGCTTTTGTATATCAGTTTCCTCCCCGGCATCACCTACCAGAAATACCTGATGCTCAACCGGGTTGACTGATACTTCAGAAGTGATTGATCCTGAAGTCTTGTGCTGCTTGTAGTTAGCACAGCCGGCCACCAAAATGGCAATCATGCTGAATGTTACAGCGCATTTAAATCGTTTCATCTGGGGTGAAATTTAAGTATTCGCGGCTTCCCCTTGCGTGCTTCATTCCCAATATAGAGGTTTAGGTCCGTGTCAAAACAAATAGCTTCGGGCTGTTTGTACAGATCGGGATCGAGTTGCAGTATTTTTTTGAATTTCCAATCCTTTGTCAGTAGAAGTAACTGGTGTACCGGACTGGAGAGGATGTAAATGTCTCCATTCTGTGGATGAACGGCTATCCCTGACGGATTGAAGGAGTAAGACACCTTGTGCGCCATCTTTTCCATCCAGGAGTTTTTGCTCTTCATCAATTCATTTTGCAATGCCTGATCGTTTACGATATAGCACGGCTCGTTTACGATAGTCATGTTACTGATAGGCAGACAATACACTTCTTTCTCATTTGCATACTCGGACCGCTTGGCGGCAATGAGCAATGTCTTGTCAATCGGATGATAGCCCATCCCCTCAAAATTGAAGTCTTTGTTAAAACCGAGGTCAATCTTAATTGTTTTGGCTTCGCAGAGATCTCCCAGTGGTGATTTGTAAATATTGCCATTGCTTTTGAGCATATATACATGGCCTTCCACTACTTCAACTCCCTCGTAATCTCCTTTTTTCCAACACTTTTTCACGTCCAGAATATTACCGGTAGTCGGGTCCAGCGTATATATGGCACCTTCCTCATCCTGTACGGCATACAACTTACCATCGTGATACGACAATCCAGATATCTCATCGAGGTCACTATGCAAAACCATCACCTTGTCAGGCTCACTGAGATGATATACGGGTACATCATTCTTTTGTGAAATCACATGCACTTGCATAACATGAAGAATAACGAGTAAGACTGCAGCGATTGAAGGCATGAAATATGTTCGTATTGGCTTAGATTCTGATTGTTGAATATCGTTAAATCTCAACGATCGCATCTATCAAGGGGCCGTTTTAATACAAAAAAGTATGCCACCTTGAGTAACCAAGGTGGCACATCCTGTTGAGAATGGGTGCTATACAATCTGCGTACAAGGAGTTTTAACTCCGGTACAACTTAACTGCCCAACTTAACCTTGAAAAACAAGAGAAGCGGAGCGAGTTATCAATATTTAGGACTAAACATCGTCGAGAAGTAATCTTTAGAAAGGTACAGCTCTATTATGTTTGAATGTTATGTCTGCTAAAAGTATACAATTCTAACGACTTATTAAAATAATTGACAAAACCAAACATCTGACTGTTTTTTATATGTGATCTTCATCATAGGTCAATGAATTGATTTCATGTATGAACAAAGCATGCAAATTGGTGCAATTTGCAGCTATCTTGTAGATCAATATTCAAAACATATCTCATGATTACCAGTCGCATTATCTTCTGTCTTGTGGCATCCAGCCTGTTCCAATCAGCTGTCATCCTGGCTCAGAATGTACCGCAGATAGTGATATTGGGCATTGGGCAAGACGCGGGATATCCTCAGGCAGATTGTCATAAAGAGTGCTGCGAGGCGGTCTGGGCCAACCCTGAACTAAAGAGACATGTGTCGTGCATTGCGGTGGTCGACAAGGCATCCTCCCAGTCCTGGATGTTTGATGCCACTCCGGATTTCACAACCCAAGTCAAAATGCTAGAGCAATACAGTGGGAAGCAAATACCGGACGGAATCTTGCTCACGCATGCACATATCGGACATTATACAGGCCTCATGTACCTCGGCCGTGAGGCTATTGGGGCTACAGATGTTCCAGTTTATGCCATGCCACGCATGTACAAGTTTTTGTCAGAAAATGGCCCATGGAGCCAGCTTGTCACATTAAATAACATCGTACTGCGGCAAATGAAGGACAACTCGAAAGTAAAATTGACCACATCACTTTCAGTGACTCCCCTTTTAGTACCTCACCGCGACGAGTACAGCGAGACAGTAGGATTTTTAATCACCGGGCCTAATAAAACAGTGCTTTTCATCCCCGATATTAACAAATGGCAGAGCTGGGATCGAAGCATTCTCGAAGTCATTCGCGAGGTGGATATTGCCTTGATAGATGGTTCATTCTTCAATGGTGACGAGCTGCCAGGCCGTGACATGTCGGAAATCCCACATCCTTTTGTTGTTGAATCAATGGAGTTGTTTGAGAGCCTTTCGCCAGACGACAAAGCGAAGGTGCATTTCATCCACTTCAATCATACAAACCCAATGCTTCATGCGGATAGTGAAGAGTCGCAGCTGGTTAAGAAGATGGGATTTAACATCGCTTTTGAAGGGCAGGTGATTGGATTGTAGGCTACTTACATATGCAATTCGACCGAAGTGGAGAAATCTGACTGATCATTATGTCGAAAAGTACGATTAGGTTATCCGTTCAATCGCAGTCGAACCATCACAAATGTTACCTTTGCCCAAATTTTAAAATCCGGAATATTTGTGGGATTAGATAGAAATCAGATTATAGGAATCATATTGTTGTTTGGCATTTTCATGCTGTGGACGACGCTGAATGCACCAACCGACGAAGAGTTAAAGCAAAAGCGTGCACAGGACAGCCTGGCGCAAATCGAAGAGCTCGCCACAACTGCAGAGGTCGAGAATCCGGACGCAACGATATCCAAGCAATACGAACAGCCTGCCGTCCCGAGGGACTCTGCGGCTGCATCGACGGAACTCACTTCCCGTTTCGGCCCCTACGCAGTTTCGGCTTCGGGAGAAGAAAAATTCTATACACTTGAAAATGATCTTGTCAAAATCACATTTTCCAGTCTGGGAGGTACCGTTTCTGATGTTGTACTAAAAGAGTATCAGCAGATCCTGCTGGATGAAGACCGTGTGGAGTATAAGGTGCCCTTGCATTTACTCAATGACGAGAAAAATATATTCGAATACCTCGTACCGGTAAAGAGCACGCAAAGTGGTATAGTGAAGACCAGTGCGTTATATTTTGATGCTAGGGCTAGTGCCAACTCGATCGTATTTACAGCAACAGCCTCGGATGGTTCGCAATTTGTCCAATCATACAAGTTGCAACCAGACAGCTATACCATGGACTATGACGTCGAAGTGACCGGAGCCGGCACGAATGGTATCGGCCTCAATTGGGTCACTTTCCTTGGAAGAGTTGAAAAGAATTCTCAGTACGAAAGATACTACACGTCGGTTTATTACAAAGAAGTAGACGATGACGTTGACTATTGCTCTTGCAGAAAAGACGACGTTGAAGACTTGAGTGAATCCAAGCTGAAATGGGTATCACACTCAAACCAGTTTTTCAACTCAGCGCTCATAGCCAAAGATCGATTTGGTGGCGGACAGCTTGAGACAGTGATGCTTGAAGATGATGATGACAATCTCAAGATATTGAGAAGCCTGATTGACATACCGCTTGAAGGCAGAGCGTCGGAACTCATCGCCATGTCACTTTATGTAGGACCAAATGAATTCAATCGCCTGCGTGAATTTGACGTAGAACTTGAAGATGTCATCCCATTTGGGAGTAGCATCTTCGGAACAATAAACAGGTGGATCATCAGACCGATTTTCAACTTCCTGCTCGGCTTTATCGGATCGAAGGGTATCGTCATTCTGATGCTCACACTCACTGTTAAAATTGTGTTGTATCCGCTGATGCTGAAGATGCTGCATTCGCAGGCAAAAATGTCGGCATTGAAGCCCAAAATGGCACACCTCAAGGAGAAGTTCAAGGACGATTCTCAGGGGCTACAGATGGAGACGATGAAAATCTACCGGGAGTACGGGGTAAGTCCCCTTGGTGGATGTCTGCCCATGGTCGCTCAAATGCCCATCTGGTTTGCACTATATCGATTCTTTCCCGCCTCCATCGAATTTCGACAGGCGAGTTTCCTTTGGGCGACGGACCTTTCGTCCTATGATGTATTTGTCAATCTGCCATGGGAAATTCCATTCTACGGTCAGCATGTGAGTCTGCTCACCTTACTTTGGGCAGGTACGACGATCATCTATACCTACTATAATACGCGTCATATGGACATGAATAGCATGAATCCTATGATGAAGTATATGCAGTATTTCATGCCAGTGATGTTCTTGTTCTTTTTCAATAATTACGCGTCAGGGCTCACATTGTACCTCTTCTACTCAAACGTTTTGAACATTGGACTGACAATCGGCACCAAGAGTTTGCTCTTTAATGAGGATAAACTTAGAGCACAGCTTGAAGAGAAAAAGAAGAACAAGAAGCCGAAAAAGAAGGGTGGATTTCAGGATCGCCTCGAAAAGGCGATGGCAGAACAGAAGAAGAATACAGCACAACGGGATCAGAATAAAAAGAAGAAATAGTTATTTGCCATTTAATCGCAATTCCATCGCCTTTACCGGTGTTCCATCTGACCAGGTACCGAGATTTGACAATTGCTCTATGAGTTCGGCTTCTATCATTCGGTTTCCATTATTGGCTCTCTCTTGATGTGTATCAAATATTTGCCAGTAGCCGTGGTAGTCGACCTGATTGAGCATTGAGACTTTTTCAGCGCGCTTGATGGTGAAGTTTTCTATACCGACATCAAACCGTGAATCGAATGCATAAGGCTCATAATGACTGGCTTCGATCCGTTCGTCACCATTCTCATCAGCAAATTGCCAAAACAACATTCTGTGATCTGTCTGCACCGCTGTCTCATACACTATGACCCCCAGCTTCTGCCCTACCGTGTGGTCTTCGTCCCCGACAATAATGATGAGCATCAAGTCTTTATCAATTGCCTGATATGAATCCAGGACAGCTCCTGTGAGTGGTCCGGATCCGGGTTCGCACAAAAATGCGACACGAGGCGTTGGGATGTCATGCACTCTGTATGTTGCAGCAATATTACCGATGATCACACCACCGTACGAATGGCCGATCAGGTCGATGTAATCCATATTGAGGTGATAATTATACTGCGCACTCAGACCGTACACACCCTTGATCGCTGCCACCGTATTCGGGACAAAGTCAGACGTGGAAGTCGTAAAAATGCTCATCTGATATCGTGGAAAAAGGACTGCATTGCCCTTACTGACGAGGTGTTCGATCCAGCCACCATATACTTTGGGATTTAACGCACCAAATCCGTGGACGAAGACCACGAGATCCAGTGTATCATCCTCACAATTTTCTAAAGGCAGATAAAGAACGAATCCATCTTCCTCTGCGTAATGATTTAATACCAGAATCTGATCAATTGTATCATTCGAGGGTTGTGTCGTTCGTTGCCCGAAAGAGACCCCAGAGGCTAGTAATAAAAACCCAAAAATGAAAGTAATCACGCGCATGAAGAATCCAAACTTTGAGATATAACAGAAATAAATCACAATGAGTTGCATATGATCAATTCTCGTTCGGATATTAGCAAACTATGAACAAGACCACGGCTGGTGTGATTGGAACCGGAAGTTTCGGGATGGCAATCTCAAAATTGCTTGCTTTCAACTCAGATGTGCTTATTCTGTGCCGGAGTCAGGAGACTACCGATCTCATTAACCAGACCCACAAGTACAAAAATGTCACGTTAGACGAGCGCGTCAGAGTGACCACGAGTAATCAGGAACTGTGTGAGACCTGTCGCACGATTTTTCCTGCCATTCCATCGGCCAGTTTAAGGTCTACCATGCGGGCATTGTCGCCATTTCTCAAACCGTCGCATTTTATCATTCACTGTACCAAAGGTCTGGACATTCCGGAAGACGCAGAGGCCTCAGGAGTATTGTCCCGAGCGCAGATACGGACCATGAGCGAGGTGATTGGCGAGGAGACATCGGTTCTCCGCATTGGATGTCTGTCTGGCCCTAACCTTGCCCGGGAGATCCTCGACGGCCAACCTACTGCGACATTGGTAGCAAGTGAATTTACAGAAGTCATAGATGAGGGTACACGCCTTCTCAATAGCTCCCAGTTTTTTGTTTTCGGCTCTCACGATATCATTGGTGCTGAAATAGCAGGTGCTCTAAAAAACATCTTCGCATTGGGATCAGGCTACCTCGCCGGACGTGGTCTTGGCAAAAACATTCAGGCAATGCTCATCACACGAGGATTACATGAAATCGTGTACTTCGGAAAGGCTATGGGCGCCAAGCCAGATGCGTTTTTGGGCACTGCGGGTATCGGAGACCTGATTGCCACTGCAACGAGTACGGACAGCAGGAACTATAAATGTGGTGTAGAACTTGGCAAAGGGCGTTCACTGGAAGATGTGCTGGCCGGTATGGATGAGGTAGCTGAAGGCGTCAGGACGCTCAGATTTGCCAAACAACTTGCCGAACACTATAAGCTTGCAGCACCTATCACAAGAATCCTGTACAAGATCATTTATGAGGGTTATGCATTTGAAGATGCGCTACAATACCTGATGCG
>Ga0164313_10005540_pt1 | contig 11175 bp, 8 predicted proteins | sample GuaBasSedimGuay4_FD_113735 | JGI IMG/M metagenome (GOLD analysis project Ga0164313, IMG submission 113735) | Subseafloor sediment microbial communities from Guaymas Basin, Gulf of California, Mexico - Guay4, Core 4569-4, 0-3 cm | ecosystem: Environmental > Aquatic > Marine > Hydrothermal vents >...
ACCGGAGATTTCACCGCTGTTCGGGAGTGCGCTGGCAAGGGCCTGTGCCCCGTTGCTGGACTCGTTGGGCGGTGGTGCGGAGATTCTCGAATTCGGTGCCGGCAGCGGTCAGCTGGCGATTGACCTGCTGGGTGAGCTGGACTCGCTCGAGTGTTTGCCCGGGCGCTACCTGATACTGGAGCGCAGCGCTGATCTCAAGGAGCGGCAACAGCAAGCTATTGCTAAACACTTGCCACAGCTGCTGGACCGGGTTGTCTGGATTGACAGCTTGCCGGTATCCGGTTTTCGTGGCGTCATGCTGGCCAACGAGGTGCTGGATGCCATGTCGGTAGAGCGCTTTCGCTGGGACGGCGAGCGTGCTGCGTTGTTTCATGTCTGCAGTGAGGCGGGTAACTTTGCCTGGCAGCTGCAGCCGGGCAACAGCAACGCAACAAGTGATCATTTGACAGACAGCTTGAGCGGGCTTGATCTGGCTGTCGGTTATGAATCTGAGATCAACACATCTCTGCAACCCTGGTTGCAGGCGGTGTCGGACAGTCTGCAGCAGGGCCTGCTGCTGCTGATTGACTATGGTTATCCGCAACACGAGTATTTTCATCCGCAGCGCAGTAGCGGTACGTTGATGTGTCATTATCGGCAACATGCGCATGCCGACCCGTTGATCTTGCCGGGTCTGCAGGATATTACTGCACATGTGGACTTCACCGCCGTTGCAGAAGCAGCGCTGGCTGCCGATCTTGAAGTGGCGGGTTATACAGCGCAAACGTATTTCCTGCTGGATTGCGGGCTGGACGAGCTGCTGCAACGGTGTGGACCGATAGAGTCCGTGGCGTATTTAAAGGCAGCACAGCAGGTGAAAACGCTGTTATTACCGGGTGAAATGGGTGAGCGCTTCAAGTGTATTGGTTTGACGCGAGGCATTGATGATCCGGTCCCCGGTTTTCGTCTGCAGGATCAGCGCGAACGTCTTTGATGTTGCGGCGACCAAAAGTTATGCACAAAGATCACTGCTGTCCCGTTAACTCCCTCTCCCTCCGGGAGAGGGTTGGGGAGAGGGATATAAATTAGGTGGTTTTTTATTGATCCGGTTTTAGCCGATAGCATTTTCACAGAAAGAGATTTTATGGATTATCTACACGCAGTAATGCTGGCCCTGGTGCAGGGCTTGTCTGAATTTCTGCCCATATCGAGTTCTGCTCACCTGATTCTGTTACCGCGGTTACTCGGTTGGCCGGATCAGGGGCTGGCGTTTGATGTGGCTGTGCATGTTGGCACCCTGGCAGCGGTGATTGCCTACTTTCGCCATGACGTTGCCTGCCTTGTGTGTGCCTGGGGTGAGTCCTGCGTGAAACGGCAACTGAATCCCGATGCACAGCTTGCCTGGCTGGTGGTGGTGTCGACGTTGCCTGTTGCCGTGTGTGGTCTGCTGTTTCACGACATAATTCAGAACTACCTGCGTTCACCACTGGTGATCGCGATGACGACGATTGGTTTCGGTTTGTTGCTGGGCCTGTCCGATATACGGGGTCGGAAAGCGCGCACCGAAGACACCCTCACCGTTACCGATGCGCTGTGGATTGGTCTGGCACAGGCACTGGCATTGATACCGGGCACCTCGCGTTCAGGTGTCACCATGACCGCTGCACTGGCGCTGGGTCTGACGCGCTCGGCAGCCGCACGTTTTTCATTCCTGCTATCGGTGCCGGTAATCCTGATGGCCGGTGGCTATGAGTCGTTGCAGTTGCTGGAGCAGGCCGAGCCAGTTGCCTGGGGTCCACTGCTGCTGGGTACGCTGGTTGCCGGGGTGAGTGCTTATTTGAGTATTCACTTTTTCATGCGCCTGATTGAAAAAGTCGGCATGTTGCCGTTTGTGATTTACCGGTTGCTGCTGGGTGTGTTTCTGCTGTTGTTGTTTGTCTAGCAATAGTTTCAGTTCCCTCAGGGAGAGGGTGGCTAAAAAATCGCGGACACGGTCCGCTCCTACAAGTTAAGGACTTCGATTGCCTTTGTAGGAGCGGACCGTGTCCGCGATCAGCTCTGGTTGTCACAACCTGCCATCATCGTGGGGTTACAGATTTTTTTCGATTGCCTGGATACGTTTTTGCTGCAGGGCAACGCCAATTTCCTTACCGGATAATCCCTGTTGTTGCAGTTCATCGGCGCGCACCGATCGGGCAGCAGCAAGCGACTTTTGCAAACGATCTCTACTGAAGGGATGTTCGTTCGCACAGGCATCGGCCTCGCACACTGTCAGCAACTGATCAAAACGTTCAGGCCGCCGGAAGGCATCAAGCGCCGTCAGCAGTTCCAGCAGTTGGGTGGCTGTCAGGCTGTCGGCGGCCTGCGCCTGGCCGCGTTGTTGCAATGCCATGACAGCCAGTTCCCGGCAGGCATTGGGTACGCGGTGGCGATCACACAGTGTAGCCAGTGCTTCGGGTGTAAGTCCGCCAGGCGTCCCCTGGTCCAGATCGCACACCAGTGCTGCAAAGCGGATGGCAATGTCATCAGTTAGTGTGACGGCCTGCTGCAGCACGGGGAGTGCGAGATCCGCCTGTCCATGCGCATCTGCCGGGTTGTCCTTTTGCAGGGACGTAAACTCGGGAAACAGTATCTGTAGCGCGCCGCAGGCAGCCAGCACCTTGAAAAACTGTGACGGCCGATCCGTCGTCAGCGCCTTGACCAGTTCTGCCCAGACCCGCTCCGGTACCAGATGGTCGACCTCACCATCGTCTACCATGGCATGCATTAACTTGTTGGTAGCATGGGCGACGTGAAAGCCATGTTTCGCAAAACGTGCGGCAAAACGCGCAATGCGCAGGATGCGTACCGGGTCTTCGGCAAAGGCCGGTGAGACGTGCCGCAACAGGCCGTTGTTCAGATCTTCCTGGCCACCGTAAGGATCGATCAGTTCACCGGACGGCGTTTCGGCCATGGCGTTGATGGTCAGATCGCGGCGCAGCAGGTCCTCTTCCAGCGTGATGTCGGGGCCGGCGCTGGTCTCAAAGCCGGTGTAGCCCGGTGCGGTTTTCCGCTCGGTACGCGCCAGCGCATACTCTTCCTTTGTCTGTGGATGCAGGAATACCGGGAAATCCTTGCCGACAGGTTTATAACCGAGTGCCAGCATGGCCTCTGCTGTTGAGCCGACCACCACCCAGTCACGTTCCCTGACCGCTAATCCCAGCAAGTTATCACGAACCGCACCGCCGACCAGGTAGGTTTTCATGCGTCTTCCAGGGCCTTCTGGTTACGCCGCGACTGGCGGCGAAATTGATGGTAATGGCCGCGCGCATTGTTACCGGCGAGGTAAGCGGGTACCACTGCCCCGATGGGTGTGGGTGTGATGCCGAGCATCGGTAATGCGTTGTCAGTGCAGACACTGTCGTGCTGCAGTGAGTAATAGTTGTCCAGCGTGAAGGGTTTTCCCGGGAACAGGCCGAGCATCCTCGCCTGCAGTCGTGACAGGCTGTTGTTCAGGCCGACAATGCAGGTTTTCAGGTGCAGCTGGTCACGGGTGTACTTCACCAGTTCCTCAAGGGTAAAACTTGCCGGGCCGCACAGCTCCAGACGTTCACCGCCGGTGGTATTACTCAGTGAGCGACAGATGGCCTCGACGACGTCAGTGACATACACCGGTGCAAAACGGCTGTGCGGGCAGGCCAGCGGAAACACCGGTCCGCTTATCTTCAGCAGCGTAGCGAAGCGGTTAAAAAAACTGTCACCGGGACCGAAGATCACCGCGGGCCGGAAGCTGGTGACAACCATGCCCTGGTCGGCAGCAGCATGCACCAGGTCTTCTCCTTCGCCGCGGGTTTTCAGGTACAGGCTGTGCTGTTCCTGTGCGTCAGCATTCAGTGCGCTCATCTGCAACAAGCGGGAGACGCCGCAGGCGCTGGCGGCAGATACTATCTTTTCAGGTAACTCCACGTGTACCCGTCTGAAGCCGGTTCCTTTTTTGCCGTCTTCATTGAGGATGCCCACCAGGTTGATGATGATATCGATGTCTTGAAACTGACGGCACAGTTCATCGACATTGTGTACGTCGGCCTCGATCAGCGTGATGTCCGGATTGACCAGCAGGTTGCGGTGGCGCTCACGCCGGCGCGTCAGGATGCGTACCTTGTATCCATGTTGTGTCAACCGGTTGGCAAGATGCTGCCCGACAAAACCGGTGCCGCCGGTGATGCAGATTGTTTGCTGGTGCATGTGTATGACCTGTAATTTTGTAATCGGGTGTTGCTACTGTGGGCTGGTATAGGAACCGGCCGGCCGTATCAACGGCATGTGTTCACGTAACGGAGTTTCCGACTGCCCCATGCGCCAGTCGTAAATGGCAATATAAGCCAGTATGCGCTGCACATATTTTCGTGTCTCGTGATAGGGGATCAGCGCAATCCAGCTGTCAGCTTGCCAGGTTTCCTCTTTTGGCAGCCAGCGGTCTACCCGGTGTGGTCCGGCATTATAGGCTGCTGAAGCAAGAATGATGTTGTTATCGTACTGTTCCATGACCTGTTGCAGGTAGGCAGAGCCAATGGCGATATTCTTGTCAGGCTGATACAGCAGGCGCGTGTTACCCAGCGGTATGCTGTATTTTCTTGCGGTTGCCAGCCCGGTCTTTGGCATCAGCTGCATCAGGCCCATGGCGCCGGCTGGAGACAGTGCATCCTTGTTAAAAGCGCTTTCCTGGCGAATGACGGCATACACATGTGCCGGGTGCAGTTGTCGGTCGAGCGCGGCACTGTTGACGTTGTTTTCGTAGTCCACCGGGAACCGCAGTTCCAGGTCACTGTAGTCTTTTGCACTGGCAACGGTCAGGATGGCGCGATCGTGCCAGCCCCACTGGTCTGCCAGTATCGCTGCGAGTTTCAGTTCTTCTTTGGAGAAATTACGGATGGCCGCGGCCCATTCACGCCGTGCATCCAGAAATTTCCTGGCGTGGAATAATTCATGCGCGCGCACCATGCCGGGTAGTTTCTCCATCTCATTCAGTGCGGCAGTATTACGCTGCAGCGGTTTGTTGCCCATTTTATAGGGTTGCTTGAGGATGTCAGCGGCCAGAAAGCTGTGGTAGTCACGTTGCGTTGCCAGTAGCGAAAAGATATTTTCAGCCGGTATCGGCTGTCCGGTTTTTTGCAGTGCTACCGCCTGCCAGTATTGCCATTCATTTTTGTTGTTGGTGTCATCCAGCAATGCCGTGGCTGTTGTATATACAGCGTCCCAGTCATTGTTTGCTATTGCTGAACGTACGCGCCACTCGCGCACGCCGATGTCGGCGGCCGAGTCCGGTACCGCGACCAGCCACTCATGGGCGCGCGGATTTTTTTGCCAGTTTGCGGACATCGCCATCTTTTTTTCAAGCTGGCCGATTTCCTCGGCACTGAAGCGGTAGCGTGGTTTCAGCTGCGCCCATTTTTTATAAGCCTGCTCCGCGTCCGTGCGTGCAATGCGGCGAATGCTGTAGAGGATAATCTCGCGCGATGCCGGCGTATCTTTTTTCAGTGCCGGGGATTTCAGTGTCTTTGCCGGTTGCGAGCGTGCCTTGCGCCACAGATCAACCCAGGCGATATCCTTTGCTGGCAGGCGTTTTGCCAGGTAGCCCGCCAGTCCCGTGTTGCCGCTGTACATGGCTAGACGGATGCGCTTGAGTAACAGGTCCCGGGTGATGCGGTGATGCAATTCAAGGTAGGCAAATACCGGGTCGCAGATTTTTTCCTGTGATTTGCCGACCATCCAGAGTTTCAGGCCGTGCTCAACCAGGCCTTGAGTTTGTCCGGTCTTTATTTGTGCCTGCAGCTTGTAGCATTGCAGTTTCACCGGTTGATTGCCGCCCCAGGCTTTCAGGAATTGTGGCCAGTCACGTTGTTTTGCCAGCGTATACAGCCAGGCCTGGCGCATGCGTTTGCCCAGTGACTCGCCTTCGTTACGCGCAATGAAGTCAGCGATTTCAGCGTGTTTGGCCCGTGACAGCCGCCGCCGTAACTCGTGGTATTGCAGGTACGGGTGCAGCGGGTAGTCGGTTAGCTGTTGTTCCAGCTGCCGGTATTCATCGAGTCGGTTTTGATCCAGTGCCTTGTCGGCCTTGAGAAACAGTGCGCGATTCTTTCTGTAGGGGTCAGCATCATGGAAGCTGGCAGCGCTCACGAGCGTGGCGAGCAGACAGCTGCTGCAGATGAACAGTCTGATGATTGGTAGCATAGTCCGCTATAGTTACAGAAAACCTGACGGGAAGGAATTTTCATGGACTTTAAATCAGTTAATCCGGCCACTGGCAATCTGATTACCGGGGTTGCCGCGTTTACTGCAGGTGAACTTGAGTCTGCGTTACAGCAGGCAGCGCAGGCGGCGCCACACTGGCGCCAGCTTGCTGTCGCGGAGCGTTGCCAGCTGATGCAGCAGGTCGCAAAGGTGCTGCGGCAGCGTGCCGAAGAGCTGGCGCGCCTGATGACGCTGGAAATGGGCAAGCCGATCAGCGAGGCACGCGCTGAAATCGAGAAAAGCGCACTGGGTTGTGAATACTATGCTGCCGAGGGGCCGGCATTTCTGGCGGACGAGGAGATTGCCTCGGATGCCGGCCGCAGCCTGGTGACGTACCAGCCGCTGGGGACAGTGCTGGCGGTGATGCCGTGGAATTTCCCGTTCTGGCAGGTATTTCGCTTTGCTGCCCCGGCACTGATTGCCGGTAATACCGGTCTGTTAAAGCATGCTTCCAATGTGCCGCAGTGCGCGCTGGCGGTGGAGTCCGTATTTGTCGAGGCGGGTTTCCCGGCGGGCGTGTTTCGTACCCTGATGATTCCGTCTTCGCAGGTGGCAGGTGTTATCCAGGATCCACGGGTGCATGCCGTGACCTTGACGGGCAGTGAGCCAGCAGGGCGACAGGTGGCGGCAACGGCCGGTGCGCAGATTAAAAAATCGCTGCTGGAACTGGGTGGTTCCGATCCCTTTATCGTGCTGGAGGATGCCGATCTGGATTTGACGGTGGCACAAGCCGTGTTGTCACGATTCATGAATACCGGCCAGAGTTGCATTGCTGCCAAGCGCTTTATCGTTGTAGAGCCAATTGCCGAGGTCTTTGTCGGGCGCTTCAAGGCAGCGGTGGAGGCATTACGCAGTGGAGATCCTATGGATGACGCCACCCAGCTGGGTCCGATGGCGCGCTTTGACCTGCGTGACGAATTGCATCAGCAGGTGGTGAAGAGCATTGCACAGGGCGCGGTGGCGGTGACCGGCTGCAATCCAGAGGGCGGCGATGGGGCATACTACCAGGCCTCGATTCTTGATCACGTCAAACCCGGTGTGTGTGCCTACACAGAAGAATTGTTCGGGCCGGTTGCCAGCATTATTCGGGTTGCAGATGAAGCCGAGGCAGTGCAGGTCGCCAATGACACCGACTTTGGACTGGGCGGTAGCGTCTGGACACAGGACAGTGCGCGCGGTGAACGCATTGCGCGGCAGCTGCAGTGCGGCAGTGCGTTTGTAAACGGCCTGGTGAAGAGTGATCCGCGCCTGCCGTTTGGTGGCATCAAACACTCCGGCTACGGCCGGGAGCTGTCAAAACCGGGTATCCACGAATTCGTCAACACCAAGACTATCTGGATACGCTAGCTGCATGATTGTCGGGTTACGCTTCGCTAACCCGACCTACTATTGTTTCTAATACTGCTCCAAATGTAGGTCGGATTAGGCGCAAAGTGCCGTAATCCGACATCAACATCATTCATGACCCACGGATTCTGGTAATAAAATCTCCGAAGTACCCCAGTCATTTTCCAGTATTCCGCGCCGTACATATACCCCAAAGCTTGACCAGGCCCAGTCCGCAGGTCGGTTCACGTACTGGTGACGCACCGGGTTGTAATGGATGTAATCCACATGAGCACGAAAATCAGCTCCACTGCTAATCACATGTTCCCAATACCGGTGCTGCCAGATCGTCTTACGCGCATCACCTTTACCTGTAGGTCGGATTAGGTGCGAAGCGCCGTAATCCGACACCCCCTGTGTCACATATGTCTTGATCAACCGCCAACGGGTCACAAAATCCGCGTCGCCAGCAGGTAACGTCCAGATACAGTGCAAGTGATCGGGCAAGACCGCAATGGCATCAATGCTAAACGGGTATTTGTTCATTACCCGACGAAAGGCTTGGCGTAACAGCCCGATGGTTACATCGTTGGTAAACAGTTTGTGGCGTTGATGTGTTACCGCAGTAAAGAAATAGCAGCCACCCGGAACACGGACACGACGATATTGCATGGCCTCCTCCATGAAGTACAAGATTGAAAAACATACGGATTGTGCCCAGAGTTGGCTAGCCGTGTTGACCGACTGTGCAGCACGGCGTCGGATTACGGCGCTTTGCGCCTAATCCGACCTACAACATGGAAATGCAGGAAGTACCAAGCGGATTATCTATGCAACCGCGTTACCCGACGTTATCTGTGGAACTGAACTACAATCCCCTGCCATGGAATTGCTGGCCTATTTGCTTACCGGTGCGGCTGCCGGGCTGATTGCCGGGCTGCTGGGTGTGGGTGGTGGCATCATTATTGTGCCGGTGCTGGCATGGTTGTTTGCGCAGCACGGTTTTGCCGGTGAGTCTTTAATGCACTATGCCGTTGGTACCTCGCTGGCTGTCATTATTCCAATATCATTGTCATCCACGTTATCGCACCAGCGGCTCGGCAGTGTGCAGTGGCCGGTTGCACGCCGGATGATGGTCGGTATTTTACCGGGTGCGCTGCTGGGATCCTGGCTGGCCTTGCAAATGAGCAGCACTCACCTCGGCCGGTTCTTTGGGATTTTCCTGTTGTTGATTGCCGTGAAATTCATGGTCGGTATCAAGCCGGCCTCGAACCATGCCTTGCCGGGCTCAGCCGGGCTGGGTGTTGCCGGTTCCGTTATTGGCCTGATGTCGGCGTTGCTGGGTATTGGTGGCGGTTCGATGTCGGTGCCTTTCCTGTTGTGGTGCAAACAAAATATCCGCATGGCAGTGGGTACTTCCGCCGCGCTGGGGTTGCCGATTGCCGTGGCTGGCGCGGCGGGCTTTGTTGCCATGGGGTTGGACAGTACCGGGCAGCCCGGTCTTAATAGCGGTTTTGTCTACTGGCCGGCGGTCGCCGGTGTTGTGCTGACAAGTGTGGCGCTGGTTCCGGTCGGTGCGCGGCTGGCCCACCAGTTGCCGCAGCAAACCCTGCAGCGCGTGTTTTCCCTGTTACTGATCATCATTGGGGTGAAAATGATTGTCGGCGGCTAATCCCGGGGTCTGCCGACCGTTGACCAATAGCCCTTCAAAATATAGGGGAAGATTATGAATATATTAGCCTGTACAAATACAAGCAGTTCTAAAAATTGATAATAATATCAACATATTATGTTGAGTCTGGCGATAAAATGATTCGATAAGCTGGTTTTATTTGCGGCAAGATTTTACTGGTTTGAAAATCGCCACCAAAGAGGTATTGTATGCCACCCTGCATTAGTGGGAGTTCGTGCGCGTTCAAATGCTTAGCAAGTACGCGCGGCAGAATACAACCAAGTAAGCGACATTGTTGAGGAGTCTCATGTCCACATTAGTCAAACCACACGGCGGCGGTGAACTGAAGTCGTTGTTGCTCGAAGGTGATGCACTGGCTGCCGAACAGGCACGTGCAGAAGGTTTAACAAAGATCACTGTTTCATCCCGTGAGTCCGGCGATATCATTATGATGGGTATCGGCGGTTTTACTCCGCTGGATGGTTTCATGACCCACGCTGACTGGACCGGTGTCTGTGATGGTATGAAGATGGCCAGCGGTCTGTTCTGGCCGATCCCTATTACTCTGTCGACTGACGAAGTCAGCGCCAAGTCAATCAGTGATGGTGACAACGTCGCGCTGGTCGACTCCGAGAGTGGCGAGATCCTGGCCACCATGACGGTCACCGAGAAATACAGTATCGATAAGGCGCACGAGTGCATGATGGTCTACAAGACCACTGATGCAGAGCACCCGGGCGTGAAGATGGTCATGGAACAGGGCGAAGTGAACCTCGCCGGTCCGATCAAGGTGCTGTCACAGGGTGGTTTCCCGGAAGCCTACGGTGACCAGTTCATGACCCCGGCGCAGACCCGCGCAGAATTCGAAAAACGTGGCTGGAACGAGATTGCCTGTTTCCAGACGCGTAACCCGATGCACCGTTCCCACGAGTACCTGGCCAAGATTGCCATCGAAACACTCGATGGTGTGCTGATTCATTCGCTGCTCGGCAAGCTCAAGCCCGGCGATATTCCGGCTGATGTGCGCAGTAACGCCATCGGTACCCTGATTGACAAGTACTTTGCCGACAACACTGTGATTCAGGCCGGTTACCCGCTGGATATGCGTTATGCCGGTCCGCGTGAAGCACTGCTGCACGCTGTGTTCCGCCAGAACTACGGCTGTTCCCACCAGATCGTTGGTCGTGACCACGCCGGCGTGGGTGATTACTACGGCCCGTTCGACGCACATCATATTTTTGATGAAATCCCGGCCGGTTCGCTGGAAACACTGCCACTGAAGATCGACTGGACCTTCTGGTGCAACAAGTGTGACGGCATGGCCTCCATGAAGACCTGCCCGCACGAAGGTGACGACCGCATCCTGCTGTCAGGGACCAAGCTGCGCAAGGCGCTGTCAGAAGGCGAAGATGTATCCGACAAGTTCTCACGTCCGGAAGTGCTCACCATCCTGCGCGAGTACTACGCCACCATCAAGGATGAGGACAAGGTTGAAATCAAAATGAGCGGACATTCCGCCAAATAGCAAGGACTCCAGAGACCGCTGCTGCCCGTTCAGGGCAGCAAACATTCACTGTAGTAACTTAAAATAGAGAAAAATGCCGACATTTGTACGTACAGACAAGTGTGATGGCTGCAAGGGTCGTGATAAGACGGCTTGCATGTACATCTGTCCCCACGACCTCATGGTGCTTGACAAAGACGGTTCCGCAACCGGTCATGACATGAAGGCTTATAACCAGGAACCGGAACAGTGTTGGGAATGTTATGCCTGCGTGAAGATCTGTCCGCAGCAGGCCATTGAAGCCCGTCACTATGCCGACATTGTGCCACTGGGTGGTTCTGTGCAGCCGCTGCGTGGTCCTGATTCCATTATGTGGACCATCAAGTTCCGCAACGGTACCCTGAAGCGCTTCAAATTCCCG
>Ga0164313_10005541_pt1 | contig 11175 bp, 8 predicted proteins | sample GuaBasSedimGuay4_FD_113735 | JGI IMG/M metagenome (GOLD analysis project Ga0164313, IMG submission 113735) | Subseafloor sediment microbial communities from Guaymas Basin, Gulf of California, Mexico - Guay4, Core 4569-4, 0-3 cm | ecosystem: Environmental > Aquatic > Marine > Hydrothermal vents >...
GATCATTGCAGCAGCCCCCCAAAGAAAAGAGATAAAATCCTATCGTGAAGATATAGCATCTGCTATCCTGGAAACCATTGCAAGAAGGCCCTGTACCATTGATGATCTGTCACTGATCTTAGGCATCCATGCAACAGAAATCAATAAATACCTGGGAGTATTAGAAAAAGAAAAGAAAATTAGCGTATCCATTCAGAACAGGGGTACGTTTTATATCCTTACGAATCACAAGAGTTAATCCTTGTCGCAAAAATCATACAGGCACATAGCCTCCCGGACTTAATATACCGGCAGTCGTCCTTTTATCGAGTATAGGGTTGCCAACCTTAATAAGGTTGGCAACCCTATATTCCTTATCTTTGCCCCACAAACTAATTCCATGGGAAACATCCTCGCCATCGTAGGGCGCCCCAACGTGGGTAAATCAACATTTTTTAACCGGCTTACACAGACACGGCAGGCCATCGTGGAAGAAACCAGCGGCGTGACCCGCGACCGCCATTATGGCAAGGCCGACTGGAACGGGATAGAGTTTTCTCTGATCGATACCGGCGGATACGTGGTAGGGTCTGATGATATGTTTGAAGAAGAGATACGCAAGCAGGTGACCCTGGCCATGGATGAAGCAGATGTGATCATCTTTATGGTAGACGTGAAAGATGGTATCACCGGCATGGATGAGGAGGTGGCAGATATCCTCCGCAGGATCGATAAGAAGGTGTTTCTCGCTGTAAATAAAGCCGATAACCCGCAACGTATACAACTGGCCGGTGAATTTTATGCCCTCGGATTAGGTGAGGTATTTCCCGTTTCATCAATCAACGGCAGCGGCACCGGCGAACTGCTTGATGAGGTGGTAAAAGAGTTCAGCGTCGACGGGGAAGAAGAAGATAGCGACCTTCCGAAGTTTGCGGTAATAGGAAGGCCCAATGTGGGGAAATCAAGCCTGATCAATGCCCTGATAGGTGAAGACAGGAACATCGTAACCCCTATTGCAGGAACCACGCGTGATTCTATATATATTCCTTACAACAGCTACGGCTTTGATTTTCTGTTTGTAGATACTGCCGGGCTTAGAAAAAAGAAGAAAGTCAGCGAAGACATAGAGTTCTACTCCGTGATGCGGTCCATCAGGGCCATAGAAAAGGCCGATGTATGCTTGCTCATGATCGATGCCAAGGACGGCATCGAATCGCAGGATCTGAATATTCTTCGCCTGTGCGAAAGGAATAACAAAGGAGTAGTGCTGGTGATCAACAAGTGGGACCTGGTAGAGAAAGAAACCAACACCCATCTTGAGTTTAAGGAAGCCATACTCAAAAAGACAGCCCCATTTACCAACATCCCGGTTCTCTTCACTTCTGTGACGGAAAAACAGCGCATCCTGAAAGTTCTTGAGGTGGCCACTGATGTATATAAAAACCGTTCACGACAGATCACAACATCAAAGCTGAATGAGGTGATGCTTCCAATCATTGAACGATTCTCCCCTCCCATGGTCAGGGGCACACGGATAAAGATCAAATATGTGACCCAGTTAAAGCTGGCTTACCCTTGTTTTGCTTTTTTCTGTAACCTGCCCGAACACATTAAAGAACCTTATCAGCGTTATCTGGAAAACCAGATGCGTAAGATCTTCAACTTTGAGGGAGTACCCATCACCTTATATTTCAGGAAAAAATAAGATGGAAGGCGTCCGCATCGACAAATGGCTTTGGGCCGTCAGGATCTTTAAGACCCGGAGCCAGGCCACTGCAGCCTGCAAAGGCGGAAAAGTAAAGATGGATGGACAGAATTTGAAGGCCTCCCGTGAAGTGAAAGTTGGAGAGGAGATCCATATTTCACTCACATCTTTCAGCAAACATGTAAAGATCAAAGCCCTGCTCAAAAACCGTGTTGGTGCCAGCCTGGTACCGGATTTCATGGTAGACCTCACCACACAGGAAGAGTATGATAAGCAAAAGATGAATCGTGAGATAAATGCAGAGTACAGGGATCGTGGAGAGGGCCGTCCTACCAAGAAAGAGCGGAGGATCATTGAACGGCTTAAGAAGTACAAGTTTTAGACTTCTTCTTAAAAGTTCCAAGCAAGGCCGAGGGGCTATCTATTCATCATAGTTAAGTTCCTTCATCAGTTCCCCTTTTTCAGACCAGAAAGTCCAGGTGCCTGTGCGGATACCTTCAGAATAGCTTCCATCATAATGTTTCTGGCCATTTTTATGCCAGGTGGTACCATAGCCATCACGCAAATCACCCTTAAAGTAACCTTCACTCCATTTATTGCCATTCTCATACCAGTAGATCCAGTATCCATTGCGCTTCCCACTGGCAAACTCGCCATTATAGCGCTTGTTACCATTCTCATAGAAGGCCTCTACCTTAACTTTTTCTCTTGTACCATCCTTATCCTGGTAGTACTGAACCAGCCTCGGGCTGCCATCAGGGTGGGTATCTTCCACAACCCTCTCCAGCTTGGGGCCACAGGCTACTGCCATAAATAATATTAACAGGAATGAAATGTACTTTCTCATATGATGCTGCTTATCTGTCAAACAATAGTCTTTCTCCTTTTCTGGACTCATCGAATATCCCTTCACGGTATGCCAGGTGCCCATTTATAAAGGTGTGCGTTACCTGCGACTGAAATTCCTGTCCCTCCAAAGGTGACCAGCCGCACTTATAGAGGATATTTTCCTTTTCTACCTTCCAGGGAGCCTTCATATCGATCAATACCAGGTCGGCTGCATAGCCTTCCCTGATATAACCGCGATTTTTCACCCTGAAACATTCCGCAGGAGCATGGCACATCTTTTCCACAACTTTCTCCATGCTGATCGCTCCCTTGTGGAAAAATTCGAGCATGGCCGGCAGGGCGTGTTGTACCAACGGGCCTCCGGAAGGGGCTTTAAAATATTTATTATCCTTTTCCTCCAGGGTATGAGGAGCGTGATCGGTGGCCACCACATCAATCCTGTTATCAATCAGGGCTTTTAATAGTTCATCCCTGTCTTCCAGGCTTTTTATAGCCGGATTCCATTTGATATGGGTGCCCAGTTGTCCATAATCGGCATCATGGAACCAGAGGTGATGAATGCATACTTCAGCAGTGATCTGTTTTTTCTCCAGCGGGATGGTATTATTGAACAAACTCAGTTCCCGGGCAGTAGTCAGGTGCAGCACATGCAGCCTTGTCCCGTATTTCTCTGCCAGGCTTACCGCAAGTGATGAGGAACGGTAGCACGCTTCCTCCGACCGGATCAGTGGGTGATAATCAATTGGGATATCCTCCCCGAAACGTTCTTTCAGGATGCGAACATTTTCCTGTATGGTGGGTTCATCTTCACAATGCACGGCCACCAGTGTAGGGGCTTTCTCAAATATTTTCTCAAGGATGTCAGGATCATCTACAAGCATATTACCTGTTGATGCCCCCATAAAAACCTTGATGCCGCATACCGTGGCAGGATCGGTCATCACGATCTCATCCAGGTTGTCGTTGGAGGTCCCCATATAGAAGGAATAATTTGTCAGCGACTTTTCAGCGCCAAGCTCATATTTTTCTGCAAGCAATTCCTGAGTCAGGGTCTGTGGGGTTGTATTGGGCATTTCCATGATGGAGGTGATCCCTCCTGCCGTTGCAGCGCGGGTTTCGGTATGGAGGTCGCCCTTATGTGTCAGGCCGGGATCCCTGAAGTGAACCTGATCGTCGATCACCCCGGGAATGAGGTGAAGTCCCATGGCATCGATCACTTCAGCGCCATTGGGGATCGGCGGCTGATCGCCATCCATGAACACCAGCTTAATCAGGCCGTCATTGATATAGACGCCGCCACCAAACACCATACCTTCGTTTACGATAATGGCATTCTTGATATAATAGCTCTGCTTCACAGTGCTAAGTTACAAAAGAATGAGGAAGAAGTAAATCAGGAAGTCTTCTTATGTATTTTCTTGACGTTTTTGAAACGCAGGCTCATAACGCCAAAGATCGCTTCTTTGAAGATGCTGGAACTCATCTTCGATGTGCCCTCTGTGCGATCGATAAAGATAATGGGCACCTCCACCACCTTATAGCCAAGTTTCCAGGAAGTGTATTTCATTTCAATCTGAAATGCATAGCCAATAAATCGGATCCTTTCGAAATTCAATGACGACAGCACTTTTCTCGAATAGCAAACGAAGCCCGCAGTGGTATCCCTCACCTTCATGCGGGTAATAAGCCTCACGTATGCCGATGCATAATACGACATCAGGATGCGGCCCATGGGCCAGTTCACAACACTCACTCCATTACAATAACGCGACCCTACAGCCACATCTGCATTCTGATCTATACAGGCCTGGTACAGGCGTGGCAGATCTTCAGGATTATGAGAAAAGTCGGCATCCATCTCCGTCACATATTGATAGTCCCGTTCGAGGGCCCACTTGAATCCATGGATATAGGCAGTTCCCAGCCCCAATTTTCCACTGCGCTCCTCGATGAAGAGTTTATCAGGGAATTCTTTCATCAGGCCTTTCACAATAGCGGCAGTGCCGTCGGGCGAACCGTCATCGACGATAAGTACATGGAATTCCATATCCAGGGAAAACACCTTACGGATGATCTTCTCGATATTTTCCTTTTCGTTAAACGTTGGGGTTATTACAAGCCGCTCTGACATAGACAATTAATTTTCAGCGAATATAATACAACACTCGATATGCTCAAAATATTTTAATAATCCTTAACAAATTCGGTGTGCGGTACGCGGGATGCGGAGTTCATGTTTATTATACCCGTACCTCGCACCGCGTCCCTCGTACCTATCTATTTATCTTATAATCAGTTTATAGTTTAACATTCCTTTTTCTCCACTCAAGCTAAGCAAGTATATACCTGCATCAAAGCTGCTTACATCAAGTTTAATATCATTGCCACCTTCGCTGGCATCATATGACATGCTTATGAGTTTCCTGCCACTCATATCGGCCATATTGATTTCAAGATCAAACGCCTCAGCAGATACAAATGAAATATTTACCCAGTCAACAGATGGGTTCGGGTAAACATTCACTTTTCCTTGAAGCAGCAGTTCATTAATTCCCAGGTACGAAAACGGAAATGTTTGCGGCTCCATTACGTTGCCATAGAGGTCTTCAACATTTTGCACTGTGATCTCATAATCACCCGACAGTGGGGTAACCGTTAAATTTACCTGTGTCTTATTGAATGTATGCTGTACAACAGATTCAATAACAACACCATTGTTAATCACATAGTTTGATATATTTTCAGCCGTTGTGGCTTCAACATTTTCGTTAAACAATACCCTGATGTTAGTACTGCTAAGAGGGGAAACCTCGCTTACAATCGGGCCTTCTGTATCAGTACCTGCAGTGACTGTATATCCAGGGCTGAGCTCAATTTTCCACTCATCAAAATCATAGTTCATAGCTCCAATGATGTCATAATAAGATCCTTGAACAGGTTCAAATTCATATAGATTGGTATTATGGATCTTGAGGTCACCACTTCCATCGTCAACGGCCCACATATAAAAGTTGGCTAAGTAATCATCATCTGTACATATGGCATTTGTAACCTTCACAAGAACACTTTCATGTGCCTCCTCGATAAGGCCTGTTTGTACGGGTAAGGGGTCCGGCAAATCATTATATGACGATATAAAATAATACCCTGTAATTTCAGACATTTCAGTTTTACCATAATACTCAGAAATGGTTCCAGTAACCACAATGCTATCACCTACCAGAGGATTTCGACCCAATTCATAGATGAACAAGCCATTCCACTCACCATATCCATCCTGTATAAAATATGAGCTGCCAAAATTAGCTGTCACCACTCCTGTGGTTGATACCACCTGTCCGTCATAAGGTGAGTCATCCTGCTGGCCCTGAATATCATAAATACTGGTAATCGTACCTGTAAAGACTTTTTGTACAAAATAATTATATACTACTGATGTCTGTTCATTCACAGCATCTGTTGCAATAATTTTATAATAAACCGTTACACCTTCAGCCTGTCCGGGTATACTACAGCTATAAATATCTCCTGTAGCCGACATGGAAACTTCGTTGGTCAGACTCTCAAAATCCAGCCCCCAAAATAAGCTCACGGACATTGGCTGTAAATCCGTATTTATAATGGTCGCTTCAATAGATACTGGCTCTGTTGCATATACAAGCTCCGGTTGCATATTGAAATAATCAATGCTTATAGGATTTACGCTGGCCCCACCCCATATCAGTTGTGCATAATTGGGATTATCTATAAACGGATTTCTGTTCTTTTGAAAAGAATAGATCACATTGTTCCTGTTAATTTCAAACTCATCAGGAGGATCCTGAAGGTTCCATTGCAAGAGAGTAGAAAGTTTTCCATGTTCAGGCAGTGGGTATGTATTGATCTCATCAACAACTTCAAGGTTTATCTCACCATCTTCGCCTTCATAGCGTGTTGCCATATAAAAGATGATCCTGGCAATATCTCCCTTGACCTCATCCCGGGCCTCCCAGGTGGAATCTGTATAATAGCAGCCCGTGGCAATGTCATGCTGTTCGCCACCGTTGTCAAAATCCAGGTTGCTCTTGTCCTGGTTCACTGTAGAGGCGGAGGGTTTCAGATTGTGAACATCACTGTACATTGGTGGCATATCGGCAAAATTCCCATGCGACTTCGCCCAAACGTGTTCACGATTAAGTTGCAACCCGCCATTGCCGTAGTCAGTGTTATCGTGTGAAAAGCCCGTGTATACCTGTATTACATTGTTTGGATCCAGCGGATCGGCATCTGAGAGTTTAAATATTTCCTTCGAGAAAAAATATGAGTAGGAGGTGTGTCCTTGAATAATATCGTTCAAAGCTGATTTTAGTTCTTCTCCGCTTTTACCTTGTGTTCCGTTATAATAACCTGTTTGCTGTGCTGTCATCGACAGGGTAATCCATAGTGACAACATCAATAAGCTGATTCTTTTCATATTAATACAATTTCAAAAAAATAATTTATAAACTAAGTCTCAGGGAGACGTTAAACCTCCTGCCCATTCCCATGAATACTCCGGCAGAATTGGCGTCAAAGGTACTCGAATGCGTAAGATAGGGATCATTATTTTGCGCATCGGTAATAAAAATGTTATCAAAAGCATTGAGCACACTTCCCCTTACCTGGAATCCAACTTTACTTATCTTCCACGAGTATCCTGCATGGAAGTCGATCGTATAATAATCGGGGATCTTCCATGATTGTCTGGGACTCCCATTTTCATCGAATGAACCAGGCCTGTTATCGGAATCATAGTCTAAGGGGTTAAAGTCGGCATAATGTTTCCCGAACCAGGTAAACACACCCGTAACATATAAACCACGAATAATTTCCCATCTAAGACTTTCTCTGTTCTGGAATTGTGCGGCATCACCTACATACAATCCCTTTGCATCGAACGGCCTGGTTTCTATCTGCTGGCCATTGTCATTATAGACCCTGGCAGTATCTGCTGAAGTCCATTTCCAGTCACCAAGTGAAAGCAAACTTTCAAACATCAGGTTATCCAGAATCTTGAAAGCAAATTCGAATTCTATACCCATATGACGGGCATTCATATTATTGATATTCACGCTGTAAAACTCCCCATCGATCTCAGTAGTCAGGGCACGATCGGCAGGCTTATTCAGCCAGGTAGTGTAGTAAGTATTTACATTCAGTGTAAATATCGGCTTTGCAAAGCTGTATCCCAGTTCAATGGCATTGACCTGTTCATTCTTTATATCCTTAAACAATGTGTTTGACCGATCATACACATTATTGAAACGTTGTGCCTTTGAGAGGAAGCCAAGGTTCATAAATACATTCATGTACTCATTCAGATTATAGTTGGCCCCTCCTTTCACGGTAAATCCGGGAATGTATTCCCATGGAGTCACATTAGCGTCTTCACCGGGGTCGTGCAGAAGGAAATAATCAATCCTTTTATATCCTGACACTGATGTTGTAACATTCAGGAAAGTGGTAAGGTTACCCTGTTTATATTTGATTTGGGCAAATATTCCGCCCCAGCGTACAAGTGCATCATTGTGATAGCCGATCTTATCTCCCTCATATTTCCGGGTGGATGGATCTTCATTCTGGTTACCATCGTCGAGATAGTAGCTACCTCCAAACAGGTCAGCCACCTCGCGATAATGCTCTCCTCGGTATGTCCTCAGATCCAATCCTCCTGATAAAGAAAGCTCATCATTGATCTCATATTCGAAGGTTGATAATAAACCCAACCAAAAATGGTTATTCATGGCATTCCGCATGATATTGGATGACACATTTGTACCATTGAAATAGGGAGGAGTGATATTCAGGTTGGCATTGTATTGTGCCTGTAAATTTTGCTGCCAGGTAGTAGTATCAGTTTCAGGTGTTGTAGAGAATGACTTCCCGCCTCCTGTACCCAATGACAAGTATAATATGTTGGAAATATACAAGCGGTCATTGACACTCCAGAAGTCACGAAGGCTAAACATGGGTTTATGGTAGAAATTATTGGCTGTACTGGTTGCCTCGCTGTTAGGATAAATGGTATCGGTACCGGTTATATAAGCACGGCTGAGGTAACCCCAGTTCGGGTTATACCTTAAGCCCCTGTTCACCGGCAGCCCATTTGTCTGAAGTTTATCAATAAAATCCTGGTCCATTCCCGATTTAATCGCATAATCGGAATCAAAGGTTGAGATGTACTTCTTGTAAGATCGCTGGCCATGTTCCTGTGGTGCGCCCATGGCTGAGACACTAAGGAGATGATTACCCACCTTTTTATCTACCCTAAGAAAATAAAACCAGCCTTTGGTCCATGTCTGATCAACCCAACCATCTCCCCTTTTGTATGATCCTGCAAAGGTAACCCCCCATCCTTTAGGCATACGGCCTGTAGTAAGTCCGAGGGAAGTACGAAGGAAACCGTCATTTCCAAATTCCTGTTTAAGTGTAATCGATTTCTCGTTGTCTATTCCCTTGGTAGCAATATTGATGGTCCCGCCAACCGAGGGGATGGCAAGTTTAGAAGCCCCCAGGCCACGCTGAACCTGTGTATAGCGCATCACCGCATCGAGTCCAAACCAGTTTGACCAATAAACCCAGCCATTCTCCATATCGTTTACCGGTATCCCATCCAGCATCACAGCAACGTTGCGTTGATTAAAACCACGAATATTGATCCTCGCATCACCATCACCTCCACCTGAAGCTGTCGCATAAACGCCTGGTGTTGCATTCAGTATGAGTGGTATGTCCTGGGCAGCCAGTTGTTCCTCTATTTTGGCAGGGGTAACTGTTGTAAAGGCGATCGGAGTTTCCCTGGTCTTGGCAATATCACCCACAATTTCCACCTCACGTAATGTGATGGATGTCAAGACAAAGTCGATATACAGGTTCTTTTCGGAAATAACGATATGCTTTGTCTGCGTTTCGCATCCTACATAAGAAATCACAAGATCATACTCACCCGGTGCAAGTTTCAAAACATATTCACCATCAATATCGGTGATCACTCCGAGTCCGGGACCATAAAGCAGGTTCACCCCAATAAGGAGATCTCCAATATCGTCCTGAACGGTTCCGCTAATAGTTTTCTCCTGTCCAAGCAAGTTGGCAAGTGGAAGAATCAAGATCAAAAGAAACAATAAGGTTTTATTCATAACCGAATATTTTCAATACAATGAGCTAATGCATCTATCAGAAATCAAATCGAATTGAAATCTATTAAAGAAAACTGGTGATGTCTGCTTCTATCCGCAGAAATTTACAATACCAGTATTTTTTTAGTGATACTGTGTGTCGAGCTGAATCTGACATTTACAAAATAGAAACCGGCATGTGATTCGACCATCTTCAGTTTAACACTTCCGTTTTGAGTTTCCGTTTGTATAAAGTCCACTACTTTTCCTGTGATATCAATAATCTTAACATCTTCAATGGCCTCATCCGTTTCGATGGTTAGCTCTCCATTAATCACCGGATTCGGGTAGATACTGACTTCCGGCTGAATAATGTTTTCGCTAATATCAAAAGTGGAACAATCGCAATTATGGAAACCCAATGAATCAAATGTGTTTACCGGAATTGAATCCCATTCTTCATAGACAACAAAATAAGGAATCGGGTTTTCCTTAACGCCCTCTCCAATATGTGTTTTACGGATCAAGGTATGATTTTTCGTCCATGACAACCAGAACAAAGGCCCAACGATATAGTTCTGAATCGTGTATTCGGTAGGATTACCTCCGCTCATGTATGTGATTGTAGTATCGTTCAGGCTTCCCCAGCCATTATCATCACTAGTCATAGGAGGACCAACCAGTCCAAACAAATCAACAACAGTGCTAGCAATATTATTCTTCTCTAGTGTGACGGCATCATTCCCGTTAAAATACATCATTTTGTTAACTTCATAAATCGGACATAGGAAGGTGTCGGCTATCATCAAAAGTGCAGAGTCAACCGGTTCTTCATACCCAATGCCCAATGGGTCTCTTTTGTCAACAACCACGACATAGGTACTTTTAGCCTGAATGCTTCCTGCGAGAGCAACACTATATGGCGCTGTACCTCCATTGCTATAGCGTACCAGTTTATAATCATCAAGGGAGATTGATGAATTAGTTGGGTTGTACAATTCTATCGCTTTGTTGTTTCCTGATCCTTCAACATATTCAGAGATGAACAGATCGGTGCAGTCTTGTGCAAACACAGACATTCCAATAAAAAGTGAGAATGTAAAGAGTACTAAATTTTTCATATTTGAAGTATTAAGTTAATTGTATATTCTTGAACAAAAATAAGGATAAATCAAATAGTTAATCCATTCTATCATTAGATTATTTATAAGATATTTCAGAATAGTTTATGTTCGCATTCATGGAAATATTTCTATACCTCCAAACACCCCTTAAAAATCTTACTTTTGCATAAAGCAGTTCCGTCATTTTCAAGCGCATTAATGAACAGAAACATGAACATAAAAATCCAACCCCATCTTCTACTGTTGGCTATCTTAATTGTATTAATTTCAGCAAGTTGTCAAACAAACAAGACGAATACGAATGCATGTATAGCATTTTATAACCTTGAAAATCTCTTCGATACTATTGACGAGGCAGGGGTCGCGGATGAAGAGTTTACGC
>Ga0164313_10005542_pt1 | contig 11175 bp, 9 predicted proteins | sample GuaBasSedimGuay4_FD_113735 | JGI IMG/M metagenome (GOLD analysis project Ga0164313, IMG submission 113735) | Subseafloor sediment microbial communities from Guaymas Basin, Gulf of California, Mexico - Guay4, Core 4569-4, 0-3 cm | ecosystem: Environmental > Aquatic > Marine > Hydrothermal vents >...
TGGACTGGTTGCGTCAGGTGCGCAACGTCATGCGCAAGCAGCAGGTCAGGCGCATGGAGGCGGACGAGGTGGTGCAGCACACGGTCCTGGCCGTTTCCTTCTCTGTCCTGATCATCACCGGTTTCTCCCTGCGCTTCTACGACGCGTGGTGGGCCAAGATGATATTCGGGCACGAGGGGGGCGCCTACGTTCGCGGCATGATCCACCGTGTGGCGGCCGTGGTGATGATACTTGGCTCATTTTGGCACATGGGTTATCTGGTGACCGTCAAGGGCCGGATCTTCCTGCGGGACATGGCGCCGAACTGGAACGATGCCAAACAGGTCTGGGGCATGTTCATGTACAACCTGGGCCGCACCGATGTCCACCCGCAGATGCGGCGCTTCTCCTTCGTGGAAAAGGCCGAGTACTGGGCCCTGATCTGGGGAACCGTCGTCATGGTCCTGACCGGTCTGGCCATGTGGTTCGAAAAGGCCCTGACGGCCTACATTGGCAAGGGTGTCATGGAAGTCTTCCTGATCATCCATTATTACGAGGCTTGGCTGGCTTTCCTGTCCATCCTGATCTGGCATATGTACGGGATCATGTTCAATCCCCACGTGTATCCCATGAATCCCTCGTGGTTGACGGGCAAGATGCCCAAGGAGATGTTCGAAGTGGAACATCCCGCCGCCAAGTCGCCCGGCAACGTGGACAAGGTCAAGCGTTTGGGGCTCGAAAGGGACGTCTAAGCGTTATTTCCGGTTCCAATGACATGCGGCCTCCCGGTTTTCCGGGGGGCCGCATTTTTATGAAAAGCCACTGATTAACGGCGGGTTGAACTCAGGAACATGGATTTGCGGCCGAAAAGAGAGGTGAACCGGTATAATCACTTTTCTCGTGGAGTCGAATCATGCCTTTCATCGAACAGATGCTCTTTGGAGTGAAAATAAAGGACGGAAACCGGGAAAGGTCCGTCCTGGCCCATTCGCCGGGCATGGGTAGCAAAACCACCGCTGAAATCGTTCGTTTATGCGAAAACTGGGGTACGGCTCCTCCTCTGGGGCTGGAACGGCCCGCACTAATGTCATTTCGGTTGAACACGACCATGCCATCGGTGGCGGGGACGCTGTACACGGTGATCCAGGCCAGTAAGGGCCTGAACCCGTTATTCCATGCGGTGGTCCTGTCGGAGGGCTCGTTCGCGACGTTCTTCCGCAACCCGTTTGCCGTGGCCAAGGTTGTTACATTCAGTGGCGAGTGGAGTCCGTCCCTGAAACTCCAGCGGGAGGAAATAGAATACGATTATGCCGTTCCCCTGGTCGATCCTCCTGCGAACAAGAGCGACATCGGCCTGGTTGATGAAGCCGTGCTAAAACTCATCGCCGACGGGAAACTGGCGATGCCCATCGAACAGGCCAATGCGAATAGTGACCGGTGCCTTGCCTTGATTATCGCCTGTATGCCCGAGAAGAATCGCAAGAACCTCCGTTTTGCCTCATTCTCCACCAGCGAGTCCAATAACTACACCCTGGTCGGTGAGCAATCCGAAGGGTGTGTTTTCGCGGGATGGCAGCGGATGATGATGGCCTGGCTGTCGGGCGAGTATGTGGCAGAAGTGGAAACCTCCGCCACCGAGATAAGGGGCTACCTGGAGGCCGGCGACATGGCCGGTATCGCCAGGACGAGTCAGCGACACATGGGTCTATCCGGACCCACGCTCGAGTCCTCGGACAAACCGCGGCGGGGAACCATTGCCGCTTCGGTGCCGGTGAAAACAACCCGATCCGCATTGTCGTCCCAGCCGTTCAAGGCCTCGCCGGCTCCCGCTGTCATGGCATCCGCCGAACCCGTCAAACCCAGGCGGGGTCTCGGACCCGTGACTCCCCCGAAACCCCGAAACCTCAGCCCCCTGAAACGAATTTCCCCGGGTTCCCTCACCTCTTCCAGAGGCAGGACCTTTTCCCGTGGGAAGTTCATCCGTGGAGCCATATTGGTACTGTTGCTGGCGTTGGTCGGCACCGCGGGAATGATGTGGAAAGAGGGCAGGACCATTGAGGAAAGCCTGGAATGGGCAAATTTCCAGGGAATCATGGGAGAGTTTCCCCGAACCGAACGTGCGGCCACCCTGTTGGAAGTCGTCGACGTGGGCGGTGTTTATACCCGCCAGTTGAAACTGGTGACAAATTCGGGCAAGGGCCTGAACCCGTCCTTGGACAAGGGGCGGAACAAAGCCCTCGGCAACCTGAGGGAAGACGCCGCGGTGCCCCTCAACCAACAGGTGGAACTGTTCGCCAAACTGGCGACGGACGGGATCCAGCAGGGCAGTCGGCCGGACCGCGAATCCCAGAGAATGCGCTCCCTGGCCAACCAGGGGCTGGTCCTGGCCAACGAATTGGCGAGACTGGAACTCGCCTGGTACTCCCTGGCCGCCGCCGTGTATTGGAGTGATCTTTCAACTCTTTCGGATGAGGCCGTGATCGCCCGTCGGGATTCCCTGGCCAAGGCTGAAAAAGGAGCCCTCGACGATGCCCGCCGCGACCTGGGAACAGGTGAATCCAAAGTGGTCCTGGACCAGACACGGGGCCACGTGGAGGGGATGGCTTCACTGCTGACCCTTTTCGAGGTGAAATCCTGGTCTCCCCGCTGGGAAAAGAATCTGACCCGGGCGGCAAAGAAGGTTTCGACAAGCTCCAGCCGCATGACCCGCGCTTATGCCAATAGTGCATTTGCCTTTGTGAGGCTCAAGAAGGCCGAACGAAAGGGAGCTCAGGCATCGCTTCCCTATCTTCGGGAACTTGAAGACCAGGACTGGCCGTCGGCGGAAGTCCGGAGCATCCTGACCAACCTGCGCGCGCAGACGGCCATGTTCTCCAAGGGGCAGGCCCCGGCCCTGCTGACAGGCACACTCGATCTCTATTCGGCTCTGAAAAAACCCGCGTCCCTGGCATCCGAGGTTGTGGATTCCCCGCAGGTCCTGGACGACCTGGTCAACAGCAGGGCGGTCAGTTTCAATCCGGAAGCCTACGAAGATTTTCTGGCCAGGATCAGGTATGAAGCCGCCCTTCTGGGGTTGGAGTGGGCGGATGACCCGGACCAGATCGGGGACCGTTTGTATGCCGGCAGTGACAGGGATTTAGTGATCGCTTTTCGAAACATCGCCTCGGTGAATCAAACCCCGGACACCTGGGATAACCTCGCGGAATCGGCGGGCATACCGTTCCTGTCGCGTTGGGCCGTGCATCTGGGTTCACTGGCCCGCGTTGATCTGGACACCGCCCGCGAGGATTTCGACACCGCCTGGGTCGAATGCCGCAAGGCTGCAGTAAAACTTCAGGGAGAAGCGGTCGCCGGGCGCGACTGGACGGAATCGTGGCTGTCCCTGAACGAACAGGCTCAGGGGATACTCACTGACCATGCCCGTCTGCTGGCCCAGGACCCGGAACGGTCGGTCAAGATGGCTGATGTCACGAACATCGTCATTGCCCTGAAGGCCCCCCTGAAATTGGAACTTCAGGCCGGTACCATCCGTCTGGACCAGGACCGCCTGCCCGAATCGACCAAGGCTTTCCTGGAGGTCCAGGTCTCGCCAGGGGGGAAGGTCTGGCGTTCGGATAAATTCTACATCGGACCGGCCTCACCCGAAGGCACGGGCTGGGTGGGTACGGTATCGTTGGAAGAGACCCTGGACATCCTTCCCCGGCAGAGCCTCGAGCTGAAAATCATCGCCGCCAAAGGGGAGGAGATCCTTCTGGAGGTCAACTGCCCGTCCCTGGCCGATGGCGTGGGTCCGGCCGGTATGGTCCGTCCGCGGTCCGGAGGTCGGGGATCGATCAGTTTGAAAATCGGTAAGAGCTACTGGAAATCGCTGCGGGTGCCGGACCTGGGTATGATTTTCTGATCTTCGCGCGCAACCCTGACGGCAATCATGCGTAATGAGAAGCGGGACCCGTAATGGAGTCCCGCTTTTCTACTATTGGTTCCCCGGGAGGTTCGCCATGAATACAAGACAACGTACACTTCTTGCCCTGATTTCCGGGATGCTGATCATCATGCTGCCGGCGACCATCCTGGCCGATGAGCCAGAGATTTCGGAAGATGACTCCAAAATCATTATCATCGTTGACGACGGTGAGGAACTGACCATCGACATGGCGGACGTCCACGAAATGCTGGCCGAAGCGATGAGCGGTCTGGACGAGGTCATGGAGGAACTGGACGACATGCAGTTGCAGGTCCGGCTGGGGAAGGACAATCGCCTGGACCTTTCCTACGATGACACGACTTTCGAGTTGGACCTGGATCAAATCATGACCCAGGTGGCGGTCGCGGTCCAGACGGGTTTCGACGAAATTCATTTCGAGGACTGGACTGATTCGAGCGACCGGTGGTCCAACGTTTCGGAGGATGACCTGCGCCAGGAACTGGATGACCTGCAGAAGGAAATGAAGGAGCTGCGCAGGGAGCTCAGGGAGATCCGCGACTCGAAGTAAAACTGATATCCCGAAAAAACCCCCCTTGGCCGCGATTGGCTCAAGGGGGATTTTCTTATGTGCTCAACCCTGGGATTTTTCGATCGCCGAGAAGATCTCGTCATCTTCCGGAAAACGGTCCAGGGCCTTCTTGGAAAAGACCAGTTCCTGATCGATTTCCACCTCGAACACCCCACCGCCCGAGGCGATGAGTTCCGCCTCCAGCTTGTATCGATCCCTGATGGCGCCCGCCAGACCGGAGGCGCGAGGTTCGTAGTTTCAGACCTGGCAGTATTCGATGGTGATCTTCATGAAGATCCTTCCTGAAATCCTATCAGAACTGGATCAGCGGTTTGGGCCAGGCGGCGAGGGTATCTTCGAAGGATTCAGGAGAGAATTCGTCGATGTGTACAACCGCATCCTCACCGCCGCCCAGGATGACGTCGGCGATCTTGTCCTGGATGCCGTTGGTGCGGTCCTCCAGGAGGTTGCGGGTAATATACCATGTTTCGAAAATCCTGCGACCGATCACGCTGTGCAGGGTAAGACCGTTGACGATCAACCGGTCGAAGGCCTGGATGTGGAAATTACCCTGTTTCAGGCCGAAAAGGATTACTTCGCCGCCGCGCCGGGCCGACTGGATGGCGTTGTTTACGCTGGAATTGAATCCTGCCATCTCCATGGCAACGTCGGGTCCGATGCCGCCGAAGGCATCCCGCACATCCTTGACAAGCTCCTTGTCGGCGCTCCAGGCGTGGGGGGCCGAGCGGGAAAGATCCACGGGGATCACATCGTCGGCCCCGAGTTCCAGGGCCATTTTGATGTTGTTGGGATTTGGTTCGATGCCGATGACCCGAGTGGCCCCGAGGGCCCGGGCCACCATGATCACGAACAGCCCGATGGTGCCGCAGCCGAATACAGCCACGGTCCTGCCGCGCAGGTCGGCGGTGGTGCAGGCATGCACCGCGTTGCCGAATGGTTCCTGGAGCGCGGCCACCTTCATCTTGATCTTGCGGGGATTGGTGGGCCACAGCACATCCGCAGGCAGCTTGATGTATTCGGCGAAGCAGCCGTCGCGGCCGATGCCGATGATCACGTCCTGGCTGCAGATATGGGTCTGGCCGATGCGGCACTGGTAACAGGTGCCGCAGATGATGTGGCTTTCGGTGGAGACGATGTCCTTGGGTGTGTAGCCGAACCGGGCGCGGGCCCGGGATCCGACCTGCACGATTTCCCCCACCATCTCGTGGCCGATGATGCGGGTGGTGCTTCGTTCCCGCTTGAGGCTGTCGAAGATCATGCCCTTGAAGGCGGTCCGGTTCCAGATACCGCGGTCGCTGCCGCAGAACCCGGCGTAGATGACCTTGACCAGGACGTTGTCGGCATCGTGGGGATCGCCGCTTTCATCCAGGACCGGTACCGGCATTTCCCTCCTGATGAATCCCCTGGATTTGTCCCAGACCATGCTGGATTTATCGAACACAAGGCATTTCATCATTTCAGTAGCCATTTCGCCACCTCCGCCTGACCCGGTTTACCTTCAGGCCGCCCGGATCAGTTGATCCGGTCGCCGCTGTCCGATTTCTTGTCCCAATATCCTTCGTCCCAGTCTTCATCCGCTTTTTCGTTTTTGTTCAGGCCTTCTTCCTCGGCCAACAGGTCGTCCAGTGAAACGATTTCCGGCACTATGGGTTCCTCGAAGGCAGGAATGGACAGGGCCGACTCCTCGGGGCCACCCATGTCGGCCAGAAAGCGGTCGAGGCCACCGGCAGCAGGCATTTTTTTGCTGGGAGTATCACCTGATTCGTCTATCTCCGCTTCGGGCACCGGACTGAGCAGGTCAACCTGGTCGGGAATGGAGGAGCCCTGTTCCAGCCCCATGGAAGCCTCGGCCAGACTGTACCGACTGACCAACTCGTCCGCCAGATTGAAATACGCGCGGCTGCCGGTTGAACGCCGGTCGTAGATCACCGTGGGTTTGCCCCGCAGGGCCATCTCGCTCAGGCGAGTCGTGCGGGGGACGGCGGTCTCGAAAAGGACATCCCCGAAATCTTCGCTGGCCCGGGTGGCCACGTGTCGGCCCATGCGCGTGCGGGTGCTGGACATGGTAAGGAAGATTCCTTCCAGGGCCAGGGGGCTGTCCATTTCAACGCCCGTGACGGGAGGGTCGAATGGTTTTGGGGCCGCGTTTTTACCCGGATAGACCCGGTCACGGAAGGTGTCCACGAATTGAAGGAGACTGTCGACGGAATCCCGGCAGAGTTCTTCGGCCTGCATCGGCACCAGATAACTGTCCGAGGCCATGAGGGCGGCCCTTGTAGAGGCGCCCAGCCCGGGGGGGCAGTCGATGAGGATCGTGTCATAGAGGTGCCGGGCGCGGTCGATTTCCCTGATGAACTTGTCTGGGTCACTTCCCATGGCCTGAAGATAGGATTCTTCCTCGGCCAGGGTGAGGATCCGGGGTGATATGAAGAACAGGTCCTGCAGGGCTGATGGGTGGACCATATCGGTCAGGGGCTGGTTGTCCGTGAAAATCCCGCTCAGGCAGGTGGTCAGCTCATGGGGTGAAACGCCCAGGGTCCGACAGACACCGCACTGGGGGTCCGTGCCGATGATCAATACCGTATGTCCCGACAAGGCCAGGGCCGCCCCGATATTCACCGCGGAAGTGGTTTTACCGACTCCGCCCTTGCGGCTGACGAAGCTGATGACGCGTCCGTCGACGGTGCCCCAGGGCGTGCGGCGCCGGGGATGGAAATCGGGATGCGCGATATTGGGCATGGGGGAATCCTCCCCTCCCTTATCTATTTCAGACATGAAGAAGCTCCTTGAAGATGGGGCAAGTCCGAGAACCGGGAAGCTAACTCACCGGACACAGAAAAAGCAACCCCCAACATTGCAAAAAATCCACTGATGCCATTGAAAAACAGGCGTCTCCGGAAGGAAGACGCCTGTCAACTTAGTCGTGATGTTTTCAGCGGCACAGGCCAAGCAGTTTTTCCACGAAGGCCTCGGCTCCGTCGAACACCTCGCCGATGTTGCCGGCGATCATGTAGGCGGGAGTGGTAACCATGTTGTTGCCCTCGTCCACCACCGTTTCGGCGGCAGTGCAATCGATGTGGTGGGCGCCCATCAGAATGATCTTGGCGGCGGTGGCCGGATCGTTGCCGATGGTCAGCGACGGTTTCAGGTCGGCTCCGAAAACCCGGGCCAGGACCACCGGGGCGATACACATGGCCCCGATGGCCTTGCCCTGGTCGTGGGCTTTGCGCAGGAATGATTCGACCTCGGGGTTGACGGTGCAGTTTTCCCCGTCGACGGCAAAAGTGCAGAGGTTCTTGGCGGCCCCGAAGCCTCCGGGAAGCAACACGGCGTCGAGGCTTGCGACATCGACTTCGGGCAGGGGCCTGATCTCACCCCGGGCAAGGCGGGCGCTTTCGACCAGCATGTCCCGGGAATCTCCTTCGGCCGGTTCGCCGGCCAGGTGGTTTACGACATGCATTTGTGGGCCGGACGGCGCGCAGATGACAGCTTCGGCCCCGGCCCGGTGCAGCGCCAGCAGGGCGGCACAGGCCTCGTGGATCTCCGATCCGTCGAAGACTCCGCACCCGCTTAAAACGACCGCTACCTTCTTCATTCTGGACCTCCGATCGGCAGGGATGTAGGACAACAGGTTAGCATCCCTGCTTGTACCGGGTGGGGCAGGGGATGTCAACCCTCCGGAGGCGTTTTGGCCATAATTGATGGGAGATTGTCACAAACTGGAAGATTACTTTGTTTCCGGGTTTTCAGGAGCTAGCTTTGAAAAGTCCGGCGATCAGGGAGACCGCCGCATACAACTGGAATCGTACTTTTCTTGTAATATTGCAACCTGGAGAAGCGGGAATGACAGGGAAGATGGCAGTCGGTGGCATCACCCAAATCGACAACCTCGTTCTCGTCCGTATCATGGGTGCGAAGCGGGGCTACGGTCTGGCGGGACGAGCTCTTTCGGGGCTCGGTCTCAAGGGTATCAACATCACCTGCGTAACTTCCTTCATCGACCGCGATGGGTTGAACAACATCGGCTTCGCCATCAATGAGGACGACCTGGATCAGGCCCTCGGCATTCTCCAGTCCCTTCAGGAAGAACTCGAGGCCCGCTCGATCGAATACCAGCGCCACTGCAGCTCGATATCCATCTACGGTCCCCACTTCAGCGAACGGCCCGCCATTGCAGGCACGGTTTTCGCGGCCACCGGCGAGTCGGGTGTGGAAATCCACATGATCGCCACCTCGTTTTCGACTGTTTCGTTCCTGACCAACGAGAAGGACGCGGACGCCGCGGTTGCCAAGCTGCGGGAAAGTTTCCTGGTTCCCTGACCCACACGATCAGTAATTGAATCCGCTGCCCCCGATGAATTCCCTCAACAGCGAAGTGGGCGGAACCTGGCTGGCGTCGATGGGCAGCAGCAGGGACAGCAGTTCGATCAGGGTGCGGGCCAGGCCGTAGTGCGGATCATCGGACTCCACCGCCGCCAACCTGGGTTCGGCCCACAGCTTCAGAACGGCCAGCTCATATGTTAATCCGGAATTGAAAAACAGGTCGGCGTTGTTCTGGTGGGGGAAGATGTGCATGTCTTCGCCCTGCCTGACCTTGGGCCAGCGGGCGAGGGTCTCGCTGGCGGTGTAGCCGCGGAACTGGGCATCGCGCACGATGCGCCGGAACAGCCGGCTATGCGTGGTCTTGATGTAACTGATGTTGTTGATGTTCAGATGGCACAGGGCCGACACGTAGATCTTCAGCTTGTCCTCATCCGGGATGGCCGGAGTGAGTTGCGGATTCAAGGCATGGATGCCTTCCACCAGCAGGGGCTGCCCGCGCTGTATGCGCGTGGGGGTATCCCCGGTTTCGGCCTTGCCCGAGCGGAAGTCGAAGTGGGGAAGGAACACATCCTCGCCGGCTATCAGGGCCTTGAGATGTTCATTGAACAGATCAATGTTCAACGCGCCCAGGGATTCGAAATCGTAGTCCCCGTCCTCGTCCCGGGGCGTCTTTTCCCGGTCGACGAAATAGTTGTCCAGGGACAGGGACATGGGCTGCAGCCCCAGGACGCGGAGCTGGACCATCAGCCTCTTGGCGCTGCTGGTCTTGCCTGAGCTCGAGGGGCCAGCCATCAGGATCAGGCGGCCTTCTTCCGGCAGGTTGGCCACACGCTGGGCCGCTTCCACGAAGAATTTGTTGTGACGGGCTTCCGAAATCTGGATCAGGTCACTGGTGCGTCCGTTGACGATGAATTCGTTAAGACTGCCGGTGTCCTGCATCCCGATTTTCTCCGCCCAGGTCGTGTATTCCCGCAGGGTATCCAGCAGTTTAGGCTGCGGGAGGTATTCGGGGATCCGGTCCGGTTCGCCCTTGAGGTTGGTCAGCAGTACGAACCCGGGGCTTTCGGGCTCCAGACCAAAGGCGCGCACGTATCCGGTGGATGGAAGTTGGCGACCGAAATAAAGCAGCTCCGAACCTTCCATGTTGTAGAAAACGAGGGAATCGCGACGAAGGTATTTGGCCGTCCTCAGGCTGCGCAGGTCGCCCCTGCGCTGGTAGATCTTTTGCACGGCCCGCAGCCCGAATCGTTGGGGAGTAAGGGGCAGGTTCCTTTCAACCAACTGTTTCATCCGGGATTCCAGGGCGGAAATTTCAAGGTCGGTCAAGGGTTCGGGCCGGTCCAGTTCGCAGTACATTCCCTGACCGCAGCTGAAGTGGGCGTTGAGAGCATGTCCGGGAAAGAGATCCTCGGCGGCGGCCAGGGCCAGGAACTGGACAGTGCGCTGGATAGTGGTCTGGGCTTCCTTGGAGTTCAGCCTGATGAAGCGGATCCGCTCGTCCCCGAACAGGGGTTCTGCCAGGCTGGTGCGGCGGCCGTTGATCGAGGCAATGACGATGGGGTCGTCCTCGCCGGGGTCCAGGCTGTCCCTCTGCTCCAGGAGTTGCAGCACGGTAATGCCGGGGGTGATTCCGATCTTCAGTCCATCGACCTCGACAAAGACGTTTTCGGGTGCCATGGATTCCTCCGGAATGCTGCGTGCCGGCTAATCGGACTTTTCGCCTGCCTTGTTCTCACTGCCGGCGGCCGGGGCGGGTTTGTCCTGGCTGCCGCTGCTCATCTTACCCCGCGAGTCGTTGACATAAAAGCCCGACCCCTTGAAATGGATACCCATTCCTCCGGATATCAGGCGCGTGACCTTGCCCCGGCATTCGGGGCAGCGCTGTCTCCTGGGGGCGGACATGGGTTTGAATTCCTCGGTGATGACACCGCATTTGGTGCATTCGTATTCATAGGTCGGCATCTGAAATTTCCTTTACGGTGGTTCGGGTTGTCCCGGGAACGGCAAAATATGGGTGTAAACCGCCTTCGATGCCAGTTTCCAGACCGCGCCCAGGGCAGCGACCAGGTTGTAGAGTCCCGTGAATTGGAGTACAATATCCTTTCCAGTATATTTATCTCGCCCAATATCTTCAGTTTCGAAAGGTGGCGTAATCCATGGGTATTTCCCTTCTGGTCCTGGGATTGATGGCGATCCCCATCTTGGCCGGCGCAGGAGCGGTGGTACCCCGGGCTCCACTTCCCCAGGGATCTCCCTGGACCATCCAGTACGAAACCCGCCAGTACCTGGTCAACGAGGCCGAGACCAAGGCTCGTCGGATGGCTCTGAAGGCTGGACTGGACGCCGCCGGGATGATGAA
>Ga0164313_10005544_pt1 | contig 11173 bp, 14 predicted proteins | sample GuaBasSedimGuay4_FD_113735 | JGI IMG/M metagenome (GOLD analysis project Ga0164313, IMG submission 113735) | Subseafloor sediment microbial communities from Guaymas Basin, Gulf of California, Mexico - Guay4, Core 4569-4, 0-3 cm | ecosystem: Environmental > Aquatic > Marine > Hydrothermal vents...
CACCATGGCAATTAACAGCAAAGAATAGATTGAGAACAGAAAAGAATAGATGGAGAACAGCAAAGAATAGATGGAGTATTGCCGCACAATCACACTCAACATTCTCATTCTACGCGCGCGATACAGGTAGCGTGATTGTATCGCAAGTAACACGTTCGTAAACGTTCGCTATTGTTAATGTATAAATAATCTTTTCGTCTCGATTAACGTCTGATAACGTAGCTTATGTTATTTTCGTTTCTAAACAATCGATATTTGTTCGTAAAATGCCGTAGAAGTTCGTAGAAATTCGCTGGATGGGAAAATGGCGAGTACCTATATACAAGACTTAAATATATTTATAATTCCCCGACAATTTCAGAAACTGTAAATCTACATTTCGGTTTTTCTCTTGCATAGATATTAAGTTTATGTTAAGTCTGGATTTAGAATGGCTAAACCTAGAGTTGAATATACGGAAGAGATTGGCAAGTTGATATGTGCTGAGGTGTTGAATTGTCAGAGTTTTGAAGCTGCGTGTCGTAAGGTAGGTGTGCCTGTCCATGTATTGTTATCGTGGCGTACTGCTAAGTCGAAGTGGTATGAGGAGGCGTTTACTGAGCGGTTTTATGAAGCGGTTAAGGACAGTGCTGATATATTTGTAGGGCGTGCGGTGGAGGAAGCGGTAAGTGATGAGCGTGATTGGTGGGAAGAGGTTAATCCTAAGACGGGGGTATCGGTAAGGAAGCCGAATCTTGCTGGGAAGTCTCGGAGTAAGTTGATTGTTGACACTTATTTTAAGATGGCTGCGTTTCGCAATTCGGTATATCGCCGTGATTATGAGGTTGAGGCGGTGGCACCTGTGATTAAGATAGTTAGTTACAAGGGGATGAATATAAAGGATGCTAAGGTGGTGGAGGCTAAGTCTATTAAGGAGACGCGGGAGTTTATTGGGAATAGGCTTTCGGGAGACAATGGGGGGCCGTGAATAAATGGAGCAGATTTTATTGCCATATAAATTTGAGCCGCGTCATTACCAGGCTAATTGTCTCAATGCGATTGAGGATGGTTACAGGCGTGGGATGTTTGTCTGGCATCGTCGAGCTGGCAAAGACAAGGCATTGTTAAATGTAATGATTCGTGAGATGTTTAGTCGGGTTGGTAATTACTATTATTATTTTCCTTCGATGGCTCTTGGCAGGAAAGCGGTATGGGATGATATTGACAGTTCTGGATTTAGTACGATTGATCATTTCCCTAAAGCGTTTATTGCGAAGAAGAATGATAATGAGATGAAGATCACTCTTAAGAATGGATCGACATTTCAGATATGTGGCACTGACAGGTTGGACGTTGTTGGTCCTGGTCCGTGTGGTGTTGTGATGTCGGAGTATGCCAAGTGTAATCCGAGGGCGTATATTTTGTTAATGCCGATATTGCGAGAGAATAGAGGTTGGTTTTTTGCGAATACTACGCCGCGTGGCAAGAATCATGCGTGGGATATGAAGTTGATGGCTGAGGATAATGAAGAGTGGTTATATGAAGAGTTGACGGTAGATGACACTGGGATGGTATCTGAGGAGGATATAGAGAAAGAGCGTCAGAGTGGAATGTCTGAGGAAATGATACAGCAGGAGTATTACGTCAGCTTTGAATATGGACTTGAAGGTTCTTACTTCACTCAGCTTATGAAAGCTGCTAAGTCGGAAGGCAGGGTTGGGCATATTCCGCACAATATAAGTTTAGGAGTTGAGACAGGTTGGGACATTGGGCTTGATGCAACGTGTATATGGTTTTATCAGCGCAACGGGATTTACACTGATTTTATAGATTATTATGAAATGAGTAATACTGGGATATCGCATTATATTACTGAAATAAATAAAAAGGCCATTCAAAATGGATACAATTATATTCGTCATTTTGCGCCTCATGATATAAAAAACCGGACATGGGCAGATGCTCAAACTTCGACTAGGATCAATATGGCTAGTAACTTAGGTATTGACTTTGAGTACATTCCTCGTATATTGAACAAGGATGACTCGATCCAGGCGGCCAGTAATTTGATAAGCGTGGCAAGGTTTGATAAAGTGAAATGCAAAGATGGAATAAATTCTTTGCAGAATTACCAACGTGAGTGGAACGAGAAGTATCGTGTCTATTCGCATTTACCACAACACAATTGGGCCTCACATGGCAGTGATGCATTCCAGACATGTGCAATGGCTTGTGATATTAATGGTGGTATTGGTTCAAGGGGTACGGGAATGACTGCGGGACAAGCGAGAGCGTTACAAAAAAAGTTTTTACCGGCGAATGTGGTATAAATAATGGGAAAAAGAGAAGATTACGAAAGATTTTCTGAATTATATGAATCTGATATTGCTGCGTGGGAGCCTTGGCTTAATTTAGCGAAGCAGGATTTGGAGTTTTACCTGGGGAAGCAATGGCAATCGGTGGATGTTGATTTTCTGAAAAAGCAGAGAAGGACAGCTTTAACATTTAACAAGATAAGGAAAGTCATAAAAATAGTAACAGGATACCAGAGAAAAAACAGGTTGAGTATTAAAGTTGATCCTGTTGAAAATTCTGATGCGGAAACGGCAAGTATTTTCTCGCAGGTTATCCAATACACAATGCAGGCTACAAATGGATATCATTTAATATCTGATTCATTTGAGCAAGGTTCACTTAAGACAGGATTGAATTTATTGTCATTATGGATTGACTATAATGACGATCCTTTAAGTGGCGATATAAAGTTGACACGCACACCTTATAATAAATTCCTGCTTGATAGTAATTTTACACAACGGGATTTATCGGATTGCCAACATGCGTTAAAAAGGGAAATGATTTCCAAGGATGCTGCGACTGCTTTATTTCCAAACAGGAAAAAAGATATAAAGGATATGTCTCCATTTGGGACTGATAATAAATTCACAAATCTTCAAACATCAAATTCGCTACAAACTGATAAATTATTAAGGCATGATGAATTATGGGAAAGAATATATAAGCCGGTAAAGATATTAGTAAACGGTAATACCGGACAATTCACGAAATGGAAAGGTTCATCAAGGGAACTCGAAGAATTGCTATCTCGATTTCCACAAATGATGACAATTGACAAAACTGAACGGGCTATGAACCTGAAAATATTCATAGAGGAGGAACTTTTCTTTGACGGAGAGGAACCTTCTGGTTTGACTGATTTTCCTTTTACACCTGTATTGGGGTTTTTTGACAGTGAATATGATTTAATGGAAGATAAGTTACAAGCCCTTGTTAGATGTATGCGTGATCCTCAAATAGAAGCGAATAAAAGGCGTTCTAAGATGCTGGATATACTTGATAGTCAGTTAAACTCAGGTTGGATAGCAGAAGAGAGTTCTATCATTGATGATGAATCTTTGTTTATGACAGGACAGGGAGGCGTAATATATAAAGGAAAGGGAAAACCTGATCCGACAAGAATACCGGCTGCGGATATCCCAGCAGGGCAGTTTCAATTTGCGGAAATGATGGATAAAGATATTATTGATATTCCGGGTGCAAATGCAGAGTTGCTGGGTTCTCCTGATTCGCAGGATGTTGAAGTTTCCGGGGTTTTGTCAAAATTGAGGCAGGGTGCTGGACTTACTATATTGCAAGATTTATTTGACAATTTAAGTTTAGCGGAAAAGACACTTGCTCAAAAGATGATAAAAATGATACAGGTCAACTATGAACCGTCTAAGATAGAGAGGATTACAGGCAGGAAACCTACTCCTGAGTTCTACAAAAAGGATTTCGGTAAATATGATGCTGTACCGGTAGAAGGATTGTTGACGGATACTCAAAGGCAGATGAATTACCTTCAATTATTTGCGCTTAAAAAGGAAGGTGCGCCGATCCCGTGGGAAGCGATTCTTGAAGCTGCTCCGATAGAAAGACGGGATTTACTTACACAGGTAGTTAAGAAGGCGCAGGAATCAGCACAGGAAGGCCAGAAAATAGAAACAGCAGCGCAGATGTCAGCAATTGAGAACGAGAAGGCTAAAACTGCAAAAGAGCAGGCAGAAGCGCAAGAGAAGATGAGCAAAGTCGCTGTTAATGAGTCTGTAGCCGGTTTGAATAAAGTGAAAGCTATGAGCGAGTTGGTCTCAATCAAGAAGAGTAGTTTGACAAGGAGGTAGAGATATGAAAGAAAATATACATACACTCAGGAATGAATTAACAGAAGCACATCAAAAAAAGATAGAAGAAATTATTAATGCGAATCAGTCTAAGTCTAAATATTATATATTTGTAATAAGTACCCCGCATTCAACTCTTGAGGGTGTTATCAAGACAACCTTTACTCTTTTGTCGCAAATACCACCGAGGATGTTAGGTTCAATGCTTTATTTTGTAGACAACGGCGCTGGAAAGCTGGAAAGGTTGTGGGTAATCCCCAGGGACATTATCAGGCCGGAGAAAACAGTTGACTATGAGAATTTTGACGATAATATTCAGAAAATAGGGAAACAGCAACTAATATTAAATTAAAATGAAATATAGAGAATTAGTAGATAAGATGACAATTGAGGATATGGAGTTGATTAAAAAGCAACTTGGTGTTTTTGCAAAAATTATTAACAAATATAAGTCTGATAAATTTTACGGGAAATTAGAAATTAACTTTGAAAATGGAAGTCCGGTGCATTGCAAGGAGACAAAATCAATAAAACTGTAGACAAGAAATGTCAAGAATCGAGTCTCTTTTACTCTACAATCCTTACACTGGAACAGGTAAGGAATGTTATGCGAGCAGAAATAGAGGCTGTTGAAAAAAAACAAGGAACAGGCAAGGCTTTTTCTGAATTATTGACAGATGTTGAAAAGATACCAATGTTATATTATTTAGTAGAGAATAACATTAAACAACTCAAAGAGTTTATAAAGAAGGAAAGAAAATGATTAAATAACACAAACTAAAAATTTAAATTCAGTACTGAAACAATCAGGCTGAGATAGCTTTGTAAGTCGGGGAATATCACCCCGCTATGCTATCTCGGCCTTTTTTTATAGAGTAAATTCGGGCGATTAACATCCTGGCCGCCGCAGGGCAGAAACCCTATCTAATAGGAGAAGCAACAATGGCAGAAGAAAACACCGAGGTAGTTCCAGTAGAAGAGAATAATGAGGAAGATACTCCGGTAGAAGAAAAAACAGTACCGATAGCTGTAATTGAGAAAATGAGGCAGGAAAACAACGATTTGAAGCAGAATATGGGATTAATGCAACAGCAAATGTCAAATATACAAGATTCTGCAAATCAGATTGCTGAGAACAATGTACCCTCTGAGGACGGAGAAGAAATCATGACGCGTGACCAGGTAAAAGAGATGGTTGATGCTGGTAATGTTCAGGCAAATAATGGTCTTTCTGAAATGGCAATGAGAGTACAGCATTCCGATTACAATACGGTAATTAATACGAATTTACAAAATGTAATTAAAGCTAAACCGCACCTGTTGAACTTAATAAAAACTAGCCATGCACCGCATGTGTTGGCGTATGAATTAGGGATCACTGATCCTGCATATACCACAGTTAATCCTGCTGATCTTGCCGGGAAAATAAAGGCAAATCAGGACAAACCGGGATCGGTAAACAAGGTTAGTAGAGGAGGTCAGATATCTTCTGATTCAAAATATAAGACAATGGCATCTGTTGATTTTGAGAAAGAAGTAGACAAGGTACTGGCAGGATTAAGCGGATAGCGCATAAAGGGGGATTAATCAGATGGCATTAACAACTACAACGGAAATAGATGCACAACCATCATTATATTATGACAGGTTGCTTTTAGAGAGAGCTTTGCCGGAATTAGTTCATGAGTTATTTGGACAGCAGAGGAATATACCTGCAAAAAGTAGCGCACAGATTAAATTTAGAAGGTATTCGTCTTTAAGTAAGAAAACAACTCCGGTACCTGAGGGTGTTACACCTACCGCAGATCAGTTAGCAAAGACTGATTTGACAGCTACTGCCAGTCAGTATATTGGTATTGTGGAAATCACAGATGTCATTGATTTAACGGTACCTGATCCGGTTATGACTGAAACGGTGATGTTGCAGGGTGAACAGTTAGGACAGACAAGGGATGAATTGATCAAGAATGTATTGGCGGCAACAGCGTCAGTTACAGACGCTGCAGGTGGTTCTAACGGGAATACACCTACAGAGGTAACAGAAGGTAATATCAAGGGCGTTAGGGACACACTGATGGGTAATAATGCAAAATTTATCAATCGTGTGGTTACCGCAACTACAGGTATAGGCACTACTCCTGTCAGGGCTGGCTATTGGGGTATTGCTCATAGTGATTCATTGTCAAACCTGGAAAGTGTAACCGGGTTTCTACATACATCAAAATACCCGGCACAGAGTACGATTCTTGAAGCTGAATGGGGTGCGACTGGAAATGTAAGATGGGTTACAAGCTCAGAGGCACATTACCTTGATACCACGGTTGATGAGTATAAAATGCTTATATTTGGTAAGAATGCCTATGGGAATACTTCTATTGCTAATGGTAATATTTCAAATATTCGCAAACCGTTTGGAAGTGGTGATGACCCGGCAAACCAGAGGGCTACTTCTGCGTGGAAAATGTGGCATGTTACCAGGATATTGAATGACAATTTCATGCACGCACTGAATACAACACTTTAAAGATATCAGCTTATAATCGTATTTTTCAGGAGGATTACCAGTGAGATTTAAACAAGCAACAGTTACAGGGACAGGTGCAGCTATCAATGTTAAATGTGGCTTTGTACCGGATTATGTAAAAGTAGTAAATGCCAATGCCGTTACAGGCGAAATAATGTCATTAGAAAGTTTTAAGGCCCAGGCAGACGGCGATTCGTTTGCGACTACAATGATTGCTGATGATGGAACAACCAGTGACATTAACTATGCAGTTGAAGGAACAGACGGCCTTTCTGGGTATGATAAATCGGTTATTGCTGCGGATGACGCACTTGATCCTGTTATCGATTCAGGATTTACAGGGTTTACAATTCCTGCGGCTTTCCAAGCGGCATCTGACGTATTGCATTACATAGCAATGGCAGAATAATTTATACTTAAATCAGGGAGGATCATAATTAAGTGACCTCTCTGATTTAACCTTTAACAAGGATGGTCACAAATGGAAGAAGAAAAGATGTACAAGTTTATTAACGTTGAATCACCCGGCAAGGACTTGGAATTTAACTTGGAATGTAAAGATAATTATCATTTCTTAGACGGGAATACTTATCGGATGCCAAAGAAAGTAGCTCTTCATCTTAATTCCCTTGGCTATCCTATTTATGAAGAGGCCCTTGATCCTAGAACAAAGCAGCCATATTCAAAGAAAACAGGTTTTAGGAACAGGTTTAGTGTTGTCGAGGTTGGAGAGGTGCCTAAAGAGCCGAAAGCGGAAATTGAAGATACTAAAGAGCTGGATATAATTGACAAGCCAATTCCGAAAAGAGGCCGTCCGTTTAAAAATCCAAAACCTGAACCAGAACCAGGACCAGAATTAGTACCAATGGGATAAATCTATGACATGGAATTTAGGGACAATCAGAACAAAGATTAGGGTTATTACAGGCAGGCTACATACTGCAATAATGTCTGACTCTGAAATTGATGATTATATCAATAATTATTATACCAATATTATGCCGGTGCAGCTTGATTCACGAGCATTGGAGGTTTTTTATTCTGATGTAACAGTTGCTGGTACAGGTGAATATGCCCTTGCTTCAACAGTTCCAGCAATTAAACTTCCATTAATGATAGATAATGTCCCTATTCCTTTGTCGTATGATAAGGAAGCCTTTTTCAATGATTTTCCTGAAACAGAGACAACACAGGGCGAACCAATTGCTGCATTGCTATTTGGAAGGACTTTGTATTTACGTCCAATCCCTGATGCTGTATACACCTATAAGGCTCCAATTACAGAAGCTCCTACTGCCTTTGCAGTAGACGGAGATGTACCGGCTGATCAACTATACGGGCCTTTAATAGCAAATGGAGCAGCAGTAGAGATACACCTTGATTATGGAGAATCAGAAGAGGCGCAACTTCGTATTGCAGTTATGGACAGCTATGTGTCTCTCGTGTTTAAAAAAGATGCTTTATCATCGGTGGAAAGAAGGACGATACCTACTTTTTAAGGAATATTAAAAATGGCTACGAATTGGGACAAGACCCAACCTGTTGCAACGGACATATTAAGAGTAAGCGATGATAAATTACGGGGAAATTTTGGCGCGTTAGATGATGCACTTGCAAGGAACCATAATTTTCCTGGTGATGAAACATTAGATGCCGGTGAACATACAGTTGTAGAGTTTCAAGATCAAGCTGGGGATCCCATAACACCATCAGGTGTTGTCGCTCTATATAATAATGGAGATAAATTGTACCTTAGAAAGGCAAGTAGTGGGGTTATATCACGAATAGATCAGCCTTTTCCTTCGGGAACTAAGTTATTATTTCCTCAGAATGCGGCTCCTACAGGGTGGACATTTTCAGCTACTAATAATGACAGCGTTATTATGAATCAGAGTACCGAAGCAGATGGAGGTGATACGGGTGGTTCATGGACTATTTCAGGAGTCACAGTAGATGGGCATAAACTAACAATTGCGGAAATGCCTTCACATACCCATCAAATGAAACATAAAGACACTGGAGCAGGAACCGGAATTTTAAGAGTTAATGACCAAGGTACTGATGAAACTACTACCGCTACAGGTGGTGACGGTGAGCATGCTCACGGGCTTACCTCAGATGCTGCCTGGCGACCAGCATGGTTAGGTGTGATCACCTGTATTAAAGATTAATGAATTATAAAAACGCAAACAAATGCCATAAATGTCCACAAAACAATACTGAAAAAGGGTGTCCTCATTGGATGGAAATAACAATGACAAGTGATACCGGAGAATTCAAAACCGATAAAGCATGTGGACACGTATTAATGCCTAAATTATTAATAATGACTGTAAATGCCGCGAATAGAACAACAGAACAGGCATCTGGAATACAAAATGAGATTACAAATGGATTCAAAATATTAGCAGCGTCAAATTCTATAGAATTACCAAATGGTTCAAGAATACCAATCATATCCGATACTTGACTTTAAAGGTGGGCTGACTAAAGACAAAGAACCTTGGCTTATTGCCGAAGATGCGTTTTCAGTATTAACAAACGCGATTCTTTATAGAGGCAAATTAATTAAACGTCGAGGATTCAGAGAGTTTGCCGTTTTTGTAAACAAAGTTACTGGCGAATCTGTTACCGATGTAATAAACCCTTCCACAGGCACATTAGCCAATTTTCCCATAAGAGATACAGTTTCCTCGGCAATATTCACAGATTCAGCAGGGACACCACAAGTCATGACTTATGATGGCGATGGTGCATTCACAGGAGATGGCACAGGCACATTAGATGTCGCAACAGGCGTTTACAGTCTCACTTGGGATGCTGGCCCGACAGGCCCTATTACAGTTGATTATAGTTATGAACCTCAAAATCCCATAATGGGTATCGAAAATTACTACACAAATGCAGGTGTAAGTGATTTGATCATCTTTGATACAAAAAGAGCATGTGTCTATAATTCTACTACCTTTGAATTTGATGCGATAGGAACAGCAGATATTTGGAGTGGGAACGATGCCAATTTCTTTTGGGTTGAAAACTACAAAGAAAGACTTTTTGTTACCAATAATTCTAATAGGCTTAAATCATATAATGGAACTGCTTTTTCTGATGTATTAGTAGAATTTGATACTACTTCTTCCGGTAATGAACTTGATACCTGTTTGATGGTATTTGTTTATAAAGAGAGGCTGGTTCTTTTACGTCCCACAGAAAACGGAACATCATATCCTCAAAGAGCAAGATGGTCGGCTGTTAATAACCCTGATAACTACACGCTCGATGAATTCATCGATGCACCTACTGTTGATTTTATAGTTGCCGCAGATTTCTTGGGCGATGATTTAATTGTCTGGTTCGAGACTTCAATATGGGCATTGAAGTTCACGCAAAGTTCAGTATTACCGTTTCGATGGGAAAAAATAGTGGATACTGACGGTTCAAGTGCAACATTCGCTCTTAATACATTTTCAAATGAGCAAGTTGGAATAGGGCCAACAAGTATTATTTCTACTGATGGGATAGATGCTGTTGATATAAATCAAAAAATACCGGATGCTGTTCTGAGTTTTGATTCCAATGGTTTTAAATATATTTATTCAGTGTTGATCGAAGAGTTACAACTTATACTCATAAGCTACCCCTCAATAGGAAGCTCTTTAAATGACAAATCATTAGCCCTTAATTTTGAAAATAATACATGGGCTGATTTTAGCTTGGGATTTCATACATATGGATTTTTTGCAGAGCAGCAAGATTACACATGGGAAAATATAGGGCTTGCATGGGATGATATTGAGTTTGCATGGGATGATAAGTCACTACAAGCAGGCTACCCATTAACCATTGCAGGAAATGATACTGGTACGGTTTTTCAGCTTAATACTACTGGAAGTGATGACGGGGAATCTATTCCCGTAGATATAAGGACAAAGAAATTTAACCCATATGTAGCGCAGGGATTTAAAGCTAGATTGGGCTGGGTCGAATTCTTACTAACAACTGATCTGAATGTAGTTTTAACAGTAGAGTTTTATATAAACCATATAACAACACCTTATTTAACAAAAACAATTGATGCCATTGGCGATGGGCAAAAGACATGGAAGAGGATAAATGTAGGAGCTATTGGCGAGTTTCATTCAATGCGAATATACCACGATGCCACTAATCAGACATTTGAAATCCATGATATCAATTTATATTTTAAGCCGATAAAAGGAAGATTTAAACTTGGGTAGTACATTAGAAATATCAAAAATCCCTTGGGATAGTAACGCTATCAAAAGTACTGATCACGATCAATTAGATGCATATCTAAAGAAGATTGTTTTTGTTTTAAAAAAAATACAAGATAATACGGTGAATACAGTTAATCTGAATCAAGAGGTGACTGCAATATCTATATCGTATTTAGCAGGTTTAACAATAATAAATAATACAGTAGATGCCAACCATGATATTGACATTGCGATTGGCGTATGCAGGGATA
>Ga0164313_10005545_pt1 | contig 11173 bp, 6 predicted proteins | sample GuaBasSedimGuay4_FD_113735 | JGI IMG/M metagenome (GOLD analysis project Ga0164313, IMG submission 113735) | Subseafloor sediment microbial communities from Guaymas Basin, Gulf of California, Mexico - Guay4, Core 4569-4, 0-3 cm | ecosystem: Environmental > Aquatic > Marine > Hydrothermal vents >...
CGTTTCATTCCCGGAAGGTTTGTTTGTCTCTGCCCCCGTTTCATCAGCAATTTGTTGCTGTATCACAGCAGTGGGTTCGGCATTGACAACATCTTCCGAAACCGCCGCTTTTCGACAGACACTGCTCTGCATGCTTATCTGCATTGAATCAAAAGCAACACTCAATTCATCGCCCAGAACAGTAACAGGCTCCTCGCCTTCTGCCAGGTTAAGGCCAACCAGGTATCCACATTGATCAATGATAAGTCCGCTTGAGTCGGGCAATGGTGTTTCCGCGGAAATTTCAAACCCGCCGGTTGAATGATTCCTTACCAGTTTGACCGGCAGTCGCAATGTCCGGGCACCTTCGGCCATTTTATCAGCTGGCGGAAATGCTGCCATGTGATAAACGTGGTTTTGAAGCAAGCTGTCTTCTGACAAAATGATGGCAGGCCGGTCCAGTCCTTCCACCGACAAAACTGCCAGGCCATCAACTGCAGAGCGCTTGACGGTCCGACTGGGCCGTCCGTTGCGGATGATGTCGGTACCGCCTTGCATAATGACAATCTCATCACCGGCGGAAACAAAAGCTGCAGGTACAATCACCATGCCATCAGTGGAAATGACAACACCTGTAGTGGGTCTTACATGGGTAGTGGACACCAGTTTGAGTACCAAAACAGCCGCTTCCGGCATTTCAGAAGCAGCTTGCGGTTGTGCCAAAGCTGATTGTGCGTATAGCAGTACAGCACCAACCATAAGCAGGAGCTGACTGACATATGGGACACCCGTTCCAACCAATGGCATCAGGGGGAATAAAGCCGGTTTATCAGGTTATCAAGACAATACTGGCCGGACTTGTTGAGTGTTTGCTCTTCTCTTCCCTGGATCACATTCTGCAGAAAAACCAGTATGGCAGCCATCACCAATGCAACCAGTGTTGTGCTGAAGGCAACACCGAGCCTTTCAGTCACCTGGTAAAGCATTTCCGGGCTCTCGACGTTTGCCCGGTCACCTGCATAGTTCAAAGCAAGCATGATGCCGATAACGGTACCAATAAATCCGAGGGAAGGGATCAGCCAGGTGATGTAACGAATAATGTTGTAGCGCAGATCGAGTTCATGCAAAAACAGCTCAAGGCTGGAATTCAGCAACGAATTGGTCTGGTCTGCTGACTGCCCGAGGTTAAAGTTGAGTATGCAGCGCTCGATCAGGCGCGGCAAAAAGCACACGTGACGGTATTTGCTGCTGCGTACCTTCTGGTAAATCGGCGTAATGTCATCACCAGGCCGGAGTACCGTTTCATCATCCAGGGGCAGGTAATTCCGCGCAAACTGGCTCTCTTCCAGACGTCCGGCGCGCCAGCGCAGGGAAAGCTCTCCCAGCCCGATAAAAAAGGCCAGCCAGAGGATATTCTGAACAGTGATCGGCCACGAAGCACGTTTAACATCCAGCAGGATGGCTGCCGCTTCTGGTGGAAGAATCCGGGCCAGCAATGCAATTACAAGTATTGCTGAAACCAGGCTGACTAATAGCGTGATCTGACGTGTCATAGTGGCGAGTAATCCTTCATTTGTGGTCTTTTTCAATCTGTCCGGTCAGTGGGTTGCGTTTAGGCTTCTGCGATAAGCTTTCCGGTTCACCCCACTGAGAAAGTCTCCTGCTTCCTTTTCCGCCTTGTCGCAAGGAGAAATGTTGTTCACCAAGCCTGATGCCTGCCCGCTTCCCAAAAACTGCAGTAAGCTGCTGCAGTGGTACTTCGTGATCGCCGAACCTTATCTTGTCTCCGACGCAAAGCGTCATCCTGCGAACAGGAATCCAGGCATTATTTCGATGCAGGTGCACGCCATTGCTGGAATCTGTATCAACCACCCACACGCTGCCATTTTCAGCCAGTTCAGCGTTTGCGTGCTGGCGGGAAACGGTTGTGTGCTTGATGACAAGGTCACATGATGATTCCCTGCCGATGGTTTTGACATTCAAGATACGTTTATTCCTGCAGTTATTTCAAGGCGGCATAATAACATCTTGTTGTTTTGTAGGAGGTGCGCTCCCTCGGCGATTGTATACTTCATTGTGCAATCGCCAAAAAACCACCTGAATTAGCCCTTGCCAGGCTTTCCATAAACTCAACAGTGCCCTTGTATTTAAAATAGTCGCCCACGGTAACTGAGTGAATTTCCTTTTTCTGCAAATTGGCCAGTACGATGTCCTGCACCAACGCCCGGGGAGGCAGGTCACCATTAAAATCGGGATTGGGCAGTCCATCGCTGATCAGAATCAATGCTTCTGCGGGCGAAGCAAAGCCGATCCTGAAGGCTTCCTGTAGTGAAGAGGCACCTTCATACTGGTCGGCCAGACGCCTGATAAAACGTAAAGCATCTGATCTGCTGCCACGGGTCATCTGTGCCAGGCTGCCGTCTTCAGGCCAGTGGTGATAACGCGGACCTGAGTCCAGTTGCTGAAATCCCATGATGCCGAACTCATAGCCCGCCTGCAGTGACGACAGTGCACGGGATACCGTCTTTAAAATCAGAGCATTGTGTTCTGCAAGGTACTTGTTCATATCGATCATGATCAAAAAACGGGTCTTATCTGTTTTCAGACCCAGGAACCTGAAGGTGACCAGGTTACTTTTTTCTTCCTCTTCGGTTTCCATCGGCGAGGGTGGCGGTGGTGGAGGCGCCACCTTTCTTGCCTGCAGCACAGCAGCCACAGTCTCGAGTTCGCTTGAAATAATATCCTGCTCTGCCAGTAATTCCAGTTGGCGTATCTGTGCTGCGGTGAGTGAATCCTGCATCGCATTGATACCAAGCTCAGTATCATTGACCAGTGCTTCAGTCTCGCCGGCCAACGAATCCATGTATTCCAGGTGGCCTTCCAGACGGACTTCTTTTTGATAGTCAGGCATCAGGATAATGGTGATGATAATGAAGGCACCCATTGCGGATGCGAATAGATCCACCGCGGACAGGGAAAACACGCCAAAATTCCTCATCCGGGTTCTCATCTGGAGACACCCACAAAATCACCATTGTTCACCCGTGCCAGTGTCTGCATAAAAAGCACCAGGTTGCGATTGTGCGTGTAATCCCCGATTGCCACGGTGTGGATTTCAGTCTGCCTGAATTGGTTCAGGTTGCTTATATCCCCGATGATATATCCCGGTGGAGAATTGGGTTCACCATCGCTCAGTAGAATAATTGCTTTGGCAGGGTATTCCAATGCAGCCTGCAGGGCGAAATGTGTGGGCGTTGAGCCAACAAATTTTCGAGCCAGTGAGCGTGTGAATTCTACCGCTGTAAGCAAATTTTCCTCATTTGCGGGTAACAGACTTTTTGTATTCGGGAATCCCCACAAGACCGGTTGTGGGTTGCCATGGTAGCCGACGATCGCAAATTCATTGCTCTCATCCAGTGGTTCCAGTATATCCAGCACCGACCTGACCATCAGGTCTTCGTATTGGATCATACTGCCGGACATATCAATCAGGAGGACAAATGACTTAACTTCTGTCGCCAGACCGAGGATTGAAAACTCGACACCTTCAAGAATCGCACGGGGTTCCGGTTCAGGGTCAATAATTTCAACTGGCTCGGTAACGGGGGTAGGGAGGTCAGCCAGTTGTGTATTAAGGTCGTTGATCTTTTTCTTCAGCTCAGAAATCTTTTGTTCAACCCCCAGGTTGGAATCATTGAACTGGTCCAGTTCGCTTTGTAACTTATCTCTTTCAGACTGAAGATCCTCAAGGTCACCCAACGCCAGACGGCGTTTTTCCATAACGGCCTCAGTTCTTGCAAAGGAATCATCAGGTCCCGCGTGGCGGTAATACGGAAACAACAGCATCACCAGCAATATGAATGCACCCAGGGCTGATGCAAACAGATCGATAGCTGATGTCGAGAAAACTGCTGTGTCTCTTTCGGGGATTCTCACGGGTGCTTAAGGCTTCATTGTTGTCTGGTAGTTGACAGCGGGATTGCCGTATATGTTCAATACGGTCTTTCGAGGCATAATAGGCATTCCAAACACCATCTTCGTTTCATGCGATCAATTTTAAACGAATCACAACTATGCCGTCATGACTTTACATAGTAATAAATCAAACACCAGCAGGTTTAACCGCCTGACCTTGCGCTGTGCGTTGGGTCTTGTTTTTGTTCTTGGTTTCACCAGTTTTGCTGTCCCGGCAGCGCAGATCAAGCAGGAATACTTTGTTCGTCAGGGTGCAAATGAATCTTTGCTGATCCGGCTTAGCGCCTTTGAGGCTGAAATAGAAGCCAGCGTTTTCACACCTGAACGGAAATTGTTGTTGTCTTCTGCCGTGCCGCAAAGCAGGTTGGTACCCATATTTCAGTTTATAGATCCCGCCAGCAAGTCGAGGCAACTTGAATTGGAAGTATCTTCCGGTCTGAACACGGCAAACAGCAAATTTGAAATTGAATTTACGCGCCTTTCGGCGTGGGATAACCGCAGTGCTGCTTTGGAGAAGGCTTACAGATTGCTTTCATTTGGTTTGCAACAGAGCAATACCGATAACTCAGCCGACTGGACCGTCAAGATAAACAGCCTGATGAATGCCGGAACCACTTTTGGTCAATACGGTATGCTGGAATTGCGGTTGTGGTCTGCCTACTTCGCCGCCCACCTTGTTCAGTATCGCCTGCATGATTACAACCTGGTGCTTGGACTGACCCGCGAGATACTCACAGATACACGGGAAACACGCTGGCATGATATCGAGCTTGCTGTGCTGCAATTGCGTAGTGCCGCACTAATTGGACTCAGACGCTCAGGTGAACTGAGAGCTTCGGCCTCTGATCCTGACCCGGTGCAAACCTCGTTGCTGAAAACAGTACAACGTGCAGATGCTTTGGGTTACGAGTTCGAAAAAGCACACGCCATCAGGCAAAGTGCCGTTGAGTATGAAGATCAGGCCGCCTATCCGCAGGCACTGGAACAATTCCAGCTTGCCCTGCAGGCCGCAGATGCAATCGGTGATGAAGTTCTGGCAAAGAGCGTCCGCGAAAGCCTGGCCCGGATACATGCCGGGCAGGGGGATGATCCCGCTACCAACAAGGTTTTGCAGGAAATTGAAACCCAGTTGGTCGCCGATGGCGGTGGTGATGAATTGGCACTGAACCTGTTGCAGCAGGGACGAATCTTCATGCGGAACTACCGTTACCCCGAGGCCATTAAGGAGCTGACCCAGGCGCTGGGTTTTCAGAATGACAGTTCGATACGTGGGCAGTTGAATCTGGAACTGGCCAGGGCACATTTTGAAATCGGCCAGGGCGATGCCATGATGGTCTATTTGCAGGCTGCAGGCATCGACAAGCGGCAGGCATCGACCTATTTTGATCAAAGTTACCGGGCTGATATAGCCAACGTATCCAGCAAAAAGCATGACGCAGAATCCATGTACCGGAAGGCCCGCTCGCATATCCGGGACGGCCGGCGTGGGCAGGCACTTGCCGTACTGGAGGATTTGATTGATGAGGTTCTGTTCCTGCGCCAGTCACTGCCAGGTGTCCTGGGCGCCTGGTACTCAAAGCGCCATCAAGACCTGATTGAAAGCTACCTTGGATTGCAACTGGCCAATGGGGCAGACTCACTATTGACGCTTAGCAAAATCAGATTCTCTTCAAAGTCGCCACTGCTGAAGATGAAAACGGACTCTGTAAGAACACTGTTAGCCCAGGCTGAAAATACCGGGCCGGGCGAAGAATTCCGGCAACTTGATTCGGCCATCAAGCAAGAATTGAATACACTTCGAAAGCAGTTCAACAGCCAGTTTACATACCTTTCAAAAAGCGGGCTTGATAAACACCTCAATAGCCTTGGAGAAGATGAAGCGGTACTTACCTATCACCTGACTGAGTCAGCAGCTTACGTTTGGGTGGCTAAACGGGGCGGGGTGCAGCAACGCAAGCTTGCAAACCCTCGCAAACTATATGCGTCCCTGCACGAAGGCGTCCAAAGCATTTCGATGTCCACAAACTCCGGGTTTGATGCAGTGATGGACAAGCTGGGAGGTCAGCTGCTTGCTCCGGTATCGGAGATGCTGCCGCGAACTATCTACGTGGTTCCGGCCGGCCTGCTGCTTGGTTTCCCGTTTGATGCACTGCGTGTAAATGGCCAATACCTGGTCGAAGGTCATACGGTTGCCAACCTGATGATGTTTCCATCAAAGCCGAACCCTGCAAGCAGCCTGATATCCGCCTGGCCACAAAACACGTTTCTCGCCGGCGATCCACAGGATTTTGTTGGCAGCTATGCAAGCAGTATTGACAGCTCCGCAGAACTCGGGGCTGCGGCAGAAATCTTTATCGGCCCGGGTTTACATATTATTCAGGGTGCTGCGTTGCTGGCGGATGAATTCCAGAGCGATCATTTCCGTCAGGCAGACCTGGTCCACCTGACCATGCCCGGCACCATTGATCCTGGAGATGAAAGCCATTCCAGATTGCAGCTTTCCGAACCCATCCGTGGCCTGGGGCGTACAGCATTGAGCCCGGGTGATGTTCGCGTACTCCAGGTGAGTGCAAGTCTTGTCTACCTGGGTGCAACACAAGTGGGCGGAATTCCCCGTTCAGATGTCAGTTGCCAGCTTGGATTTGTTTCAGATTTTTTACTGGCTGGAAGCAGTTCAGTCATTGCTGGATTGTGGGCGATACAAGGCGAGTCCGCTGAAAAACTGATTTCCGGTTTTTATGCGCACTGGAAAGCAACGGGCAATGTCGCGACCGCACTGACAGAGACCAAACGGCAATACATTCAAACGCAGAGGCGCGCGGGTTTGCACGACTGGGCCGCGTTTCAGACATTTATCGACTAGTCCGGGTTTGACTCGAGCATGATGCCGAAAAAACCATCACCCTTTTTGTTACTCATCTGCATCACAATGACTGTTGTTTTGGCATGCGACCATGCACCTGCTTCAGAAAATACCGAAACATTAAAACAGCGCCCAAATATTCTACTCATCGTTGCAGACGACCTGGGATATTCAGATCTTGGATCCTACGGTAGCGAGATAAGGACGCCGGTTCTGGACGAGTTGGCATATTCGGGTGTGCGATTCACCAATTTCCACGTTGCTGCGACCTGCTCGCCAACCCGGGCGATGTTGATGTCAGGCATTGATCACCATCGTGCAGGGCTGGGCAATATGGCTGTTTGGATGGCGCCCAACCAGCGTGGTGAGCCGGGATACGAGGGCCATATCAATAACGTGGTGGTTCCAATACCCGAACGCCTGCGCATGGCCGGATACCACACCTATATGGCTGGCAAGTGGCATCTGGGCCATGACAAGGCACATTGGCCCGCTGCCAACGGGTTTGAGCGGGATTTATCCCTGATTGGCGGGGCCGGTAGTCATTTCAGCGATATGAGTAACATTGTGCCGCAACGACCAAAGGTAACGATGACACTCGACGGCGAACGCATTTATAGCCTTGCGGCTGATTATTTCTCAACAAAGAACTTCACAGATTTCCTGATAGAGGGGATTAAGGCAGACAGGGCGGATGACAGGCCTTTCTTCGCCTTTCTTGCACTGCAGGTTCCACATGTCCCGTTGCAATTGCCCGCTGACTGGATCGACCGGAATACAGGCCGTTACGACAAGGGCTACGACCAGCTCAGGATGGAGCGTTTGGCAAGACAAAAAACGCTGGGGATTGTTGATCCTGCCGTTACCGGTGCAGTTGGGGAAGCAGGTGTTCCCCGGTGGCAGGATCTGTCAGAGAACGGGCAGCGAATTTCGGCCCGGAAAATGGAGATTTATGCCGGGATTGTTGAAAATATGGACCATCACATCGGCCGTCTGATGAGTTTTTTGAGTGATATTGGTGAGTTGGAAAACACATTGGTCATATTTATGTCGGATAACGGCCCTGCCGCTGAAGACACCCGGGGGTTCATCAGTGATGTGATGGGGGCGGATGCCGGTGCCTGGTTTGATACGGCTTTTAACAACCAATATGAAAATATTGGCAGGCCTGGCTCATGGATTGGCTATGGTCCGGCCTGGGCTCAGGTAAGTGCGGTGCCATTCCGGCTTTTTAAGGCCACCCTGGCGGAAGGTGGTGTTCGGGTTCCGCTAGTGATCAATAAACCGGGGCTATCCGGACAGGGCGGGATGGATGCATCTCTTTTGAGTGTTACAGACCTTGTCGGGGCATTGCTGCAAGTTGCTGATGGGGAGCCATTGTCCTTGCAAGGCAGGTCAGCAGATAGGCCTCTTGGTATGGAGTTATTTGGCCAGCGTGCACTAATCAGCGGGGAGTGGAAACTGCTGAATCTGTCACTGAATAAGCGGGAGAATAACTGGGCTCTATATGATATCCAGGCCGACCCGGCTGAACAAACCAACCTGGCGACCCTGCAACCTGCAGTATTGGCACAATTGGTGGAACAGTGGGAACAGTATGCGAAATTAAATGGGGTTATATTGCCGCTGGGCAGGAAACAACCGCGGCCGTATAAAAGTCTTGAGTAGGTTGTTTTCAGGTATAATCAGCAGCCCTGATCGCGAAAACTCCTATGCCACTAATCACCCTTAAAAACCTGACCCTGAGCTTTGGGTCGCCGCCGCTGCTGGATGGCGTAAATTTTCAAATCGATGCCAATGAACGGGTATGTCTGCTTGGCCGCAATGGTGCGGGTAAATCGACCCTGTTGAAACTCATCAACGGTGAGATACAAGCGGATGACGGAGGGGTCAATATACCTCCGGGTATAAAGGTTGCAAAACTCAACCAGGAAGTCCCTGCAGACCTGGACGGGACAATCAATGAGGTGGTGGCTGATGGTCTGGACAAGGCGGGTAAACTACTGCAGCGTTACTATCATTTATTGCATGAGCTAACCATTGATGCGAGCGAGAAAGTGCTCAAACAGCTGGGTGATTGTCAGCATCAACTTGAAGCTGAAGGCGGCTGGGAGATTTCAACGCGACTGGAAAATATTATCTCAAAGTTGCAGCTTGATGGTGACACCGATTTCAATGCATTGTCAGGTGGCTTGAAGCGACGGGTGTTGCTGGCTCGTGCATTGGTCAACGAACCTGATCTGCTATTACTTGATGAGCCAACCAACCATCTGGACATTGAATCCATCATCTGGCTGGAGAAATTCCTGCTGGATTGGAAAGGCAGTTTGTTATTCATCAGCCATGACCGTGTTTTTCTGCAAAAACTGGCCACCCGGATTGTTGAAATTGACCGTGGGCAACTAACAGATTGGCCGGGGGATTATCCGACCTATGTCACCCGCAAACAAAAAGCGCTGGAAGACGAAGACAAAGAAAATGCACTATTTGACAAAAAACTGGCGCAGGAAGAAGTCTGGATCAGGCAGGGCATTAAGGCACGTCGTACGCGTAATGAAGGCAGGGTGCGGGCGCTGGAAGCGCTGCGCCGGGAAGGGTCCGCAAGACGCGAGGTTTCCGGTAGTGCAAAAGTTCAGATACAGGCAGCTGAAAAATCCGGAAAGATCGTACTGGAAGCTGAGAATATCAGCTATGCCTGGGATGCCGATACGGATGCACGTAACCAGGTGTTGCATGACTTCAGCACCAAAATATTGCGTGGTGACAAGGTTGGAATTATTGGCCCTAATGGGGCAGGCAAGACCACGCTCATTCGCTTGTTGCTGGGGCAGATTGAACCGCAATCCGGTACCGTAAAACTTGGCACGAAATTAGAAGTTGCTTATTTTGATCAACACCGTGCGGTGCTGGATGAAGAAAAAACCGTGCAGGATAACATCGCCGATGGCAGCGATATGGTGACTGTCAATGGTAAAGACCGGCACGTCATTTCATACCTGCGTGATTTCCTGTTCGCGCCCGACCGGGTAAGGCAACCCGTAAAGGCATTATCCGGCGGTGAGCGCAACAGGCTGTTGCTGGCTCGTCTGTTCAGTCGCCCTTCAAATGTATTGGTGCTTGATGAACCGACCAATGATCTGGATTCCGATACACTCGATTTACTGGAAGAACGCCTGACCGAGTATCCCGGTACCGTATTGCTGATTTCACATGATCGCGCCTTCCTTGACCACGTTGTGACCTCAACGATTGTTTTTGAGGGTCGCGGTCAGGTGAATGAATATATTGGTGGTTACGAGGACTGGTTGAGACAAAGCAGGCCTGTTGTTGCCAAGGCCCGCAAGACCAAATCAGGAAATTCCGGTAAACAAGCCAAAAGGGCAGGCGGTACTGCTGGCAAACTTACCCACACGCTGAGCTTCAGCGAACGCCAGGAATTAAACAAGTTACCTGCAAAGCTGGACAAATTGGAACAGCAACAAGCGCAGTTGCACGAACATATGGCAGAAGCCGGGTTTTACCAACAGGATAAAGACAGAATTGTAGAAACCCAACAGAAACTGGCTGTGCTTGAGACGGAATTGGAAAATGTTTTTTTACGCTGGGAAGAACTGGAAGATAAAGCCTGACCTTGCTGTTTCAAAAGGAGAGAGGCGCCGTCTGGAAAACAAAGTGACCACAGAAGACGGTTTTCTGGAGAGATATCAAAATGGCCAACATTCGCGAAAAGATAAAAGAGGCGCTGCAAATGGCCAGGGATTTCCCTCTTTCTATGTATGGGGCAGCAACAGATGGCAAAGCATTTGACAATGTCGAGACATTCTTCATTTTTGTCGGTTATCCGCGAAGCGGCCATACCCTGATCGGTTCACTACTTGACGCTCATCCGGAGATTCTCTGCGGCCATGAACTGTCTGTACTCAATTATGTTCAGGCTGGTTTTTCAAAGAAACAAATTTTCCATCTTTTGAACCAGAAATCACAACATTTCACCCGAGAAGGGAGGAGTTGGAACGGGTACTCCTACCAGGTCCCTGGCCAATGGCAGGGCAATTCCGACCGGGTCCGGATCATCGGCGATAAAAAGGCTGCCGGGTCGACTTTTCGACTCAAAACCAATCCGGGTGTGCTGAAACGACTCGAACAACTTGTGAATACGCAGCCTTGTATCGTCCATGTTATCCGAAACCCCTATGACAACATCACGACCATATCCAGAAAACATGATCTGCCCCTGGATGCTGCCATAGACTGGTACTTCTCCCTCTGCGAATCTGTGCTCCAGGTAAAAGAACAGGTGGATAAGGACCTGTTTTTTGAAATGCACCACGAAGCCTTTATTTCCGACGTGGAAAA
>Ga0164313_10005546_pt1 | contig 11173 bp, 8 predicted proteins | sample GuaBasSedimGuay4_FD_113735 | JGI IMG/M metagenome (GOLD analysis project Ga0164313, IMG submission 113735) | Subseafloor sediment microbial communities from Guaymas Basin, Gulf of California, Mexico - Guay4, Core 4569-4, 0-3 cm | ecosystem: Environmental > Aquatic > Marine > Hydrothermal vents >...
AGGACAACATCCAGCTCATCCGCTACGGCCAGCTGCGTGTAGCTGTTATAACTGCCCAGCGCACCGCCGATTTTTCCGCCAAACCACTTTTGGCTCCGGATCCATTTCAGACAATCCAGCCCATCTTTCCTATCGTCCTTAAAAGCATAGAACTCCCCCTCGCTGGCAAACCTGCCTCTGCAATCCTGCGCAACCATCGCAATACCCTGCGCGGTGAACGTCTCGCCGATGGTCTTTCCCACGGGGTGGGATTTGTTGTAGGGGGTTCGGATGAGCACCACCGGGAATTTCCCGCCGTCTTTTGGCAGGTAGACGTCCGTCGAGAGAGAAACTCCGTCTCCCATCTTAACCCTAACGGTTTCGAAGGTGTGGTTTCCGCGATCCTCGACCGGGCCGGCAAAAGAGGCCGCGGAAAACAGGGTCAGGCAGATGATTGTTCGTAGCTTATAATACATAGGTCGGATTCTCCGTAATTTGCGGCCAGTGTAGCAATAGCCCGGTTCCTGCTCCATGGAAAAAACCGGGATTCAAAATTTCAGAAGTTGCGCTATAGGCTGGTTTATTCCCAAGGGCTGGATAGACTGGCGGCATGACTACTCGCAGAATCCACAACTGGCAATGCCGCGATCGCACCGTGGTGCTCGGCAGACGCACGCTGGTGATGGGCATTTTAAATGTAACGCCGGATTCGTTTTCGGATGGCGGAAACTATTCCGACCCGTCCGCTGCGGTTGCCCGCGCGCTGGAAATGGCGGCGCAGGGCGCGGATATCATAGATATTGGCGGCGAATCAACCCGCCCCGGAGCCCAACCGGTTCCGATAGAAGAAGAAATCAGGCGGGTCGTTCCTGTTATCGAAAAAATCCGGGAACAGTCGGATGTGCTGCTCTCCATCGACACCATGAAGGCAGAGACGGCGGGCCGGGCTTTGGAGGCCGGTGCGGATATCATCAACGATATCTCGGCGTTCGAGACCGATCCCAGAATGGTTGATATTGCCGCCGAAACGCAAGCCGGCGTGGTGCTAATGCACATGAAGGGCTCGCCACAAACGATGCAAAGCAACCCCGTTTACGATAGTGTGGTACAGGAAGTCGGCTCTTATCTTGACCAGCGGATCCGCTTTGCGGAGCAGAATGGCGTACGGCGCGAATGCATTGTGGCTGACCCCGGCATCGGTTTCGGAAAAACCAGCGAGCACAACCTTGAGCTACTGCGCGGGCTGCCGGAGTTGGCACAATGCGGTTGCCCAGTATTGGTTGGGGCTTCGCGGAAGAGCTTTATCGGCAAAGTTCTGGATCGGGAAAATCCATCGGAACGACGGGCAGGCAGCCTTGGGGCAGCGGCGTGGGCCGTGCAACGCGGCGCGCATATTTTACGGGTTCATGATGTAATCGACACTTGCGATGTTTGCAGGCTTGTGGATACACTCCTCGTCGGTGAACATTCATGCAGTTAAAAGAACTTTTTGATCTCCCAGACTTTGCCGGCTGGTTCGAAATACTCGTCCTTGCCGCCATGTTCTATTATGTCTTTCGGCTGTTTAAAGGCACCCGCGGCGCAGCCATCCTATCCGGCCTGATCATCGTCTATGGCGCGCTCTATGCCATTACCGTCCTGAGCCATCTTGATATTCTCAACTGGTTGCTGTCCAGACTGATGCTATATATTTCCTTGGCGTTCGTGGTCATCTTCCAGCCGGAAATACGGCGCGTGCTGGCCAAGCTTGGGCGGCAGCCCATGTGGCGCTCGAATGGAATCGCCTCGCAAAAAACCCTGGTGGAACCGATCATGCAGACCGTGCTGCTTCTTTCGAAGCGCAAAATCGGGGCGCTAATTGCCATTGAGCGCGAAATAGGAACACGCGCATTGCAAGACAGCGGCACACGGATGAACAGCATCGTGAGCGCAGAGCTGCTAGCGACTATCTTTTTCCCGCACACTCCACTTCATGATGGCGGCGTGATTATTTCCGGCGATCGCATCTGCGCGGCAGGCTGCCTTTTCCCCCTCTCCCAGAAGGAAGAGCTGAGTAAAACACTTGGAACACGCCACCGCGCAGCGATCGGCATCACCGAGGAGACGGATGCCATTGTGGTCGTGGTTTCAGAGGAGACCGGCGCGGTTTCCGTGGCCTACAATGGACGCTTGCGGCGCGGTCTGAATGAGGAGCGGCTTCGACGGGTTCTTTCGTCCATGTTGCGGCGCGAACACACCGGGCTGGCGCGCTTCCGTGAGAAGCTTAATACGGGCGAAGCCGATTTGTCGGATACGATTTTAATGACATTTTCCGAGGAGCAGGATGAAGGATAGGCTTTCCAAACTCCGGGGAACCATGCAGAAGGAAAAGTGGCTGCTGCTGCTCTGCCTTACGCTCGCATTCCTTGCCTGGCAGGGTATTCGGAAAAATATCGGTTTCGAAGTATCGGTTTCCAACATCTCGGTGGAGATGGATCTTCCAGAGGGTTGGGCCGTCTGGGAAAAATCGGTCCACCAGGTCATTGTCCTTTTCCGCGGCTCGCGCGAGGATATCCGGTATCTCGACAGTGGGCAGTTGCGCGTGGTCGTTCCACTATCGGATCCAACGGCCGGAGAAGAGATCCACATCAGGCTTTTGGAGAAATATCTCAAAAATCCAACGGGGGCCAAGGTCGTGCGCTTCAGCCCATCGGATATTTTCATTAAGCTCGACAAGGAGAGCGAACGACTCCTCCCTGTCAAGGCAGCGATCAACGGATCGTTGCAGGAGGGTCTTGAGATAGATAAGATTGTGTGTACGCCCGCCTCCGTCCGCGTATCCGGAGCCGAGCAGATTTTGAGTGAAATGCAGAACATACACACGGAACCGATCAATCTAACCGACCGGCAGGCCTCCTTTAAGGAAAGCGTGCCGATTGCCCTGCCCCAGATTGGCCGAATTAGAGTCGATCCCGACTGGGTTTCGGTAGATTTTTTGCTCGAGCAACGCACGAGTACGGAGGAGTTCGATGGTATTCCTGTGCGGGTTCTATGCGCATCAGGGGAAAGCCGACAAATGGAGCTCCTTCCGAAAACCATTAGAATCACCGTAAAAGGTCAACAACAGCGCCTTGAACAGATGCGCGCTGTCGATCTCTTCGCGTATGTAAACTGCGCCGACCTGACCGAAAGCACGGGCTACGATCTGCCCGTGATCATTAAACTCCCGTCGGGGGTACAGCTCGTTAAGACCGATCCGGCGACCATCCATATTAATATCGAAAACTAGGAAACAGGACCCCTCGTATGAATATCATTTCCAAATCCCTTCTATTATGTGTTGTACCGCTATCGATCGTCCTCGCACAGGAAGAGAGTGCTCCTAGCAACGCACCTGCATCCAGTCTGGAGCTAACAAGCGACCGCACCCAAGGGAAACGGATCGAGTTTTTGCTGGAGGTGGCCCAGGCCTATGCGAACGAACAAGACCACCTTGCATCCATTGATGCCTATGAACGCATCCTTAAAATCGACCCCGAACACCAGCAAGCGAGATATATCGTGGCTCATATCTACATTAGTGCCAAGCAATACCATAAAGCCGAAACAATGTTGCTCGCCTTGGTCGAGGAGCACCCGGACGACTTCAAACTCTGGAACAACCTCGCATGGTTGTATGCCACAGCCGAGGATCCCTCCATACGTGATGGAAAAAAAGCCATCAGTTTTGCGCATGAGGCTATGACACTTGTTCCGAACGACTATCATGTATGGAGCACGTTATCCGAAGCCTACTATGTGTCTGGAGAATATGAAAAGGCCTACCGTGCCGTCACGCACATGGCCAGCTTGGCCACACGTTTCGGCACTGACATCACGGAAGAATCGGTGAAGGACTACAATGAACAGATCCGAAAATGCAAGCGGGCCATGGACACAGCCGAAGCCATGAAGGATGGAGACTAAAACCTCCCCTCTTATTCTTCCCGTAACCTTACGGGTCCGGAGTTATCGGTAAGATTACGGATTATTCGTAACTGCTTATTGACCGCCCCGCTTAACGGGTGCAACTATCCAGGCCTAATGCGGCTTCGCGGTAGGATCTTGCAACTGCGAAAGCAACGCGAGGAACTCAAGGAATAGATCAAGTGTGTCCTGCGAAACAGGCTTTTGCGTTCTCTGCGGTTCTTTCGCGGTTAATGGATTGATCCTGAATGAATCAATGATGATTCGCTAGGGAACGTAAAGTGGTAGGAAGTGAGAACGGAAGGAACTAAAATCCCCTGGCCTCGCCATTTCTTATAAGGATTATGTAATTATGTCCATGTCTTCATATAATGTTGTCGTTGTTGGCGGCGGGCACGCCGGCTATGAGGCGGCATTGGCCTCTGCGCGCCTGGGAGCCAAGACATTGTTGATAACTCTTAACAAGTCATTAATTGGCCGCCTGCCCTGCAACCCATCCGTCGGCGGTATTGCAAAATCACATATTGTCTCCGAACTGGATGCGCTTGGCGGTGAACTTGGCCGCAATGCCGATTACACGGGAATTCAGTATCGAATGCTAAATACCCGAAAAGGTCCAGCCGTGCAATCCAATAGGCTTCAATGTGATAAGGATTTGTTCCCGGCAAGAATTCAGGCCGTTCTCGCCATGCAAGAAAACCTCGATCTACTGGATGACCTTGTTACTGCGGTCAGGACAGACGGAGGTAGGCTGCGAGGCGTAGCCTGCCGAACGGTCGGAGATATCAATGCCGATACCGTGGTCATCTGCACCGGCACCTTTCTTCGGGGACGGGTCCTGATCGGCATGGAAAGCATCAAAGAAGGGCGTATGGGCGAAGAGTCTGCCGAAGAACTTTCCACCTCCTTCGATAAGCTTGGCTTCGAACTGGGGCGCCTCAAGACGGGAACCCCTCCCCGCCTCCACAAGGATTCCCTCGATTATTCCAAGATGACGATTCAACCAGGTGACGATCCACCCCCATTCTTTTCGCGGATGGCACGAAAAGAGTGGCAGTTGTTCCACGTGGAACATAACAATATTCCCTTGGAAACGCTAAATACAATGTTCCACGTGGAACACAAGGATCTTCACCCCTGGATTCCCGGAGCCGAACAGATTCCCTGCTATCTCACCCATACCAATGCCAAAACCCATCAAATTATTGCCGACAACCTGGACAAGAGCGCCATGTACGGGGGCATGGTGGAAGGAACCGGCGTGCGCTACTGTCCCTCCATTGAAGATAAGATCGTCAAATTTTCGGGTCGCGAATCACATCACGTCTTTATTGAGCCGGAAGGCCGCAACAACATCCGCATCTATCCCAACGGAACCTCGAACAGTCTGCCAGCAGAGGTTCAACTGGAAATGATCCGCTCCATCCAGGGACTGGAAAATGCCGAAATGTTGCGCCCAGGCTATGCAATTGAGTATGATTATTCCAATCCAACCCAGCTTTTCCATACATTGGAAACAAAACGGGTCGAAAACCTCTATTTCGCAGGGCAACTCAATGGAACGACTGGCTACGAGGAAGCCGCAGGACAAGGTTTTGTTGCCGGGGCAAATGCAGCCTTGAAGGCTCTGGGGCGGGAACCGCTCGTTATAGGCCGCGATGAAGGCTATATAGGGGTATTAATCGATGATCTGGTTACCAAGGGAACGAATGAGCCTTATAGAATGTTTACCTCCAGATCCGAACACCGGCTCACATTACGCCAAGACAATGCCTATTTTCGGCTATTGGAAAAGACAAAGCAGCTCGGAATTGTTGATTCGAAAGAAATAGCGGAAATATCCGCACAGAACCACCTAATACAGTCGGAAATCCAGCGCATGGAAAAAACTTTCCATGAAGGATCTTCCATGGTCCAGCTTCTCCGAAGACCCGAAAACAACTATCAAAGCCTGCCCGATTGTGATTGTACCCTAAATGAAGAGGTGGTTCGGCAAGTGGAAATTGAAGTTAAATATGCGGGCTATATTAAGAGGGAACAGGATCGGATCAGGGCAGCCAGTAAATATGAATGCCATAAAATTCCAAGAGACTTCAACTATCATGATATAAAAGGCTTAAGGATGGAGGCCTGCGAAAAATTATCAAACATAAAACCTGAAACCATTGGACAAGCATCGCGTATATCGGGTGTTAATCCCTCAGACATTTCCATTCTGAGCATGTGGATCAAACGCACCCGTGAACTGGATTAGTAGGCCCATAGAACCATTCTTTCTACCTTTTTCTCAAAAATCGGGACGTATTTTTTCCGAACCGCATTCGCTGAAGAATGGTCCCGAGCAGGAAATCAACCGATCGAACCCATCAGCGAATACTATATAAATACAGCAATATATTATTATATGCTACTTATTACGCGAAGCCCGCCCTGCACGGCCTAAATGCGGGTTGTTTATCGGTATTTTATATAAATATGCTGTTTTTAACAGGTTATGTTTATTTTCATTTTCATTACGGTATAATGGGTGCGTATTTTTACATTCTGCGCATAAAAACCTAGTGAGAAGGAGAAGAAACATGCTGGACGATGTCGTAAATGCGGGCTGTTCCTGCGGAAACAAGGTTGACGAAGAAACCTTGCTGTCCCGACTGGATGAAATCCTGGCCGAGTATAGGTATAAGGATGGGGGCTTGATTCCTGTTCTCCAAATTGCACAAGGGCTGTTCGGCTACTTGCCCGAACATGTATTGCGCCACATTGCCAAGGGAATGGATAAGCCATACAGCGAAGTGGCCGGGGTGGTGGGTTTCTACTCCTTCTTTTCTACTCAACCGCGTGGTGAAAATGTCATAAGAGTTTGCCTTGGAACGGCATGCTATGTTCGAGGAGGAAAACAGGTGCTGGACTCGATCAAGAAGGAGCTGGCCATCGATGTGGGAGAAACCACGGAAAACAAAATCTTTTCCCTTGAAATTGCCCGGTGCTTCGGCGCCTGCGGCCTCGCCCCGGCCATTATGATCAACGACGACGTGCACCAGCGCGTCAAACCGGCGCGTATCAAGCAAATACTCGCCCCCTATCGCCAACTTGAATTGGAGGAAGCGTAGCCATGGCTGAAAAAATCAACTCCACCGCCGATCTGGGGAATCTCCTAGCAATGGAAAGCCAGAAACTGGGATTGCGCACCGACCCCTCGAAATCTAAAGCGCACGATGCCTCCACCCGCCAGATCCTGGTCTGCGTCGGAGGGGGGTGCCTCGCATCAGGTGCACTGGAAATCTGTACCGCGTTGCGCGAAGCCATCGAAGCCAACGACCTTTCGCATAAGGCTGAGGTGATCGAAACCGGCTGCATGGGCCCCTGCGCCGCAGGACCGGTTGCCAAAGTCATGCCGGACAATGTTTTCTATCAGGGAATAACCGCTGAAGACGCGAAAACCATTATTGAGCAGCACATCAAGGACGGACAGATTGTATCACACCTGCTGTACAAGGACGCCGAGAGCGGAAAACCGGTCGCTGATATTGCCGACATTGAATATTTCAAAAAGCAGAATAAAATCGTTCTGCGCAACTGCGGAACCATCGATCCACTGCAAATCACCGAATACATTGCCGTCAAAGGCTATCAGGCACTCGCCAAGGCCGTTTCCGGCATGGGTTCGGAAAAGGTTGTGGACAGCGTCCTCGAATCCGGCCTGCGCGGGCGGGGCGGGGGAGGTTTCCCGACCGGCCTCAAATGGAAATTCACCCGTGCGGCCGAGGCCGACTCGAAAAGCGTGGTCTGCAATGCCGATGAAGGCGACCCCGGTGCTTTCATGGATCGCAGCGTGCTGGAAGGCGATCCCCATAGCGTAATCGAAGGCATGGCCATTGCGGGGTATGCCGTAGGTGCGAACCGCGGCTATGTCTACTGCCGCGCTGAATATCCGGTTGCCATCGAACGCCTCCAAAAAGCCATCGACCAGGCTCGCGAATATGGCCTGCTTGGTGAAGATATCCTCGGTTCCGGTTTTAATTTCGACCTCGAAATCCGCATGGGTTCCGGTGCTTTTGTCTGCGGCGAGGAAACCGCGCTGATGACCTCCATCGAAGGCAACCGCGGCGAACCCCGTCCGCGCCCGCCGTTCCCGGCCGTCAAGGGCCTATGGGGCAAGCCGACATTGCTCAACAACGTGGAAACCTTTGCCAGCATCCCGGTCATTGTGCTTGACGGCGCAGAAAAATATGCCGAGCTTGGTACCGACAAGAGCAAAGGCACCAAGGTATTTGCACTCGCGGGAGCAGTAAACAACACCGGCTTGGTCGAAGTACCGATCGGCATCCCGCTCGGCGAACTCATCTACGATATTGGCGGCGGAATTATTGATGGAAAGCCGTTCAAGGCGGCGCAGCTCGGCGGCCCGTCCGGCGGCTGCATTCCGAAGGAGCACCTCAATGTTTCGCTCGACTATGAATCACTCAACGAGCTCGGCGCCATCATGGGCTCCGGCGGCTTGATTGTGATGGACGAAGAGAGCTGCATGGTCGACGTTGCCCGCTTCTTCCTCGAATTCGTGCAGGAGGAATCGTGCGGAAAATGCACGCCCTGCCGCGTTGGAACCAAGCGCCTTCTCGAAATCCTTGAGCGTATCTGCAACGGGGAAGGGGAGGAGGGCGACATTGAAAAACTCATCTCCCTCGGCAACCAGATCAAGGAAACCGCGCTGTGCGGCCTCGGTAAGACCGCTGCCAATCCGGTGCTTTCCACCATCCGCCACTTCCGGGTGGAATACGAAGAACACATCCGCGAGAAAAAATGCCGCGCCGGCGTTTGCGCCGGACTCGTCCGCGCACCGTGCCAAAGCGCCTGCCCCGCCTCGGTCGATATCCCTGGCTTTGTCTCGCTCGTTGGCGAGAAGCGCTATGCCGACGCGCTCAAGCTGCACCGCGAACGCAATCCATTTGCCGCCGCCTGCGCCCGCATCTGCTTCCACGCCTGCGAGGAGCACTGCCGCCGCTCATCGCTCGACAGCCCGCTCTCCATCCGCGGCGTCAAGCGCTACATGGTCGAACAGGAAATGATCGTCCAGATTCCGGAGGTAAAGGAAAATAAAAAGAACGCCGCAAAGAAAATTGCGATCATCGGTGCCGGACCGGCCGGACTTTCCTGTGCCTACTTCCTTGCGCGCCTTGGCTACAAGCCCGCCGTGTTCGATGCCGCACCGCGGCCCGGCGGCATGATGGCGCAAACCATTCCGTCGTACCGCCTGCCGCGCGAAATCCTCGCCCGCGAGGTTCGGATGATCGAACGCCTCGGCGTCGATATCCAATGCAACCAGACGCTCGGCAAGGACTTCACACTCGACAGCCTTAAAGAGGATGGCTACGAAGCCCTGTTCCTTGGGGTGGGGGCACCCGACGGCCTGACACTGGGCCTGCCTGGCGAAGACGCCGAAGGGGTCTTCGAGGCCATGACCTTCCTGCGCGAATACAACATTCGCGGCTCCGTCCCCGTTGGCAAGCACGTCGTCATTATCGGCGGCGGGAATGCTGCGATCGACGCCGCCCGCACCGCCGCCCGTCTCGATGCCGAAACCGTCACGGTTCTCTATCGCCGCACCCGCGAGCAGATGCCCGCCTACGAAGAGGAGATCGAAGAGGCCGAGGCCGAAGGCGTGAAGCTCCAGCTCTTGACCTCTCCGGAAGAAATCATGGTCGAGAATGGCAAGGTGGTTGGTATCCGCTGCAAACCCATGGAACTCGGCGCGTTCGACCGCTCCGGACGCCGACGCCCCGTCGCCGGCGAAGACGACGACTTTATCGTCCCGTGCGACCAAGTCATCGCCGCCATCGGCCAAAGCGTCGACCTGCCCGGAATCACCGGCAACATTTCGTTGAACGTGCAGCGCAATGGCTATGTCGCCACCGACGCCCTCACCAAGCAGACCTCCGAGGACTGGATCTTTGCCGGTGGCGATGTTGCAACCGGCCCGGCGTCCGTCATCGAAGCGGTGGCCGATGGCGAAAAGGCTGCGGCGGGAATTGACCAATTCCTGACTGGAAAAGACAACGCCTTCTGGCGCGAAGAGAAGAAGAACGATACGTCCTTCGACCCCGATGCGGAGCCCGTCAGCTTCGAGCGCGAAAGACAGCCGTTGATTCCGGTGGAACGCCGCAGTTGCAACTTCGACGAGGTCGAGCAACCGTGGGACGAAGCCACCGCCATCCGGCAGGCGAAACGCTGCCTGCGCTGCGACTACCGCGAAGAGGTCCACACCTGGTAAACATATAATGAAGAACGGAGAATTAATGGACGCCAAAGAACGCAAGGATCTCAAAACCTGTCGCACCGGAATCTTTGCGTTTCCTTGCGGTCTTTTGCGGCTAATTCCCAATCCTCCTAATCCAAATCTTAAATCTGAGTTCATAAAAGAGGTTTCACCATGATTAATCTAACCATCGACAACACACCATTCAGGGTCAACGAAGGAACCACCGTGCTGGAGGCCTGTCGGCAGGCGGGCATCAATATTCCGACGCTTTGCTATCTCGAAAAGATCCAAGAAATAGGCGCATGCCGCGTCTGCCTCGTCGAGATCGAAGGCGTCAAGGATCTCGTTGCCTCCTGCGTGATGCCTGTCTCCGAGGAGATGAAAGTCCACACCAACAACCGCCGCGTACGCGAAGCGCGCAAAGTCGTCGTCGAGCTGCTCCTCTCCGAGCACGAGGGCGACTGTCAGGTCTGTGACCGCAACGAAGACTGCGAGCTACAGAACATCTCCCACGACCTCGGCATCACCAAACTGCGCTACGAAGGTGAAAAGGCGCAGCGCTACCAAGACTACAGCACCATCGGCCTCGTCCGCGACAGCGCCAAGTGCATCTCCTGCCGCCGTTGCGTCACCGTCTGCACCGAAGTCCAAGGCATCTCCGCGCTCTTCCCGCAGAGCCGGGGCTTCAAAACCACTATCGGGCCAGCCTTCGGGCAGGGACTAGACACCGTCACCTGCGTGCAGTGCGGCCAGTGCGCCGCCGTATGCCCTGTCGGCGCCATCTCCGAACGCGACCAGATCGACGAAGTATGGGCCGCGCTCGACAACCCCGACCTCACCGTCGTCGTGCAAACCGCGCCCGCCATCCGCGCCGCGCTCGGCGAATGCTTCGGCATGGAGCCCGGCACGCTCGTTACCGGCAAGATGACCACCGCCCTGCGCCGCATGGGTTTCGATGCCATCTTCGATACCAACTTTTCCGCCGACCTCACC
>Ga0164313_10005547_pt1 | contig 11172 bp, 9 predicted proteins | sample GuaBasSedimGuay4_FD_113735 | JGI IMG/M metagenome (GOLD analysis project Ga0164313, IMG submission 113735) | Subseafloor sediment microbial communities from Guaymas Basin, Gulf of California, Mexico - Guay4, Core 4569-4, 0-3 cm | ecosystem: Environmental > Aquatic > Marine > Hydrothermal vents >...
GATCCACTGATCAGGCTTCTTTAACATGTATATTATTCCGTTCTCTTGCTATTCCTAAAGGCACTCTGGAACTCACATACACTGTACTTTCATACGTGTAAAGTTTCATAGGCAGATCTCAGATCGGACGTGAGAACGTTAGATCTGATCAAGGGGCCGCTCAATAAGAGCGGCCCCTTGTGTTTTCCGATCGTTCCATTATTCTGCTTGGTATTCTCGAACAGTTAATTATCTTTGACGGTATACGCGTCTATTTAATGTCGGGTATATGGTCAATTATTCACCTCTAATATTCTACAAAATGTTCGGACCCAACATCAAATTATTACGCAAAAGACGCTACCGCTCTCAAGATGAGGTTTCTGGCGCGTTGGACATCAAGCGTTCTACCTGGAGCGGTTATGAGAACAGCACCTGCGAGCCCAATTTCGGAACGTTGGTCAAGATATCCGAATATTTCAAAATTACCGTGGATAAATTGCTGAAGTACGATCTTACTGGTTTGTCTGAGAGTTTGTTGAGTGAGTTGGAACGCGGCTACGATATTGATATAGGAGGCAATCGTTTGCGGGTACTTACTACTTCTGTGAACAGCAATAATGAAGAGAACATCGAGTTGGTGAACGAGCAGGCCAAAGCGGGCTATCGCACTGGTTATGCCGATCCTGACTACATAAAGGTGTTGCCTACGTTCCAGATGCCTTTTCTATCCAAGCAGAAGAAGTACCGCACTTTTCCTATAAGTGGAGATTCCATGCCTCCGGTGAATGAAGGCTCCTATGTTACTGGCGAATACATCCAGAATTGGAATATGATCAAGAGCGGTTATCCGTACATCTTACTCACTAAAGAAGACGGTATCGTTTTCAAGATCGTGGAGAACCACTTGAACGAGAGCCGTAGTTTGTTGCTCAGCTCCACCAATCCCATGTACGATCCATACGAGGTGCCCATAGCAGAGATCGTTGAGGTTTGGAAGTTCGTTAACTACATCAGTCCGGAAATGCCTGAGCCGAACCTTTCAAGAGATCAATTGGTGGACACGGTGTTGAATCTTCAACGTGAGGTGAGTAAGATCAAGCAGGGGGTGGGGGAGAACTGACAAGGGAACTAAGTCATCATTTAATTATCTTGCCATTTGAATGAGATCAACCTATGCTTTTTAATATCAATTTGAGATTAATTTCTTTATTAGCGGTTCTAGCTAGTACGTTATTGGTGTCGAACAAAGCAAAAGGTCAGATTCCAATTGCAACAGATTGGGTCTATGTAATTTATGGTGCTGCACAAATGCATTGCAGCATCGACCCGATCACTGATAATGTGTTTGTTTCTGTGAGAGATGTAGCTCAACTGAATAATGAGTACATATGGGAATTTCAGTCGGATGGTATATTGCTGGACCAAGGGAATATTCCTGTCGATTCATACGGAACAATTGATTGGGTTGAAGACTTTGAAGCAAGAGATGACAGTATTTATTCTGCATGCGGTCATACGTCTTTAGGTGGATGGCCAACTTGGGCATGGATCCGCACCGGGATCGATCACTATCAATTACAGACGCTCATGCAATGGTCTGTTCCCCATGACCTGTTCGTAGCTGATACCATGGTATATGTTGCGGGATCTCACGGCGATACTGCCTTTGTTCTATCGGTGAATATGGACGCCACACAAGCTTGGTATAACCCAATTCCAGGCGTTGGGTCTAAAGGAGCGATAACAATTTTGAATGATACCGTTTACGCTTTTTATCAACCATACGTATATAAATTCTCACCAAGTAGTGGTCAGAGTTATGGGTCTTCCTTCATAGGTGGCACAGGGCAAGGAAGGTGTGTGGCTTACAACAATGAAATTTACTGGGCTTCTTCAAATGGCTCCGCATTACACTACGGAAAGTTCGATCCACAAGTTGGAATGTCATGGTCTAATATATTGAATATGTCCGGTACCTTTTATTCTCTCGATGTTGAAATGGATGACCTTGGGCGAATGTGGATAAGTGGACATGATACAGATGGCGGGCATGTGATGATCATTGATCAAAATGGTATATCCACAGATAATATTGTAGGAGAGTATGTCGGGGATCTTTCTATAAAAAATGGCAAAGTAGCGATCGCTGGCTGCTTTATTGATTGTAACCCGAGTATCAATGGAGCAACATATATTCAAGTGGGTACAGTCATACCATGATCCATATGTTCTTCATATTGATTTCAATGACCTTGTTCTTTAACTCAGTATTAGGTCAAACACAGCTCACACCAAATTGGGTAGTTACAGTTCCGTATGGATATGGGCAAAATGGGGTTCTATCGATAGATCAAAGTACAGATCTTATTTATTGGGGGCAGAACACTAGCACCGACTATTGGTATTTGGATCCTCCAAGTTTGGCGGTCTATGATCAGATAGGCAATGATGTTACTCCAAGCCCACCGTGGAATTTGAATCTGTATCCTTCATATTTTACATATTCTGAAAACCTATTTTCCATAGAAGCGAGTAATGATACAATTCTGATCGCTACAATGGAGCAAAATTCTATGCCCGAATTACATTATTACAACTCAATAGTAAAATGGACCGTAAGTGATCATGATATTTTAATGGGATCTTATGGTGCATGGGGAGGTGCAGGTGCATTACAAGATGAATATGGAATTATCGCGGCCGTATCTAAAACTGTAGTTGGTTTTGATAATAATGGAGATCTACTTTGGGGTGGGGAGCAGGTAGTTTCTGCCTTATCAGCGAATAAGTTGTATGGCATTGTGTATCCCAATATTGTAGTTTATAATAGGTTTACAGGTGGACCGCTATATCAATTCCCTTTGAATACTACAGCAGTTCCTGGTATGATCTGGAATCCATCAAAACTGATCTATCACAATGATCATTTGTATTACGCCATTGCTGATCAAGCAAGTAATTCTGTCAGTATCGGTAAGATGGATACGCTAGGGACTGGTCTTTGGAATATTAATGTTCCATTGAGTCTTGAGCCTCATATCAAAGAGATCTTAGTAGATGATAATGGTGCTGTTTGGGTAGGGGTAACGCTTTTGAACCAACAAGCACCTGTTTTAGATGGCGGTCGGTTGATCAGCGTGGATCCAACTGGAAGCTTCAGTCATTATTATACATTCGGAACAAATATCTCTGATATCGAATATGATAATGATATGATCTTCGCATGTGGTTGGTTGGATTCTGCATCTGTGGATTCATACTTGTTTGCTGCTCAACCTGGAGTAGCTACCCAAATTCTGGATAATGCAAGTTCATTGTCTGAACTCAAGATCTTTCCAAATCCTGCGAATGAAACGACATGGGTTCAATGGTCGAATGATCAGTTCAAGGCTTCCCAGCTAAAGATCCGAGATGTATTTGGAAGGATCCAATATCAGGAAACTGTTCAAGGGGTCTCAAATATAAATCTTGACCTCAGGGGCTATATAAAAGGCATTTATACTGTTGAACTTGAGAGCATGAATGGCAGTGTTCTGGCAAGCCTTCTGGTTGTGGATTAAGCCCTGATAAGCGAACGCATTGTGAGCAGTATGATCTTAAGGTCAAAGTACAAACTCCAATTCTCCAGATAGAATCGATCCAGTTTCAGTCTGTCTTTTAGAGAACTTCTATCTCTTACCACTCCGCGGAACCCTTTTGCTTGAGCGAGTCCGGTAATACCAGGTTTTATACTTTGCCGTGCTCTGAATTTCCGATCTATGCGAGTGTATTCTTCAGAATGTGCTACCATGTGCGGACGGGGTCCTACTACGCTCATATCGCCTATCAGCACATTGAAGAACTGGGGTAATTCATCGAGACTGCTTTTGCGCAAAAGTGCACCGATGCCAGTGATGCGTGTATCTCTGTTCTGATCCGGCTCTGGCATAGATTCAGCACCCGGCACCATTGTCCTGAATTTCAAGCACCAAAATTCTTGTCCATCACGTCCGGTACGGCGTTGCCTAAAGAAAACAGGACCTTTCGAACCTATCTTGATGAATATCGCGATAAGCGGAATTATCCATGAAAGAACAAAGAAGCAAACGACAAGAGTGAATACGAAGTCGAAAGCTCTTTTAAATATCCTATTGAGCGGGTCGTCTAAAGGGATCCTCCTAACATTCAATACAGGAATATGGTCGTAATGCTCCAATTCTAAGCGATGATCGTAAAGCTGTCCTAGGTCTCCGATCAACTTGATCTTTATAAGGGTTTCTTCACCCAATCGTACAATTCGATGTAGCGCTTCTTTGGAAAGATCCGGTAAACAACAATAGATCTCATGGACCTGACCATTAAGCGCGATCTCCTCTAAACTTCCGATCGAGCTATCTTGGTTCTGCATTGACCCTTCCGAAAATTCGGCAGTGATCCTAAATCCCATTTCAGGATTGCGAGTGAAATATTTTTTCATCTGGCCAGCCAATTCGCCATGACCAACAATAAGCACATTGCGATAGTTGTAGCCTTGTTTCCGATAGGCTTTAAGGGCCATATTGAAGGAAACACGCCACAACATGAAACCGAAAGATGCAAATACGAATGCCGCCAGGAGTAAACGCTCTGAACCGTGAAGCTTGAAGAACCAAAGACCAGCACAGAAAATGAGGATAAAACAGAATACCAGTAAGCCCAGATCCTTCCTTAAACTTGCATAAATAGATGAGGTACGGGAACCGCTATACGGACGGAAAACAATTGCAATAGGTACCCATAATAAAGCCAGAATGAGTTTTCCAGATATGCCTTGGTCCAAAGCAATTTCTTGTGCTAAGAAGATCGTATCTGTAAAAATAAGTGCGGATAAGATCAAGCCTATATCAGCTACAAGCTGAACAGGTTTTAAAAGCCACGAATAACGAGTACGGGAAGCCATTGTTAACAGAACGTAAAATTACACTTCCTAAGTTGCCTGAACATAAGGTGTTCGCCCCATTTCCTGCTGCTGGTAACAGAAAAAGAAAAGTGCATTAAAGAATGAGAAGAACTCAACACCCCATTGTCTGGCTAAGACATTTTCGGTTAAACAGCAGATCGAAAAGAAAATGATAAAAGCTAAATAGAGATCTGAACCTGATCTTAGAGCATTAGAGAACGGGATCCAATAGATCAAGAATAGAGCAAAGAGCCCAATAATCCCTAGGCTTAGCCAAAGGTCTAGATATTGGTTGTGTGTATTATAATTCCCTGTTCTAAAAACTGTTGTATCGAATTGTTCAAAGCAAGTATTCATGTTGTTTTGAAGGTCGCCCGCACTAGTTCCTATAAGCCAATTTTCCTCAAGGATCTCTAAAGAACATCGAAATATTCCGTAGCGCACATTTACCGAATTGTGAAAGTCGCCCTGCGGCAAAGCGACTTCCGTTTCGACGACCTGAATGTATCGTTGTTTCAGTGGAGTTATGAAAGTGAATGCAATTATTAAAGCGGCAGTTGTAATAGCAACTGGAACAATTGTTCGCTTCCAACCTTTTGTTTTTATCCACAGAATTCCAAGTACAATAAAAAAGGCGATCAACGGTGTTCTTGCTGCCGCGAAAAGGGCGAAGAAAACAAGCAGATGTGAAATGACGATGCGTGCAATACGGATAGTTCTAACTTCTTCAAAAGCAGGTTTAATTAATTGGTGTACTTGAATTAATGTGCCAAAAAGAAAGAATATCGCTGCGTATGTTGGGTGAACATTAGTGGTCTTTGAAAAGGTCATCCGGTAGTTGTAGCTAGAAATGGTCTCCGCAAATTCAGGGGCTGGACCATTCATCCAGAATACGATGTTCGCCCACAATGCAAGTGTAAGCGCTCCTACAGTGAATGAATCGAATATGTATTGGATCTCTTTTCGGGTCCAAGTGTACGGCATCAAAGCCATGGCCAAAGGAATTGCTAATAATCCTGAGCTTTTTTCAAGAATGAATTTGCCGGAGGCTAGGTCGTCCGTCCGTAGCAGGTCTAACGCATAGAATACGGTCAAACAACCAAATACGCAGGCCATGCCGATCTTCTTTCGGTCTAGCTTGAAGCCTTCGGAAATGAACAGAACAACACTTAGCGCAACCCAAATGATCATTACAAAATTTGAAACGCGCAGTGGAAGGAATGGAAAAAGCATCATGGCCAAGGTGGCCAAATAATGGATCTTCCTTAGCATGCTTTTATTGACTTCAGACATTATGGGCCTTGAGCTTTTCGCCAACAAATAACTCTATTTTTCTTCTGAATTCTTTGCTCGAGAACGGAAGTACACTTTCTCTGATATTTTCTGCAGACCATTCCACACCCTTCTTTTCAAATTGAAAGACAGCTTCTTGAATTGCTTCGGCCTTTTGTTCTGCAAAAAAGATCCCATTTAAACCATCTTGAACTGTTTCCAGATAGCCCCCTTTTTTGTACGCTATTACTGGCGTTCCACAACTTTGCGCTTCAAGACTAGTAAGGCCCAGATCTTCGTTTGCTGCCAGAACAATAGCTTTTGCAGAACCGATCTTGTCAACTAATTGTTCTTGAGAAAGGTGGCCGAGGAACTCGATATTTTCCTTGGCCATGGATCGTAGCATGGGTAGTTCAGGCCCTTCGCCGATCAAAAGAAGTTTCTTATCTGGCATATTATTGAAGGCCTTTACGATGAGATCCATGCGTTTGTATGGAACTAGCCTCGCCATAGTCACAAAGTATTCATGTTTCTCAGATCTCAGAGGGAACGCGTCCATATCGACTGGTGGATGGATAACAGTAGAGGACCTGTCGTAATTCTTCCTGATCCTTTCTGCTGTGTTCTTCGAATTGGCGATAAAATGGTCCACACGATCAACGGTGCGTTTATCCCAATCTCGCAGATTCCCCAGCATGGAGCGCAGAACACTCCCTTTTATTCCACTCGACATTCCGGCGTTGTGCAGATATTCTTCCTGAAGGTCCCAAGCGTATCGCATCGGGGTATGACAATAGCAAATGTGCAATTGGTCTTTTTCGGTTTTCACACCTTTAGCTACTGCATATGATGAAGAAAAGACAAGTTCATATCCCTTCACGTTCAATTTCTCTATTGCCTTTGGAAAGAATGGCAAGTAGAAGCGATATTTCTGCCGTAGCATCGGCATGTTCTGAATGAATGAAGTGGTGGCGTGTTTTCCATGCAAGATAAAATCGCGATCCTCATCGTTCAAGAGGTCGATCAGGCTGAAAACGTCAGCATCCCATAGCTTCAGGATCTCATGTGTTACTTTTTCAGCACCACCGCTCACTATCAGCCAATCGTGTACATAGGCCACCTTCATGTTTCTCAAAGATACGCTTAGTGGAATTTCCAACCTTTCAGCAGAAAGTAAAAACGCGTGATCCAAACCAAAGTGGCGTATTCCCAATGTGGTCTGTGCTTCAGGAAATAGCGTAATTGGCTTTTTCGTATTTCTATCGCCAGAGGGTTATCCATGTTGTTCTTTGCTGCGATCGGTGCGCTGTGTGTGGCCTTAACATTTTTCGCAAGTGCTGTTCGAAAACCTTTGTTCGCAGCTCTTTTGCAAAGGTCAACATCCTCGTAATACATAAAATAATCTATGTCGAAGCCCTGCATCGAATCCAAGCAATACCGCCGAATGGCCAAGAATGCTCCAGTTACCCATTCGACAGGACTATCTGGGTCAGGTAGAGTGCTGTAGTATTTTCGCTGGGATCTTGGCTTGAAAAGACGTGCGATCCAATTGGCAAGGGTCGGGAACGGGCCCGCGGACCCTTGCTCTTCGCCATTCATGTTTTGAAGTGTCGCCCCCCAGATGTAGGTGTTCTCATTTTGTTCAATGGAGTTAATGAGTTCGACAAGCGTGTCTTTTTGGAAAACAATATCCTGATTGAGAATGAGCAGAACATCGCCATTTGAAATCCCTGAAGCTTTGTTCACTGCCGCGCCGTACCCAATATTCTTTTCGTTGCTGATCACGATCACGTCTTTTCGGGTCGATCTTGTTCGCCCAGCAAATCCTTCTTTAGAACCATTGTCAACTACGATCAATTCGCTTATCGATGGGTGTTCTGGTATTGAGTTGAGACATTTTGATAAATGATCTTCTCCGAAAAAGTGGACTATGATTATGCTGATCTTCACTGCTGCGCCCGAAAATAACCATACAGAAGCGCTTTCATGGTCTTGGACTTCAAGCTTGGTTAATTTTGCCGGCCTGTTGAACGACAGGAGCTCCCAGAATTGGATCACTGGAAATGAGCACGGAACAAAGTTTAAAACAACGCAGCGGCCTTCTACATTACACCGAATTGGTGTTTGTTGTGGCGTGGAAGAATGTAAAGCTGCGCTACAAGAATTCCTTTTTTGGCTTTTTGTGGAGTTTGTTGAACCCCTTGCTCTTCCTTGCCATCTTCACTTTTATATTCAGTCAGGCATTTCCTGATATAGAGAATTATCCATTATTCGCTTTAACGGCGCTTATCTTTTGGGCATTCTTCAGCACAACCTCGAATCATATTTTGGGCTCGGTGGTGGAAAACGCAAGTGTATTGCGCTCCGTTTATGTGCCGCCAATAGTTTTTCCGCTTTCTCAGCTAATAGCTGGTTTGATCAACCTGCTCATTTCATTCATCCCTTTTGGGTTCATCATGTATTTCTTAGGGTTCGAAGCCAGCTGGGTGAATTTGCTGGTGATCCCTTGCACGATCCTTTTTGCCTTGTTCACATTCGGATTTTCGGTAAGCATGTGCGCCTTCAATGTGTATTTCCGCGATATGGGCATGTTGTGGAATTCACTGCAACCTGCTTTGTTCTACTTCACGCCGATCGCATATTCCTCCACCTTGGTGCCAGAGAATATGCGCTGGGTAATGAAATTCAATCCGCTTTACCACTTCGTTGAGCTATTCCGAACGGTGCTGTACCATGGAGCCGTTCCTTCGGAAAGGCAGATCATGATCACAGGTTTATTGACCTTGTTCATGTTGGTCACCGGTTGGATCGTTTTCAGCAAACTGAAAAAAGGTTTTATCGCCAATTACTGATGGGTAAAGAAGCGATGATAGAATTGAGCAATGTGGACGTGAGTTTTCTCGTGCAACGCTACGGCTTCAGCTCCATTAAGCAGTATTTCGTAAGCCTTGGCTCCAAGAAATTGTTCGAGCGCAAACCGATACTGCACAACATTGATATTTCTATTGAGCGAGGCGAATGTTTTGGTTTGATCGGCAAGAATGGTTCTGGTAAAAGCACATTGCTGCGGGTTATGTCGGGCATAATAAAACCGAGCAGCGGCATAGTCGATGTGCGTGGTGCCGTTGCACCAATGTTGGCATTAGGGATCGGACTGGAACCCGAAATGTCGGGACTGGAGAATATTAAATTATGCAGTGCCTTCATGGGTGTTAGCGTGCGCCACACGAACAAAGCGTACGAGAAGATCTTGGATTTTTCTGAGCTCACTCAGGAAGAAATGGAAATGCAAGTGAAGCGCTATTCCACTGGCATGATGGCTCGATTGGGTTTCGCGATAGCAACGGTTTACGATCCAGAGATCCTATTGATCGACGAAGTTCTTGCAGTCGGTGATGTTGGTTTTCAGAACAAGTGCTACAAGCGCATCAACGAGATCCGAGAGCAAGGTAGTACTGTCGTTTTCGTAAGTCATTTCCTAAGTGAGATACAGAAGATATGTACGCGTGCTGCATGTATGGATAAAGGTCGCATTGTGAAAGTTGGTAGTGTTCATGAAGTGGGCCAATACTATAATTCATTGTTCGAAGACCCAGGAGTAGGGCATTCCCGTAAATGAAGTTCGGCCCTATTATTATCAGCGGAATGCACCGCAGCGGCACGTCTTTGCTTGCCGCGTATCTCGAAAAATGCGGGGTTCAGATCGGTAGCGACCTTTTGGAAGGCGATAAGCACAATGCGAAAGGTTATTTTGAGCAGCGTTCCGTGCTCGAATTCCAAAGGCAACTTCTGATCAGTTCTGTTGACAAAAAAACTTCCCTTTTTCCTGATTGGGGTGTAGGCGAGCTCGGCCTTTCCAATAACATTGATGATCAACTGATCAAGGATGCGATCGCTTCCTCCGAAGAGCACGAGGTGGAAGGCTCTTGGGGCTGGAAGGATCCGCGATCTTGTTTGTTGTCCGAGGTGTGGGACAAAGCTTTTCCTTCTGCAAAGTACGTGCTGGTCTACCGAGAACCGTGGGAGGTTTTCCGTTCTATTGATGCTATCGATCACGAGGTGTTCCATAAGAATCCCGAATTGGCAAGAGCGGCTTGGTTGCAATACAATCGGGCAGTGCTGAAGATCAAGTCTGAACATGGAAAGGATTGCATCCTGATCGGGACAAGGGCACTGTTGCGTAACTCTGAGGCGCTGATCGATCTGGTCAACGAAAGGTGGAACGCAGGTCTGCGTGCTGCAGATATGGACTCCTTGTACAGTGGTCAGTTAATGGATCGCTCGATCAATGCTGAGTATTTCGAAGCTGCGATGGCCGATGACGAGATCAGCAACATGATCAGAGATCTTGATGCTAGCGCAGATCTGCCGAACAACCCAAGTAATATCGAAGATGTAAGTGTTGTGATCACGTGCTATAACGATGGGCGCTATCTGAAAGAGGCGATCCACAGCGTAGAGCGCAGCATGCAAAAGATGCCATTGTTAGTTGTGAACGATGGTTCTACTGATCCAGAAACACTGGATCTATTGAAGAGTTTGGAAGCGCAGGGATACAATATCTTCAACCAGAAAAACAAGGGCCTTCCCGCTGCGCGGAACAGTGGGTTTAAGGAGGTGAAAACCGAATTCGTTCTAGCACTCGATGCGGATAATCGCATCGACCCATTCTATTTATTCGAGACTGTTAAAGAGTTAAAGACCAACAATAAAGCAGCCTTTGCTTATAGTGATAAAAGAGACTTCGAAAGTCGACAGGGAACGATCCGTCCCGGGCAAGTGAGCGACCTCGACCTGTTGATCGGAAATAAGATAGACGCCTGTGCTGTGATCCGCAAAAGTGCATGGGAAAAAGTGGGCGGATACAATGAAGAACTGATCGATGGGTATGAAGATTGGGATCTATGGCTCTCATTTATCGAGCAGGGCTTCGAACGGATATACATTCCTCAGATCTTGTTCGACTATCGGGTACGAAAAGGTTCCTTGCTCAGCAAAGC
>Ga0164313_10005548_pt1 | contig 11172 bp, 6 predicted proteins | sample GuaBasSedimGuay4_FD_113735 | JGI IMG/M metagenome (GOLD analysis project Ga0164313, IMG submission 113735) | Subseafloor sediment microbial communities from Guaymas Basin, Gulf of California, Mexico - Guay4, Core 4569-4, 0-3 cm | ecosystem: Environmental > Aquatic > Marine > Hydrothermal vents >...
AAAAGATTGCTCATCGTGATATCAAATAAAGCTATATCATGATTGACGAAAGCGGGCAAATAAAAATAATCGATTTTGGAATTGCCAAAGCGGAAACCGATCCCGATTTGACTATCGCCGGGGCGGCGGTCGGAACACCGGCTTATATGGCGCCGGAGCAGTTTACGCCGACCGAAAAGACCAATTACGACCAGATAGATATTTATGCGGTCGGGACAACATTATATTATATGCTGACCGGCGAGCTGCCGTTTAAGGGTGATAATCAGTTTGTTCTGCGCGAGGCGAAGCTATTTTCAGAGCCGACCAGACCGCGTGATATCGATCGTGAGATTCCCAAACAGGTGGAAGATATAATTCTCAAGGCACTTAAACGTGATCCGGAGGAAAGATATAAAACGGTCAGAGAGATGCGGGATGCTATCGCCAAAATTCCCCGCGAAGAGCAGATTGTCAGCGAAACAAAATTGGTCGACGGAAAAGGTGCCGGAAAATCGAAAAGCGGCCGAAAACCTTTGACGAGGAAGGTCTCTATTGTTGCCTTTATATTGCTGGTTGCGGTGGCATCATATATTGCTTTTTTTCCGGCGGATGACAAAAAACCGATAATTGCTCCGGAACTGTTAAGTCCCGGTAATAATGCGCTGCTCAATACCGGTCTGCCTCAATTTGCCTGGCAAAGCACAGCCGGCGACGGAGGCGGTTATATATTGCTATTGTCCGATGATTCCGGCTTCACAAATCCGCAGACAATTTCCGATTTGGCGGTTAATCGATATCGCCCGGCTGATTCAATGGCCGACGGCCGGTATTTCTGGCAGGTCCAGACGATTGACAAAGATAATAACAAAAGTGAGTTTTCATCCATATTTACATTTTCTATCGAAACAGCCCCGGCAGAAATCCCGCAGGGGAGCCTGGAGTTGACTGTCAGGCCGTCGGGTGATATTTATATCGACGGCGAATTGTATGCACAGAATCAAAGAGATGTTCTGCTTCCGCTTGATACCGGCCGCCATGTGGTTGTTGTCAGAAATAGAAACAGTATCGAAAAAGTCTTTGATGAGACGGTAACGATTTCGACCGATCGCAAAGAGACACGGCGGTTCAGTTTCAGTTTCCCGGAGGTAACACAGGATAAACCGGCCGAACCGGTTGGACAAGAAGAAATATACGGCCACCTGTCGGTCGGCTCCCGACCTGTTAACGGGGCGATGGTGTTTATAAACGAACGGCTTCAGGATCAGGTGACTCCTTTCAGATTCAAATTAAAGGCGGGAAAGTATATTGTCAGAGTTCAAATGACCGATGGCAGTGAGTTATCAAAAACCGATACAGTTGAAGTTGCCGCCGACAGCACCAGCAAACTGATTTTTAACTTTGAAAATTAAAGCTTGATTTTTATTTCATTTGTTTCTTAGCTTGATTAGTATGCGTATAAATAGCATATAAGCATATTTATCAAATAAAGCCAAAGGAGATATTATGGACAAGTGTAAGTTGAGTCGAGTCGGTCCGGTAGTATGTTTTGCGTTTGGATTGGTTCTGGTTCTTGCCGTTTATCCTGTATCGGCACAGACCAAGGCGACCATTGCCGACAAGCTGGCCGAGGCGATTAATTTTTACAGCGAACTGGAATTTGATAAGGGTCTTGATATTACTTCCGAATTGCTAAAACGTCCCGATGTTACCAAAAAAGACAGCATTGCCGTCTATGCTGTAATGAGCATGCTCAACTATGGTAAAGGCGAGGAGTATCTTACCAAATCGTATTCATTTCTGGAAAAAATGGCCGCGATTGGACCATGCACAATTCATCTACCGCATGAGTTCTGGCCGCAACAGTTGCGGAATAAATGGTACAATGTATCCAGAGAAAAAGGAGCCCTGTCCTGTCCCGGAGATAAGGACAGCGAGATCCAGACCATTGCGATTATGGAGTTTGATAATTTCTCAGTCGGTAAGTATCAGGAAGAGCTGGGATTTATTACCAAAGGAATCGCCGATTTCTTCGAGGCCGATTTTGCCAAGTTCAGCGACCTGAAAGTGGTCGAACGTGACAAGGTTGACTTTATCCTGAATGAGATTGAACTGAGCGAATCGGGCAAGGTATCGTCGGCGACTGCCATTGAAGTCGGTAAACTTCTTGGTGCGCAATTGATGGTGTTCGGTAATATCACTCAGATTGACGGTAAAAAATGCAAGATGCTGGTGAAGGCGGTGAAGGTTGAGACATCGGAGATTATCGCTACTGTCGAAAAGGAAGGCAAACCGGATTACTTCAAAATGGAAAAAGAACTGGTTAAAGAACTGGCCGAAAAGCTGGATATGACCTTAACCGATGAAGCCGGCGCCATGCTCGACGCCGGCGGAACAGAATCATTTGATGCCGCGACTTTGTATTCTAAGGGTCTGCACTATATGGATAAGTACGATTATAAGAAGGCGTATGAATTTTTCAAGCTGGCGTATGAAAAGGATAACAGTTTTGACGAGGCCAAACGGAAGATGGATATCTATCGCCCGCTGGCGATATCATGAAGAGTATGTGACCCCGGGGATAAATTAAACAGAGGTTTGTATGATAAAATTAATTCTAATTTTCTCTTTAGTCCTGTTGGCAGGCTGTGCGCCGAGCTTGTACACTCAGGGACGCGGCATGATGGAGCGGGGCGAATACAGCCGGGCGGTCGATCTTTACTATGAGGAAATACGAAACAACCCGGAATCGGCCAAGGCCTGGCGAGAATTGGGTGTCGCGCTATACAGGCAGGGCGAACTGACCAGAGCTGAGGATGCGCTTATGCAGGCCAATAATATCAAGCCGGATGCAAAAGCTAATCTGTATCTCGGACTTATCTATGAAAAACAGGAAATGTATGAGAGGGCACTGGATGCCTACCAGGTTTCGTTAAATCTAAAACCGAAACGTTTGATAAAAGATCAAATCAGATCCCGATTTGATTATCTGATTTCCAAAAAAATGGAGGCCGAAGTAACACTGGCAATAAAGCAGGAAGCTGACATTGATGTCGATACTATCCCGGAAAACAGTATCGGCGTAATCGATTTCGACAACAGCCAGCTTCCGCCGGAGCTGGCTCCATTGAGCAAAGGTCTGGCCGAGATGACAGCAATCGACCTGGCCAAAATAAGCTCGCTTAAGGTTGTTGACAGATTAAAAATTGAGACTATTCTGGGGGAACTTAGGCTGGGTGCATCCAAATATTCCGACCCCAAAGTCGGTCCCAGATTGGGAAAGTTGATGGGGAGTCGGAAGATTGTTTCCGGGGTTCTGACCGGTCTTGGGGAAAACGAAATTCGGCTGGACGGCGCTATTGTGAATACGACCGCCGGAACCTCAAATCCGACCGAGTCAAGCCAGGGCGAGCTGGAAAAGTTTTTTCAAATACAAAAAGAGTTTGTTTTCAATATTATTGATAGTCTCGGTATCAAATTGACGATTGAGGAACGGAATGCTATTCAGGAGGTGCCGACCGAGTCGTATCTGGCCTTTCTGGCCTATTCCAGGGGACTGGAGTTTCGCAGTATGGGGATGTATCAGGAGGCGGCCAGTGAGGTTAATGATGCGGTCCAGCTCGACGGCAATTTCTCTGCGGCCAGACAACAGAGCCAGTCGGCTACCCGGCTGTCGGCGACTGTTTCGGGCGGAGCCGGCTCGCTGGAACAGCTAGAGATTGCCGCGGCCGGCTCAGGCGGAGAAACCTCCGGTACAGTCGAAAGTTTTCAGTCGTCGATTATATTCGGTTCCGGATTTATCAACGGCTCGGATTTGATTGACATATTCGGTAACAGACCCGATCTGCCGCCGCGCCCAACCCCGATATTCAATGTCGGAACCGTCATAATACGAGGTAATTTAGATGCGGAACCATAAAATATATATACTGCTGATGCTCGGGCTTGCTGTATCTGTTTCGCCGACCTATGCCCAGAGTGTCTATGACCAGCCGACAGCGGGCGGGGGACAGATGATTTATAGTCACTGGTCGATTGAGAACTCAGACAAGACTATAAAGCTGAATCAATTTGTAATTCCGATTAATGGTTTTGTTCCGATACAGGATAATCTCGAAGCACGTTTCTCGCTGGCCACCGTTTCCAGCAGACTGGAGCAGGCCGGAACCGATTATAAACTATCCGGTTTGGGTGATATAAGACTCCAATTTAATCAATCGCTGGTTAGCGACAGACTGCTTTTGAGCCTGGGTCTGAATTTGCCGACCGGTAAAAAAAGATTGGATCTTGCCGATGAGTGGCCGGTTATGGAATACCTGGCTAAAGATTATCTCGATCTCCCGGTCCGCAGGTACGGTGAAGGGCTGGGAATTAATTTCCTGACCGGCGTGGCCGGTCAGATCGGTGAAATGCAGCTGGGTGCGTCGGTATTATACGGTTATAATGGCATTTATGAGGCATATGAAGGCGGCGGCGATTATAACCCGGGCGATATGTTCAGTCTCACGGCCGGACTGGATACTCCGCTTAAGAATTGGGTATTATCAGGCAGGGTTTCATTTGCCGCCTATGGTACCGACAGACTGGACGATGAGAAAATATTCAGAGCCGGCCGACAACTGGCGTTGCAGCTGGGCGTTACTACAGAAAATGATAACTATGATTTCAGATCGAATATCAGGTATGTAATTCGGGGCCGAAATACGCGGTATGACTCAACCGAAGTTATATTTGACCAGTTGAAGATATACGGAAATGAATTTGCCTGGAACTGTTCGGTATCGTTTGACCGATCTGAAGATTATTATGTTGTTCCATCGTTTGAGTCAAGATTTATCGGCGCCAATGAGTACGATTTCGAGAAATCGCATTTGATCGGATTTGGAGTCAGGCTTGGAAGACGATTCACAGAGGATATTGACGCCAATTTCGGATTTAAATATTACACCGGCTCAGCCGACGGCGGTGATATCGACCTGAAAGGGTTTCAATTATCGCTGAACCTGGCGGCCGCTTTTAGATAAGGGGTAAAATTATGTTTGGTAAAAAAATATTCGGCATATTGACGACCTTTTGTCTAATCGGATTGATGATATTTGGACTGCCTGGTTGTTCCGAGAAAATCGTCAACGAAAGTGCCAAAAGCAATGTTACTATTTCGATGAGTGCCAAAGTATCCGGTTTTGAAATGTCAGAATTGGTTACCAGTTTTACATTGACGGTTGAAGCCGAGGATTTTACGGCGCCGATAGTAGTCCCGTTAACTCTGGAAGGCGCGTTTCTGGTTGGTCAGGCTGAGATTCCCGCTGGAGAAGACCGGCATTTTACGGTCGGCGCCTATGATATCGAAGGTAATCTGATCTATCAGGGTGATACTTATGCCGATGTAATTTATAACAGCACCGTTACGATTGATATTGATCTGTTTCCGGTGGTGCCGATGATGAAAATTATTCCAAGAGTGCTTGGTCAGAGAGTGAGTTCAATCGCGATGGGCGAATTGTTTACGGTCGATGTTTATGTCCATAATATTCTCGATGTGCGATCTATTAGCTTAGATTTTAGTTACCTGACTACTAATTACCTTATTTTTCTATCTGACGTGGGACTGGGGAGAGATCTTCCGGTCGATAGCCGATTATCGTTTTTGGGTGAGAGCAACGCCACTGTGACGGTTTCCCTTGATCGACCTTATTTGGCCGGACCTTTGGTTGATGTTCTGGGTAACGCTCATCTGCTAACATTTTATTTTAGTACTCATTCAGATACAGAGGCCAATTTTGATACAACCTCACTGGATATGACGGAAATCAGTCTTGACCGTGGCTCCGGTGATATTATTGACCTGTTCCCGCTTGACAGCCTTTATCTGGAATCGGCAATTGTTGAACTTTATAAGGTCAGCGACTCTTGAAAATGAATGCAGTATATAGAGTTGTAGAGTTTGTTGTTTAGTTTTTCGTAATATGGCTCATTTTGAGCCAAAGCGATATGCATTTGAAGGCAGGATAAGGGAAAATCGTTGCGTTCTATTCTGCTTTTTTTTGGCGTCAAAAATAAAGCCAAACCACTCTGAATAGATTTTTCATCCCTGGTAAAAGCAAAAAATATTACCCAACTAATTGTGTTTCGGCTTGTTTCAACTGGTTTTTTTAATAGATTGATATCTGTTACTTCAGCGAAGAGAGACCGGAATTTTCATAAAGCGGATAACTTCGGGGAATTATTATATCGGCATATTTATTGCGCATAATGGTCTGGAGCAAAAATATAACTGCCTGCTTTTTGAAAAAAAACAGTGTAACATAATAGGATGTGTGAGTACTTATGTCCAAATTTACCAGATACTTAAGATGCTGTTTACCGGGGATATTTTTAATTGTATTTTCAGTTCAAACCTCGTTCTCCGGAGTTATCAAAAAATATGAACCGGCTCTCGGAGCCGACGACCTCTTTCTTATCGGATTTGGCGAGTTGATATTTCATTCCCTTTCGGTGAGCGGCAATGTCAGTGCGTTTGAATCAGGCAATCCCTGGCTTAAGGATGGTTTCTCGAGCAATTACCGGATGTCATTATTTTCCAACGGTAATCTTTCCCGAAAGCTGTTTGTCAATGGAACGGCAATTATCGATTCCCGCGTTGATGACGAATACCGGACTGTTGACCCGTCGATTTTCAGACTGAAGATGTCGGTTAAATCGACCGAACCGTTATGGGATGACTGGCGTTTTACCGGGGAAGGAATGTACGATCCTCAACGCCGATGGGAGATCGGCAATCTCGATACCCGGCTTCTCACCCAGCCCCAGGAACCGGCCCGATTGGAACTTCTGGCCCGGCTGGAATCGGACAAGTATGGCTATATTGAGGGCGGATCGCTTCGTCCCAGCTTTGAAAATTCTTCCTTTAGTCTTCATCGTCGTTCGCTGTTCGGCGTTTTTGCAGATATAAATCACGGCAAGATTGGATTTGAAGCGGTCGGCGGCAAACTGGAGGGTAAATCGTTCCGTGAAGGAACGTCGGTAGGTATTCGAGCCAATGGAACGACCGGCCCGTATGACCTGTCCCATGCTCCGATAACGCGCGGCAGCGAGGAAGTTAAAATAGAGGTTCGCGATCGGTTTGACTCTTCGACGGTTATTTCCACAAAGATGCTGCTTTCAGATATCGACTACAATATTGACTATCTGCGAGGACGCATAATTCTCAATGAGCCGGTGGCCAGCGAGACGATCGCCTCCGATCCGGTATTTATTGTTATCACCTATGACTATCAGCGCGAGGAAAATGATGAGCTGGCGGGCGGTCGGTTTAGTCTTCGGCCGAATGATGAATTCGAGGGAGGGCTGTCATGGTTGCACCGTTTTCGGGATAATAAGGCCATCGGAGCCGGTGAGGATGAACCGGATGACCTGGGGGCGATTGATGTTACCTTTGACATTGATAAGGTCGGTAGCGGCTATCTGGAATTTGCCGGTTCCGAAAGTGATGATTTAAGCGGCAGTAATCAGGCCTTTCGCGCCGGAGTAATATCACAGGTTTCGGAGAAATTATCTGTTTCGGCCGATTTTCAAAAAGTAGACGATCAATTTATCTCTTTCACCAACTCGGATCTGAATCCTGCCAAGAATCAGCAAAGACTGAATCTTGGCGGAACCTATGATCTGAACGAAAAGCAGTCATTCAGTCTGTCGTACGGCAACATTCTGGGACTTGAAGCCGGGGGACAGTACAACCCATATCCCGGCCGCCGCGACGAAAATAAATATATTCTCGGCTATCGTAATAGATTGAGCAAAGCATTCAGATTCGGACTGATGCTGGAGCAACGAGATGTAAAGAATAAAGATAATCCGCTGAATGAAGATAATCATCAACGGCGGGTTGTTGTCGATCTGAATGGAACCAGAGACGAGTTCGGATTCCTCCGACAATTTTCATACGGTCTGCATTATGAGCTGATTGCTTTCCGCAATGACCTGAATCTGGGAACTATGGATAACAATACCAATCAGGCGGCACTTTCACTTTCCAGCGAATCTGAAAAGGGTTACCTTATTGAGCTGATCCAGAAGATAAGGTATCAGGATTTCAAAGAACCGGGTGTTGCCGGTGAACGCGAGGATGGAACATTCTTGACGATTCGTCTGCAGCCTCGTAAAGATTTGAGTTCGCTTCTTACGGCGGAATACAAGCGGTTCACCCGACCGGGTGACAAACTATCCTTGTGGCCGGATAGTCCGTTCAAGATTGAACGGTCGGGGACTTTCGCTCTTGAATATCTGCCTTTTGAAAATCTTAAGACAATCGGCAAAGTCGGCCGGTACGACCGGCAAAGATGGGCGGCCGACTCAACCTCGCGCAGCACCGATGATTTCGCGATGGGCCAGCTGGTCTGGTTTTACAAGCACCACCTGTCGGCTGCCGCCGAAAGCGAATATCGTTATATCAAATCTGAAGGAAACGTACCCTCTCGAAACAAGACCTGGGATCTGGGGTTCAAGCTGAACTGGAACAAAGATCGTTTTAACCAGCTGACCGGCGGGATAATCAGACGACAGCAGATTGCAGAATACCCGCCGACCCCTGAGATGAAATCGGTGTCATATATCCTTCTGGCCGGAGGGTCGGTATCGCTGACCCGCAACTTTTTTGCAAGAGGTTCGCTGAAAACGATATTGCTTCGGGAAGCGCTGGAGGATGAGAAAACATATTTCCAGATTGAAGCGGGGTATGAGGGAAAAAGCTGGTACCGCCTTTCAATCGGGTACGAGCAAATCGAAAATGATACGAAAAACTATCCCGATCGGTATTACCGTGGTCAGGGAATCTTTATTCGGTTAACCGGGAAATTATAAGGATCGGGGTAATTATGAATACAAAATATTATGATATGTTCAACGGTAGAAACAAAATCACGGCCCTGTTAATTCTCGGCTTCTGTCTATTCCATCCGATGATGGCCATAGGTCAGAATACTGATAATGAATCGGTTGATACGACCCGCTGTCCGGTTTATGATTTGAAGATCGTCAAGGCGGTCGATTCGGCAATCGCCGCTCCCGGTTCGATACTAACCTATACAATTCGGGTCAAAAACGACGGTGAAAAAGATGTCGAAAATGTTCTGGTAAAAGACGGGGTTCCGATTTATACAACCTATGTTCAGGGAAGCGCCACCCATAACGGTGTCTATTCATCGACTTATAATAAGATAGCCTGGGAAATTGACCTGCTCGGGGCCGGCACGACAATCGAGGTTTCATACAAGGTGCAGATTGATCCCGGAACGCCGAATTTAACCTTGATTCGTAATACGGCCAAAATCGCCCTGCCTGAAATTATTTATAGTAATCTGGTTATTACCAAGGTGAAAATTGAAGCAAAACCGAAACTGGAAATTATCAAGCAGGTTGATAAGACTACCGCCTTTGCCGCCGATACGCTTCATTACAAATTGACCGTATCCAACAATGGCGAGGCCAAAGCCTATGGCGTGGAGATAATCGATTATATCCCTGAGTTTACCTCGTATCTGTTGGGCAGTATGAGCGGCGGAACCTATGATGCCGATTTCAACCGGCTTAGATGGTATATCCAATATCTATGGCCGGGAGAATCGGTCGATCTGAGTTTTTCGGCAGTTATCGATTCTGACGCCCCGGGGCATGCGCAGATAACAAATATCGGCACTATAATACAAGAAAACGGCGATATTTCTGATACGGTTAAGACAACTGTATTACCGTCTCCAGCTCCAAAACTCAGTATTATCAAGGAGGTTGATAAATCGACGGCCTACGCCGGTGATACATTGACCTACACTTTGAGAGCTGATAATACAGGTGACGCTGATGACAATTCAGTTTCCATAACTGATAAAATTCCACAGAATAGTTATTATGTCGATGGCAGTGTAACCGGTGGCGCCGTTTATAATTCGCAGGAAAATCAGATTGAGTGGTCGGGTGCTATTCCGGCAATGGGATTGACCGATGATATTACCTTTAAGGTATATGTCGATAGAACGACGCCGGCACAAACAGTAATTACCAATATCGCTTCAATAATACTGCCGGACAGTCTTGTTTCCGATACGGCCAAGACGACTATCGTACTTAGCCCTGAACCAAGAATGTATATAACCAAACTGGTTGATAAAAACTCGGCTTACCCGGGTGATACGCTGGAATATACGTTGATTGTCAGGAACTACAGCGGTGTTATTGCCGAAAATGTATCTGTTATCGATAATATTCCAGAGTATACCGCCTTTGTTCCAGGTTTCGGCAATGCAGGTAACTATGATGCCGGTCTGGATCAGGTGAGTTGGGATATTGCAGAAATCTATCCCGGTGAAGAAGTGCATCTGTATTTCAAGGTTGTTATAGATGACCGTGCCCCGGCGCCATTGACTATTGTCAACACCGGAGAGGTTACCTCGCCCGGTATACCTGACTCTGACGATGCCGAAACTGAAGTCTCAATATATCCGGGACCGAAACTGTATATCGATAAGTCAGTAAGTAAAACCTCGGCATATCCGGGTGATACCCTGACTTATTATCTTGATATTTCGAATTATGGCGACCAGGCGGCCGAGGATGTTGATGTTACTGATAATATCCCGGAACATACGACTTATATACCCGGCAGTGCCGTTGGCGGAAATTACGATGCCGGCCTGGATCAAGTCAGCTGGGACCTGGCTTATGTTCCGCAGGGATATAATGTATCGATGTTGCAATTCAAGGTTGCGATTAACGAAAAGGCTCCGGCCCCGTTGACGATAACAAATGTCGGCACGGTCAGATATTCGGATCAATCCGATTCGGATGAGGCCCGAACCGATGTTTCAGCATATCCTGAACCGAGACTGTTTGTTGAAAAACAGGTTAGTGATGATTCGGCCTACCCCGGTGATACCCTTACATACACGTTGATTGTCTGGAACGGCAGTGAAGTGACCGCTGAGAATATTAATGTCATTGATAATATTCCGGAACACACCACCTACGTTCCGGGTACCGCTTTCGGGGGAAGTTATGATGCCGGCTTGAACCAGCTAAGCTGGACGATCGAAAGTCTTGGTTCGCATCAGGAATATTATCTCAGTTTCAGAGCTGTCATTGATGCCGGAACTGCCGCACAGACAGTTATCAGGAATGTCGGAACCGTTACCGCTCCCGGTA
>Ga0164313_10005549_pt1 | contig 11172 bp, 10 predicted proteins | sample GuaBasSedimGuay4_FD_113735 | JGI IMG/M metagenome (GOLD analysis project Ga0164313, IMG submission 113735) | Subseafloor sediment microbial communities from Guaymas Basin, Gulf of California, Mexico - Guay4, Core 4569-4, 0-3 cm | ecosystem: Environmental > Aquatic > Marine > Hydrothermal vents...
TAAGAAGTCCATAATGTTCAATATAGTTAACTGTTTCAAGAAGTAAAATTCCAATAATTGCAGCAATTATAAAGGATATTAAAACGTGTGTACCAAAAGTTAAATAAATCGCAGCTAATAACAGGATATTTGCAAACGTATATTGTATCATTCTATTGTTGAATGAAAAAATGGATTTTCCGTTTTTTTTCATTCTTTTATTTTCAATTTTCCAAGCTTCAATATAACTGCCAAAATGTGAAGTAATCCAAAAAAGGTATAGAATTTCATTCTTCTTTGCTGTTGCTGAATCATTAGGAGTTGCTACATTAAAGTGATGCCCAGCATTGTGATATGGTAAAAAATGCGTATCTAAAGAAGTTATCAATAATATTTCACCCAAAAATTGTATAAATCTTTTACTTCTATGACCCAGTTCGTGACCTAAATTAATGCCTATAACTCCACACATTAATCCCATACTTGCAACCTTACCCCAATAATCTAAAGTATTGAAAGGAGTTGCTTTTATTATCGTAAAGAAATAAATTAACATACCTATATGAACAGGTATTATGAGATAAATTAACCAATCGAAAAAGGGGTCTTTTTTCATTTTTAGAGCTAATTCTTTACTAACATTAGAATTGTCTGGTTTAATAAATAATTCTAATAATGGAACAGCTCCAAAAAAGAATAGAATGGGTAAAAAAGTTATCCAACCAGTTTGATTAAATGAATAAAACACAAGTGCTGGTAATAAATAGATAAAGGCAAATTGATATTTTTTCATAATTTTAAAATTTAAGTTATTGTTTATTTTCGATTATTCTTATACATTTTAGGTATCGTAATTTATTCTAAAAGCCATTTTAATATTTTTAATTTTGTCTTTGAGTAAGGTGCATATTTAATATTAGGTTCTAACCAAAACGGTTTGTCTAATATGCTTTTTTTATGAGAGAATGTATCAAATCCTGATTTTCCGTGATAACTCCCTATTCCGCTTAATCCAACTCCTCCAAATGGAAGATTGCTATTCAATAAGTGCATTACACTATCATTTATGGCACCTCCTCCAAAAGATATTTCCGTTAGTAATTTATTAATTATTTTTCTGTTTTTTGAGTAGATATAACAAGCTAATGGTTTCGGTCTTTCTTTTACCATTTTTATTGCTTCATTAAGGTCTGTGAATGATATTATGGGAAGAATTGGTCCAAAAATTTCATCTTTCATTACTTCATCATCAAACGAAATATTTTTTAAGATTGTTGGACTTATAAATCTTTCATCCCTGTTAGTTTTTCCACCAAAACATATTTTGTCACTATCAATTAGTTTGCTAAGTCGATCGAAATTTTTAGTATTGATTATTTTTAGATAATGTTCACTTTGAGATTTGCTATCTGTTGGATATTTTTCAATTTCACTCTTCAATGCTTCAAGAAATTTTTCTTCAATTGATTTATCTACTAAAATATAATCAGGTGCAACACAAGTTTGTCCTGCATTCAAAAATTTTGCCCAAACAATTCTTTTGGCAGTCATCTTAATGTCTGCATCAGCAAGCACAAAAGTGGGGCTTTTTCCTCCCAATTCAAGAGTAACAGGTGTTAAGTGTTTTGCTGCTGCTTGATAAATTATTCTACCAACAGGAATACTACCTGTGAAAAATATTTTGTCAAATCTATATTCTAATAATTCTGTGGTTTTTTTAACACCTCCTTTGATTACACAAAAATAATCGTTTTGGAAATTATCATTGATAATTTTAGCCATTACTTCTGATGTTTTAGAAGGAATTTCACTTGGTTTTAATATCACAGTATTTCCTGCGGCAAGTGATGTTATTGCAGGAATTAATGAAAGTTGATATGGATAATTAGATGCACCTATAATTAATGTTGTTCCCAAAGGTTCTGGGATAATGTAACTTTTCGCAGGGAAGTTGGCAAGCCCTGTTGATACTTTTTTGGGTTTACTCCACTTTTTAATATTTTTAATATAAATGTTTATCTCGTGAAAAATCAAAGAAAATTCTGATAGATACGTTTCAAATCCTGATTTACCAAAGTCTTCATAAATTGCTTTGTAAAATAAATCTTCATTTTCTTTCAACACTTTTTTAAACTTCTTTAATTGCTCTATTCTAAAACTTACATTTTTAGTTTTATTTGAGTTGAAAAAGTCTTGTTGTTTTGTATATATCTCTTTAATTCTCATAGTTTATCTATTATTATTATTATGATGCTTAACAATCTGAAACTAAGAGCTTTAAATGCTACTAATTTTGATTTTACATTAGTTTTGGATAAAGATACTATTTTTTTAAAAACTACAAAATCGTAATGTATCGTATATATTGTTGCCTGCTGGTCTTATTCTATTTTAATATCATATTTATCTAATAATCCTATGCTACCAATTATTGAAAATTTTGCATTTCTTATTCTATTATTTTCAGGGTCAATAGAAAAATTATTTGCAGTTCTAAAATCTGCATTTTCTAAAAAAGTTCTATTAAATATTGTACCTGATAAATCACAATTTTTAAAAACTGCACTCATTAATGACGTTTCAGAAAAATCTACTTCTTTGAGCAAACAATCGTTGAAAAACATTTTCCTTAGTTTTAATCTGCTAAACGATGAGTAATTTATAATACAATTATCAAAGGAAAATGAAAGTAAAAATTCATTACATTCATCAAAGTGAAGTCCTAAAAGTTTACAATCTTTAAATTTAACATCCTTAAAAGATGTATTTGTAATTTTTGCCATACTAAAGTCACAAATTTTAAAAACACATTCGGTAAATGCAAAAGATGATAAGTTTGTGTTTGAAAAATTACAATTTATAAATGTACAATCATCATATTCTCCTATTTCCAACCGATTTGTTGTAAAATCAATCTTTTTAAATTCTTTTTCTGTTATTAATATACTATTCATTTATCGCTTTTGTTAATTTTTCTATTATTTAAGTCCAATATTCTTTCATTTTGTTTCGCTGTTCCGAGTTCAATAATTTCTCTTGATGGATTGCAATTGTCGTTTTATTTTCATTCCCAATTACTCGAATTTGAACCGTTGACATATTTTTCCAAGTTTTCGGTTTCCAATTAAGTCGGATGTGAGAATTTGGTTTAAAAACTCGAATAAGTCCTTTTATTCCGTTTTGTGTTTCAAATTCCTTTTTCAATTCGAGTTCACTTTTTAAGTTTCCGAGCCAAATTTCCAATCCGTTTTCCGAAAAAAGAAAATCCCATATTTTTTCAGTAGAAATAGGAATTGTTTTCCTTATTCCGAATTGAAATCCTACATCTTTGGTTTTTCCAATACTATTAATTCAAATTTTTAGATTTAATTTTGTAATTAAATAAATAATCTAACCCCTTTTGAGTACAAATACCTCTTAAATAGAAGTTTAAATAGATGTCTTGAACTTCAATAGCACTAAATTGAATTGGGTTAAACAGAATAGGATCTTTAATATTACTAACACCAATAAAAAAGAAACGACTTATAAGTTTTGTGTTAATTTCACTTCTATATAATCCTTGTTCAATACCTTTTTTTATGTTTTCAGTAATACACTTATTCATTTCAGTAAATTGGCGAGTTATTAAAGACTGGTATATTTTGGGAAAATATTTTTGAAATTGAAAGTAAGGTGAAGTACTTTCATTTTTTAAAATTTCAAATACAAAATCTTTAATAAGATCAATTTCTTTGATGGGGTTTTCATTCAATTCCATAATTTCATGAATACCATTTATGATTTTATGAAATAAAAATTCTGAACCAGCCATTATTAGTTCTCTTTTGGTATTGAAATATTTATAGATGGTTTTTTTAGAAATGCCCATTTCATTTGCAATACTATCCATTGTCAACCCCTTTGCTCCTTGTATAAGGAACATCTCTGTTGCTTTTTCGGTGATTTTATCCTTCATCTCTTACATTAATTATTATTTAATAAGTGATTTATTCTAATTGAATAATAATATTTTCATACTACTATTATTATTAAGCCAAACTCTTAAGTCAATCCTTTCATTACTATTAAGATACTTTATAGCTTTATAAAATTCTTTTTTAAAAAGAGTTTTATCAAAGCTTACTTTTCCTAAAATTAATTTACAATAGTTAAGCATTTTTAATTATAAATTTAATACGATTGTTCAATATTCCAAACAAAAGCTCTGAGCCCTTGTTGTTCTGATTTTTTGTCAAGCTTCTTTAAAAATATAAGTAGTGGCTTAACTTTTTCATCCTCTACCATGGTTAAATGTGCATTGTTCATTTCAGGCCAGGTATGTGAACCCTCATGCGGTTCTCCTTTTAGAGAACCCTTTCCTTTTACATCAAGCCATTGGGTATATCCACGAATATTAAGTTCTCTGAGAATCTCTTGCACTTCAAAGGTAATTGACTGATTATATGATATAAATACCGCTTTCATAATAAATATTTTTCTAAATTATTAATTTTTTAGTTTTGTAAAATGTTGTAAATTCTTAAAATATTTTACAGAGAATATATTTTACATTTCTAAATTCTTTTTAGCATTTTCAATCGCTTTCCTTTTACGTTTTATCTGTCCCGCACCAAAAATGGTATAAATAGCAGGTATTAAAACCAAAGTTACAACTGTTGAAAATGTTAATCCTCCAAAAACGGCTACTCCCATAGGTCTCCACATTTCGGAACCGCTCCCTTCCAATAAGATCATGGGTAGCATTGCCAGAATAGTTGTTATGGATGTCATAAGTACAGGTCTTAATCTTGAACGACCACCGGCTATAACGGCTTGCTTTAATGAATAGCCTTTGTCAACCAATAAATTGGTATAATCAACCAACACAATTCCGTTTTTAACCACGATACCTATCAGCATAATTGCTCCAATCATAGAAATAATATTAATAGTAGTATTAAAAAGATATAAGGCTATAAAAACTCCTGTAAATGCGAATGGGATAGAGAACATAATAATAAATGGTTCTGTTAACGATTCGAACTGTGATGCCATTACTATATATACAAGGATAAGAATTAATACTCCAAGCATCATTAAATCACCAAAAGTATCCTGCATATCTTCAACACTTCCGCCAAATTCAACGGAAACATCACTTGGTATATCTATTTTTGCAATTTCTTTTTCAAGCGTAGCTTTTACAGTTCCTAAATCCGAGCCAGAAAGGGCTGATGAGATTGTTAGTACCCGTTCTTTATTTTCTCTTTCGATATTCGGTGGCGAATAAAATCGTTTTAAACTTGTTATTTCCCCTACTTTAACAGGAACACCAGAAGGAGTCATAATGCTGATATTTTCAATATCCTGTGTTGAATGACGATATTTATCATCATATCGCACAATTACATCATATTCATTGCCATCTTCTTTATATACCGTGGCGGTAAGCCCTGTGATTCGATTACGAATGGCTCCGGCAACAGTAGCCGTATTTAAGCCAAAAGAAGTCATTTTCTCTTGATTCAAAGTTAATTGTAATTCTGCTTTTTCTTTATCACGACTTACAATAACATCTCTCACTCCTTCTATTCTATTGAACGCGGCGGCAATTTTATCGGCAACTATATTGGTATGGTCAAAACTGTTTCCGAAAACTTTCACTTCCATCTTACTTCCGCCGCCCATACCCATAGCTGCCGACATTCGATTTGCTCCTGGGTCAACATAAAACTTTTCAACTTCAGGTAATACCTTAATATCCTTTCTCATTTCATCACCAATCTCAAAAATATCCCTATCTCTGTCTTGGTGAGGGGTCATTTTAAAGGTATAATTAATAATATAGTTTCCTGTTTCGGTAAAAATGGATGCCAAACTATTTTCATCGCCAACACCTGCGCTTGTAGATACCATTTCTATCTCAGGGTATTTAGCCATAAATATTGAATCTAAATATTCTGCTGTTTTTATAGTTTCATCTAGTTTTACACCTTGTGCAAGTTTAACTTGTGCACCAATTTGATCATTATCCATTGCAGGCATAAACTCAGATCCTATCACTTTAGATAGAAAAAGTGAAGCGATAAATATGACAACACCGGCACCCACTGTTAGCCAACGATGACCAACTGCCCACGATAATGTTTTTTCATAAACATTATCCATTTTATCGAGTAAGTTTTGTGAGAAATAATACAATTTACCACCAATAGTTTTTCTGCTTGGTTCTTTTACACTTAAAATTTTAGAAGATAACATCGGTACAAGTGTTAATGAAACAATTACCGAGGTAACAATAGAAATGGTTACTACCCAACCAAGCGGTTTAAAAAGAATACCTGTCATACCGCCCAACATCGTTAAGGGAAGGAAGACGGCAACAATGGTAAGCGTTGATGCAATTACAGCTAAACTTACTTCGGTAGTTCCATAAATGGCCGATTCACGGGCAAAGCCTCCTCTTTCTAATTTCTTAGTAATATTCTCAAGCACCACAATGGAGTCGTCAACCACCATACCAATGGCAATAGATAATGAAGATAACGTAATAACATTGATAGTACCTCCAGACAAATACATATAAATAAAGCCCACAATCAATGAAATAGGAATTGAAAGAGAAACAATTAATGTTGCCCTCCATCTGCCCATAAAAAACATAACTACAATAATAACAAACAACAATGCATATAGTATGGTTTCTGTTAAATTGTCTACAGCAGAAACAGTGTTTACTGAGCTATCCATTAAAACATTAACTTTTACATCTGGAGGTAAAGTTTTTTTAATTTTTTTAAGCTTTTCTTTTATGTTATCGGCTACTGATACTGTATTAGCGTCCGATTGTTTTTGAATCATCAATCGTACATTTTTATCACCATTAGCCCGTTCAAACGATTTTATATCTTTCAAACCATCTTCAACAATTGCAACATCTTTTAAATAAACAGGATGATTATTAAAATTGCTTATAATAATATTTTTAATTACATCGCTATTTTCAAATTCACCTTGCAACCGAAGTTTTAAATCCGATTTACCCATTTCAAGACTTCCAGAAGGAAGGTTTAAATTGTTAGCAGCAAGTACACCTCCAATCTGTTCAACCGACAAATGATACGCCTCTAATTTTCTCGGGTCAACATTAACATTTATCGCCCTCACAGGAGAACCAATCTGAATGATGTTTCCAACACCCTCAATACGATTAAGTGGTTGTATTATTTTATTGTCTATAATATCTTTAATGCCCTCATAGCTTTCATTTGATGTTACCGAAAACATAATAACTGGAATCATACTTGTGTTGAGCCTAAATATTGTAGGTGTTTCAACATCGTCTGGCAAATTTCTTTCAGCAAGACCAACGGCATCACGTATTTCATTGGTTGCTTCGTCCAGATTTGCTCCCCACTCAAACTCTAATGAAATTACAGAAGTATTGTCTTTTGACGAAGATGTAATCTTTTTCAGATTACTTATAGAACCAAAATGATCTTCCAATTTTTTAGTAATATTTTGTTCCACATCTTCGGCATTTGCTCCGGGGTAGAATGTGAAAACTGAAATCATCGGTGGATCCATCTTGGGAAAGAAATCTACAGGTAATTGAAGATAGGAGTAAAGTCCGAAGATTACCACCCCTATAAATATCATAATAACACTTACGGGTTTTTTTACTGCTGTACTATATATACTCATAGCTTTATCTTTATTTATTTTTAACAATAATTGGAGTTTGATCTACAATTTTGTTTTGCCCTTCAATAATTATCTCATCACCATCGTTAATGCCTTCTAATATTTCAGTTTTATCATCGAAAAGACGACCGGTAAAAACACGCTGTTTTACTGCCACATTTTTTTTACTTAAAAACAAATACAGATCATTTGTACCTGTTTGTTTCACTAACGCTATTGTCGGAACAAGAATAGCTGTTCCTTTGCCTAAATTAAGTTTAATTATAGCAAACATTCCTGGACGTAATTGTAGATTGGAATTATTAATTTTCACTTCTACTGTAAAAGTTTTTGTTGCATCATCAATAGTAGGATAAATATTATAAATTTCTCCGAAAAATTTTTGATTGGGATAAATATCGCTTGTAATAGTTGCTTTCATTCCTTTTTTTATTTGAGGAAAATAAGAGGCTGAGATTCCAACTAAAGCTTTTAATTGACTAATTTTCACGATAGTTACGATAGCTGATTTTCCTGCACGGGTATTGGGTGCACTTGAAAAATTCTCACCATCTTCAAAATATTTACCAGTTACAACACCATTAAAAGGAGATTTTAACTCTGTATTATCCAAAAGAAACTGATAACTTACTTTTGCTGCCTCATAAGCTGTTTTTACTTCATCATATTGTTGTTGAGCTATAGTATTTGTCTTTTTTAAAATTTCCAATCGTTTAAAATTAGTTTCCAGATTTAAAAGATTGAGATGTGCTGATTCTAAATTAGTTCTATCCATGGAGGCAACAACCTTACCTTTTCTAACAGGGTCACCTACTTTAACATTTATCTTTGTGATTTTACCTGGAGTAGCTGGTGCCAAATAAATCTCTTTAAATGGTATTAACGATGCAGTGTAAGTTATATTTATATCTACCTTTTCTGCTTTGGCTATCGTTGTTCTAACAGGCATGGCTTTCTTTATTTCTGTTTGTATAGCTTGAGTCTCTTTTTCTTTTCCCGAATTACAGGATATGGCTAATACTAGTAAACCCATTACAATCAACATATTTCTAAATCTTACTATTTTCATTTCCTTATCTTTTTATAGATTATTATTTAATTTTCTTATTGCCAATTCCGCATTCAATAATTTCAGTATGGTACCCGTTAAGTCGGTTACGGCAGTCAGGTAATCGTTGTTTGCACTGGTAATATCAAGGCTTGAAACAATTCCTTGGTTAAATTTTAAATTCATCTGGTCGAGTACTTCTTTCGAGATATCTACATTTTCTTTCTGAGATAAATATTGTTCTAAAAGGTTATTAAAGTCAAATCTTAATTGTTTTTCTTGAAGTGTTAATTGATCGGTCAATAGATCTTTAGTGTTTTCACTAATATCAAAATCGATTTTTGCTTGACTTAATTGAGATTTTCTTAATCCGCCGGCAAAAATTGGAACATTTAATTGAAGTCCTAGTATATGTTTAGGTGTCATATTAAATTCAGGTACTTTTATTTGTTTGGTGTATGAATAAAAAGAAACCAAAGAAGGTAAATAGCTTGCTTTTGCCATATCAATAGATTTTTTTGCAATATCACCTTGCATGGATACCAATTGGTAATCAATATTATTTTGGATATTAAATGTGTCTGTCGAGTTGTTCAGAATATCATATTTATTTGCAATATCTTCTAGTGAAGTTGTCAAATTAATCTCTTGATCTGAAAGTAAACCCAACTGAAAGCGTAATAAATTATAACCTAACTCCACTTGTCGTTCAGTAGATTTTACGGCATTTCCTACTGATGTTACCATCACTAAAAGCTTTTTAGCATCTGTTTCCTCTATCATACCAACTTTTGCTAAGTTATTTGTATTCTCATATATGCTTTGAGCATTTTTATAATTCTCTTTTAATTTGTCTAAAATCTGTTGCATAGCCAAAATCATATAAAAGGCTTGGTAGGTTTGCTCCTTTACATTGAGTTCATCTTTTTGATAACTTTTTTCAGTTATTGTTTTTGCAAGTTTTGCCATTTGAACACCAACAATATAATTCCCACTAAAAATTAGCTGACTAGCACCTCCCTTAAAACTACTAGTAGGATTAAATTCAATAATAGCAGGCGTCGATCCAGGGGGGCCAAGTGTAAGTTCTGCTTGTGCTCCTAAAAAATTATTGTAATCCATCGATGCGCTAATTTGTGGTAAACCTTGAGATATTGTTTCTTTAAGTTGCTGTCTTGACTTGTCAATTTCAAACCTTGAATTAATCAAGGTTTTATTATGCTCAACAGCATAATTTATTGCACTTTCGAGAGATAGTTCTATAGGCTCTTGTGCATGAAGTGTTATAAAGCTTAACACAAACACACTTAAAATTATTCTTCTCATTTCTATATTAAATTTTTAATTTATTATTTAGTTGTTATTATCAACATATTTATAAAAAACTATAATTGTTTAGCGTTCATCTTTATATTATTGATGACCTTATAAAATATTTTCATATCTTCTTCTGAAAGACCATTTTTAAGTTCTGCTCTTAATTGAGCTTCAATTTTTAGAAACTTTTCAAGAACTTGTTTCCCTTTTTTTGTAACCATTAAATATTTTTTTCTACGATCTTTGGGGTCAATAGCTCTTCTAACTAAATCTTTTTCTTCAAGTATATCAATTATTCGCAGTATAGCTGATTTATCCTTACCCATAGCACAAGCCATTTCTTTCAGAATAACATCTGATTCTTTGTTATCAAGTACATGTAAAACAGCTTGTTGTTCAATGGTAAGTGGAACCTCAGACTGCTCAATGTTTCGTTTTTTTAACACTCGAAGCATCTCATGCATCATTTGTCCAACCACCATACCGAGAGGCAAATTATCTTGTTTCATAATTTTAAAATTAATTCGGAGACAAAGATATTTAATATTAATTGATAAATGCAACTAATTTGTGAATATTTTTATAATGAAGGATTCTAAATACTAATTGTTTGACGGATAGCCGAGACTTTTATTCGTTTTCAATTTTGCAATTAAATGCAAAGTCTATAAAAAAGTTTTGTAGATGTATATAAAGCTAAATAAAAATTACTTACAACAATTTTATATATTTATCAAAATGATCATGATCAAACACAAAATAACTTCTGTTTAGCAAAAGTATCCATAAACTACCTTTAGTATTTTGATCTAATTTCACATTTATGTTGCTTTAATTAAAATAATTAAATATCTATGTTGCAACATATAATGTTTTAACGTACATTTGTTGCTTTATTAATTTATAAATTTACAGCAATGAAAAAAACAGTATTATTTTTAAGTATTTTATTCTTGACAATTATTTATGTAAATGCTCAAGAAACAAAATGGGGCTTTGATAAAGCTCATTCAAAAATCCAATTTGATGTTGCTCATATGGTAATTTCAGAAGTGTCAGGTCAATTTCAAGAATATGAAGGAACTGTTGTCACAACCAAAGAAGATTTCTCTGATGCAAAAATTGATTTTTCAATAACTGTA
>Ga0164313_10005550_pt1 | contig 11170 bp, 10 predicted proteins | sample GuaBasSedimGuay4_FD_113735 | JGI IMG/M metagenome (GOLD analysis project Ga0164313, IMG submission 113735) | Subseafloor sediment microbial communities from Guaymas Basin, Gulf of California, Mexico - Guay4, Core 4569-4, 0-3 cm | ecosystem: Environmental > Aquatic > Marine > Hydrothermal vents...
CTTATTTAGAGCAAGCACATGAACGTCCACCTTCTGCAGAAGAAATTGCAAAAGAATTGGATATGACGATCAACGATGTGAAAGAGTCTATGAAAAATTCTGGTCGTCACGTATCAATGGACGCCCCCTTAGTTGAAGGAGAAGATTCTAACTTATATGATGTTTTAAGAAGTGGAGAATCACCAAATCCTGATCGTTCGCTGTTACACGAATCACTTCGTACAGAAATAGAACGTGCTTTGGAAACTTTAACACCTCGTGAAGCCGATGTAGTTCGTTTGTATTTCGGACTTGGAAATCAGCACCCAATGACTCTGGAAGAAATTGGTGAGACTTTCGATCTTACAAGAGAACGTGTAAGACAAATTAAAGAAAAAGCAATAAGAAGATTAAAGCACACAACAAGATCTAAAATCTTGAAAACATATTTGGGATAGCTTCGACTTCGCTCAGCTACCAATTCTGGTCATTGAGCGTAGCCGGAATGTAAGGCAACTTACAGTATACTTATACTGTTCGTTTTTTGATTGATGAATGACCTCCGGCTGATTACCGGAGGTTTTTTCTTTTTCTTATTTTTAGTCATTAGATGACTTGAAGTCATCTAATGACTAAGTTTTAAACTTTGTCAAAGATTTATATCTAAATATTACTATTTTTGACAAAACTTTTACAATGAGCAAAAAGCTAATAGCCCCTTCAATTCTAGCAGCAGACTTCGGAAATCTACAACGTGATGTAGAAATGGTTAACAATAGTGAGGCAGATTGGTTTCATTTAGATGTAATGGACGGTGTTTTTGTCCCAAACATTTCATTTGGAATGCCAATTATAAAAAACATTGCCAGTCATGCAAGTAAAACATTAGATGCTCATTTAATGATTGTAGATCCAGATCGTTATATAAAAACATTCGCCAAATTAGGAATCGATTATTTGACCGTACATTATGAAGCCTGCACACACCTACACCGAACACTGCAAGCGATTAAATCTGAAGGAATGAAAGCAGGTGTTGCCTTAAATCCACATACCAATATTTCTGTTTTGGAAGATACCATCCAAGATATTGATCTAGTTTTAATAATGAGTGTAAATCCGGGATTTGGAGGACAAAGTTTTATTGAAAACACCTATTCAAAGGTCGAGAAACTAAAGGAGTTGATCAATCAAAAAAATGCTTCTACTCTTATTGAAATTGATGGTGGGGTAACTAATAAAAACGCAAAACAATTAGTCGATGCTGGAGCAGATGTTCTGGTTGCAGGAAGTTATGTGTTCCGATCTGAGAACCCAACTGAAACTATTAAAGGCCTAAAAGGTCTTACTAATTAAAAAGAGAGGTTCTACTTCTTAGCACTATCCCCTCTAAAATTCTGAGAGTTGTTTTTAAAAAGAACATTGAAGGTTGTTAGACTTCCGTAGCAACGGGTAATATACTGTTGAAGGTCTATTTTATCCAGATCTTCCAAGGACTTACTGGAATTTATTTTTTGCTCCATTACCCGCAGTCTATCCCGAAGCATTACTATTTTATGAAAAAAAGTATTAATAGGAATTTCTTTATCGGAAAGATTAGCGTCTTTAGGACTTAAGGTCATCGTACCACCCCTCCATTTATCAGCTATAGAAACAACTTCACTAGCATCACTCCATTTTTTAAGGATCTCTCTAAGGCTATTTTCAACCTCGTAAAAACTTACCGTATCAACTTCATCTTTTACAGCTTCTACTGTTTCAAATTCATCATCTACAGCTATCGTTTCCAGCCCATTTTCCATAAAAGTGACCCAATATAAATCTGAAGTTACATTGGTCACCACCCCTTTCCCGTATTGTGGATGATTGATTCTTGATCCTATTCCTAATATTGTACCCATAGCTTTGAATATTTACTGAGGTCTAAAAATAAACAATTTTGCTTATTAGAAAGAAGAAAAACAGAAACTAATTACACTCATATTCTGCGTTTATTTCTTGTGAAGCTGGAGGCGGTGACAGATAAGGAATCCCCAACCCTAATCCTCTTAAAATAAACAACAGACCCATTAACACGACAATTACAGGAATTGCTTTAGTAATATACCTTCTTACTTTACTTGTTAGAAAGTTCCCAAAATAAATAGCTGTAGTCATTAATGGAATAGTACCAATACCAAATACTGCCATATACAAGCTACCCTCCCAAGCATCTCCTGAAGCAATCGCGCCAAATAAAGCCATATACACCAATCCACAGGGAAGAAACCCATTTAAGAATCCAATTGTTAAAAAAGTATCTGGTGATTTCTTTTTTAATTCTTTACCCAAAGCAGATTTCACCTTAGAAATAATTTTAAACAAGGGTTTTGAAAAATTGTATTTATTGAATGTTTTGTAGGGTATAAGCACTAAAACAATCATAATAATACCAACAATTATAGAGAGTTGCTGCTGAAATCCAAATAAATAAAAGCTTTTACCCAAAAGACCAAAAAGCAATCCTATAAGACTGTAGGTAATGATTCTTCCGAGGTGATAAAGGCTAATCTGACTTACTTTTTTAAGGGTATTTGTACGGTCAACGGGTAGAATAAAGGCGATAGGCCCACACATTCCAATGCAGTGAAAAGATCCCAACAGACCAAAAAGTAAGGCCGACAATAGCATGTTTAATAAGTTATTTTATCTCTGTAAAGGTAATTAACACCTTTGTATTTCCATGAAACCGAAATATTCCATCGCCCTCCAACTAAACGATTACTTGGAAGGAGTAATTTATTTTCAGAAAGATCATTTAGTGGTATTTCAAAATCTAACTGTTTATTTGATGGCCTATAAACAAAAACAGAGCCTTCAATTTTATCAATTTCAAAATTCTTCGGAAAAACTACCAATAAACCTCCATCTACTCTATTTATTGAAACATTTTCAGAAAGAAGTTGAGCATTTGTTTCTGCATCTATCTCTTCTTGAAAAGCGAGTTCCTCTTTGTAGTATTCTTCAGTCACCAGATCAAAATCATAGGTGTCTTTGGTCATCATTGTTATAATCAAAAACAATATAAAGCCAATAAAAACTATAAATGCAATTACAATTCCTGTTCCCCAGTTTATTTTCATATTTATCCTATTAAATCATTCTCCCATTCAAACATTCTCTCATTCAAACATTCTCTCATTATCTCATTCAAACACTAAACCCCTTATCACTTAAACGTTCTCGGCCCTAAAAATGAAGTAGAAGTAGTTTCAATGAGTTCATCTCCACTATAAACACCAATTTTCACACGATCCTTATCTCCACTTAATGAAGATAATTTTACTTCAACAAATAATGTGCCTTCTGCTAATTCTCTAGCAGGAACAGTAAACACTTTATGACTTACAATTGTTATCGTTCCATCATGAGACAATAATTTAAATTGTACATCATCAATATCTTCAGATGTTTTATTTACTAGTTTAAAGGTATAAACATTACTTATTCTATTATTTTCTTGATGCTCATACAATTGTCCAGGTAAGCGTAATATAGTAGCTTCTACATTATTTCTTAAAAATAACATGCCGACTAAAATACCCACTAAAATAAACAATACAGCAGTATAACCTTTTAAACGAGGTGAAAAAACAAACTTCTTTTTCTTTTCAATATTCTCTTCACTGGCATATCGAATCAAGCCTTTTGGCAGATCAATATTCTCCATAATTGAATCACAGGCATCAATACAAGCAGTACAGTTTATACATTCTAATTGGGTGCCATTTCTAATATCAATTCCGGTAGGGCAAACTTTTACACAAAGGGAACAATCCACACAATCACCAATTCCTAAGGCATTTCGATCTTCACCCTTTTTAATTCTGGATCTCCCATTTTCTCCTTCTCCCCGCTTGTGGTCATAGGCAACAATTATAGATTTGTTATCCAATAAAACTCCTTGTAAACGACCATAAGGGCATGCAATTATACATACTTGTTCTCTAAACCAAGCAAAGACAAAATAAAATACTCCTGTAAAAATAAGCAGTGAAATTAGGGTGCTTGTATGATTCGTTGGACCATCTAAAACATCATGAATTAAAGTATCGCTTCCAATTAAATAAGCCAGAAAGACATTAGCAATAAGAAAAGAAATAACGAAGAAAACGATCCACTTGATAATACGCTTTCTTATTTTTTCGGCATTCCATGCTTGATTTTTTAATTTAATTTGTTTTCCGCGGTCTCCTTCAATCCAATATTCTATTCTTCTGAAAACCATTTCCATAAAAATGGTCTGAGGGCAGATCCAACCACAAAAAATACGCCCAAATGCTACAGTAAATAGTACAAGAAACACCACTCCAATGATCATCATGATCACGATAATGTGAAAATCTTGTGGCCAAAATGGAAATCCAAAAAGATTAAACCGTCTTTCTAAAACATTAAATAGCAGAAATTGGTTTCCATTAATTTTTAGAAATGGTGATGCAAATAGAAATAAAAGCAAAAAATAACTTGCCCATTTTCTATATTTATAAAAAAAACCTTTCGGCTTTTTAGGAAAGACCCAAGCTCGCTTTCCGTCATCATTAATGGTACCAATAGAATCTCTAAAATTTTCGTTCATAGCAATTATTTAAAGGTTTTCTTTTGGTTGGCTAGTAAGATCAGCAGAAAATAACTATACTATTTTAATTGGAATCATCCACCCATACATCTCCTTCTGCAGCTTTTGGCACCGCAGGAGTTGTTCCTTGAAAACCTAGTAGATAACTGGACACCTGAGCCATTTCAATAGGGCTTAGATCTTGTTTCCATGAAACCATTCCTTTTCCATCTCTTCCTCCTTCAGAAACAGTATTAAATACATTTTTAATACCTCCTCCAAGAATCCAATTTTCATCGGTTAGATTTGGACCAATACCGCCACCACCATCATCTTTATGACAAACAGCACAGCTTTGTGTGTATATAGCTTTCCCTGCTTCAAGATCAGATGCTTCTGTTAATAAAACCACAGAAGAAACATCAACTAAATCTGGATTGTTTTTTTTAAATTCTTCAATATCTAATTTTGCTTGAGCTACTTCCTTTTCGTATTCAACAGCAGAACTATCACCATCAAAGATTTCATATTTAGTCCAATAAAAAATAGCAAAGAATATAGTCATATAAAACATATATACCCACCATGGTGGTAAATTATTATCCAATTCTTTTATCCCGTCATAATCATGATCTAAGATAATTTCTCCTTCTTCTTCTATAGACTTCCCTCCTTTTAATTTCTCATATAACTTTGCTAAATAACTATCATCTTCTCCTTGATGGTAGGTCTCTTTAGCGTCACTACTCAATGAATTATACATTCTCATTTCAATTGTCCCTATTACAATTTCAATTAAAATTGCTAAAACCACTAATCCCCAAAATATAGTCTGAATGACGGGATATTTTTGAAAAGCCCATTGTTCTCCAGAATCGGCAATTACCTCAAATAATACAAATGCTATAATAGCAAAAATGAGTACTCTAAATATTGGTGTTATTAGTTTCATAATGTTTGGTTATTTATATCGTTTTCTAGTGGAATATTACTGACTTCTTTTATATATGGTTTTTTCATCGAAAATACCCACCAAAGCAGGACTACAAAAAAGATGAAAAATATTAATAAAGATATTATAGGATACACCTGTACACTATCTATACTCTCTAAATGTCCTTTTACAAATTTCAACATAGCTTCTTATTCGTTTTCTGTTTGTACTTTAATATCGGTACCTAATCGTTGTAAGTATGCAATAATAGCAACCACTTCTCTATCACGCATTTCAACGAATTCCTCTCCACTATCTTCAGCTGATGCCTTATCCGCTTCATAAGCAGTTACAAAATCGGGATCATTATGTAGGTTCTGCTCGATCTGAGTTGCTTGTTCGTCCATCCATTCATCTGCTCTTTCAATATCTTCTTCAGAATAAGGAACTCCAAGACTAAGCATTGCTTCCATTTTTGTTTGAATATTTGAACGATCATGCTCATTGAATATCATCCATTTATACGATGGCATAATAGACCCTGCAGAAGTTGTTTGTGGGTCGTAAAAATGGTTAAAATGCCAGTTATCTGAATATTTTCCGCCAACCCTAAATAAATCTGGCCCAGTACGTTTACTACCCCATAAGAATGGATGGTCATACACATATTCTCCTGCTTTTGAATACTCTCCATAGCGTTCTGTTTCACTTCTAAATGGTCGTATCATTTGAGAGTGACATCCTACACAACCTTCTCTAATATAAAGATCTCGACCTTCTAATTCTAAAGGAGTATATGGCTTAACACTGGTTATTTTTGGTATATAATCATCTACAATAAGTGATGGTATAATCTGAACCATACCTCCAATTAAAATAGCGATAGTAGCATAAAGTGTAAATTTAACAGGTCTTCTTTCTAACCAAGTATGATATCCTTCTTTGCTAGTTCTTCTTTTAGTTACTTTTTCTAATGCTGGTGCTTCAGCTAGTTCATTGGTGACACTGCTTCCTTTTCGAATGGTTATGATGATATTATAAACTAATATAAACATTCCTATAATGAACATTGTTCCTCCAATAGCTCGCATCCAATACATAGGCATTATTTGGTTTACGGTTTCTAAGAAGTTTCCATAAACTAAGGTGCCATCAGGATTAAACTGTTTCCACATAGAAGCTTGCACAAATCCAGCTACATACATAGGTAAGGTATAAAGAATTATACCCAAGGTACCAATCCAGAAATGGAAATTAGCAAGTGCTGTTGACCATAGTTTGGTTTTAAATAACCTCGGCACCAGCCAATAGACCATACCGAAAGTTAAGAAACCATTCCAGGCTAAAGCGCCAACGTGAACATGAGCAATAATCCAATCACTAAAGTGAGCAATCGCATTTACATTTTTAAGTGAAAGCAATGGGCCTTCAAATGTTGACATACCATAACCGGTAATTGCAACTACCATAAATTTTAAAACAGGATCGGTTCTTACTTTATCCCAGGCACCACGCAAGGTTAAAAGTCCGTTTATCATACCACCCCAAGAAGGTGCAATAAGCATTACTGAAAAAGCAACACCTAAGTTTTGAGCCCAATCCGGTAAAGCTGAATACAATAAATGGTGAGGTCCTGCCCATATATAAATGAATATTAATGACCAGAAATGTACAATTGAAAGTCTATAAGAATAAACAGGCCTGTTTGCAGCTTTCGGAACAAAATAATACATCAAGCCCAAGAAAGGTGTTGTTAAAAAGAAAGCTACTGCATTATGTCCGTACCACCATTGCACCAAGGCGTCTTGCACTCCTGCATAAGCTGAATAACTTTTTAAAGCACTAACCGGAAGCTCCATACTATTAACTATATGCAGTACAGCAACAGTTACGAATGTGGCTAAATAAAACCAAATAGCAACATAAATATGACGCTGTCTTCGTCTTAGTATCGTCCAAATCATATTAATTCCAAAAACAACCCAGATCAATGCAATGGCTATATCTATAGGCCATTCTAATTCGGCATATTCCTTAGAAGAAGTATAACCTAATGGAAGTGTTATTGCAGCAGCAACAATTATAAGTTGCCAACCCCAAAAATTTATTTTACTCAAGAGATCACTAAACATCCTTGTTTTTAATAAACGTTGCATGGAGTAATAGACACCCGCAAAAATTGCATTCCCTACAAAAGCAAAAATGACCGCATTAGTATGTAATGGCCTTAATCTACCAAAACTCAACCATGAAATACCATCGGTTAAGTTTGGAAATAAAAACATAAAGGCAAGTAAAAGTCCTACGATCATACCAACAACACCCCATAAAAGTGTTGCATAGATAAAATTCCTTACGATCTTATTATCGTAATAAAATTGTTGTACTTCCATAATTATTCTTTTTTATTTGTGATGGTTGATTTTGATTGTTTTGTTTCTTTCACTAGTTCGTCTTCGAAGAGCATCCGAACAGAAGGCGTATAAACATCATCATATTGCCCTTTTTTTACTGAAATAATAAATGCAATAAAAAAACCAATAGCTACTATAACACTAATAGCCAGCAACATATATATTATACTCATTCTTACTTAGAAATTTAAAACAAAAATAGATTTTTCTAATAATTTGAATGTGACAATTAGCATGTTTTTTTAAGACTTTTTTAACAATTTACTTACATATCCTGTTGCAACAGTTGTAAAGACAACAATACTAATAGAACTCAAGGGCATTAATATTGCAGCAATAACAGGCAATAACTTCCCAGTTACAGCAAAATAAAGACCTGTAATATTATATAAAAAAGAAAAAAGAAAACTCCATTTTATAATTTTCAAGGCCTTTCTTGAAGCAGCTACATAGCTTGGAAACCAAGCGAATTTTGTGGCATCTAAAATTCCATCACAGGCTGGTGAAAAAACATTGATATTCTCGGACACAACTATACCAACATCACTTTGCGCTAATGCACCAGCATCATTTAGTCCATCTCCAATCATCATTACTTTCTCACCTTGATTTTGTAATTTTTTTACAAAATCTAGTTTTTGCTGTGGATTTTGAAGAAATAACAATGTCGATTCTTTAGGCAGTAATGATTCCAGCCTTTCTCTTTCACCTTCATTGTCACCAGATAGTATTGCTAATTTTGTTTGACTTTCTAATTCATCAAAAACTTTATTAATTCCCTCTCGATAGGTATTTTGATATATATAACGACCCATATACTTACCATCTAGATTTAAGTGTACAGAAGTCTGCAATGTATCTCGAACTTCGGTAAAACCAACAAATTTTGCAGAGCCAATTTTTATAGTTTTATCTTTAAATGTAGCCTGAATTCCTTTCCCAATAAGCTCTTCAAATTCATTGAAGTTTATAATTTCTTTTTCCGGAAGACTATCATATAATTGTCTACTTAGCGGATGATTTGATGCCCGTAAAATATTAAATAACAATATTGCATCTATTTCAGAAAGAGGCTCTCCTTTATATGAAATATTACTTTTTTTATTGGAAGTTATCGTACCTGTCTTATCAAAAATGATCGTTGTAATTCTTGCCATTCGCTCAATTACGTTAGCATTTTTCAGATAGAATTTCTGTTTCCCGAAAATCCGCAGCATATTTCCCAAAGTAAATGGAGATGACAATGCTATTGCACAAGGGCAAGCTATAATTAACACCGCTGTAAAAACATTTAGTGCTTTTGAAGGATCGTAATAAAGCCAAAAAGTCGTTGCAATACATGCAATAGCCAGTACAATAATTGTAAATCGCTTGCTAATACTATCGGTTAGGCTCTGAAAAGCCTGAACCTTATCCTCTTCAAAAGCATCATTGCTCCATAGCTGTGTAAGGTAACTCTGCTCCACAGATTTTAACGCTTCAATTTCAATAACACCCGATAATTGTTTTCCTCCCGCAAAAAGCTTATCTCCGGAAACCTTTTGAACCGCATCTGCCTCACCAGTAACAAAACTGTAATCAATACGTGCATGATTACTGATTAATATTCCATCAACAGGAATTAATTCATCATTTCTGATCAATAACCTATCGCCTTGTTTTATATGATATACCTGTATTGTTTCCTCCTTTTTTAATGTTTGCTCACCAGATAAGACCGAGTTTATACGAGTTACAGCAATTGGGAAATAGGATTTATAATCTCTTTCAAAAGACAAAAAAGAATAGGTCCGTTGCTGAAAAAACTTCCCTATCAGTAAAAAGAAGATCAATCCAGTGAGGCTATCAAAAAATCCAGATCCCAGATCGAAAATTACTTCTGAAGCACTTCTTATAAATAAAACTGAAATTCCTAAAGCTATAGGAACATCAATATTCAAAATCTTTGAACGCAATCCTTTATATGCAGACACAAAATAATCCCAGCCGGAATAAAAAACCACCGGAATCGAGAAAATAAACATCAGCCACCTAAAGACATGTTTGTAGCGTTCAAGCCAAAATTCACTTCCCCCTACTTCACCAGTAGAAATATCAAAATATTCGGGAAATGATAAAAACATAATATTTCCAAAGGCAAAACCTGCAACACCAAGCTTATAGATCAATTGCCTATCGACAACTTTTTTTCCAGAGCTGTAATCTTCTAGTGAAATATAGGGTTCATATCCAATTGAACTCAATAGTAGTACCAGTTGTTTTAATGATAATTCTTTTGCTCTAAATGTGATTCGAACCGTTTTCTTTGGAAAATTTACCAGGGAGGCAGTTATAGCGGGATGTAGTTTTTTTAAATTTTCTAAGACCCAAATACAGGAACTACAATGCATGGTAGGAATAAAAAAGGAAATGATCTGATGCTTTCCATCATCAAACTCAAAAAGTTTATTTGCAATTTCACTGTTTTCCAGATAATCGTACTTACTAGAAATTTCGGAAGGTGTGGAACCAGGCGAGGCTTGCAAGTCGTAATAACAAGTTAAATCATTCTCTGAAAAGATTTCAAAAACCGTCTTACATCCATTGCAGCAAAATGATTTGCCTTCAGAAATCACCTCTATAGAATCACATGGATCTCCACAATGATAACAGCTTACAGATTCTTTTTTTTTGGACATAAACCCTGATTTCTTTTTTTTTTTAAATCGTTTCAAAAATAATCTAAATTATATATCTAATGTGCTTTCTAGCGATAAGTATATAAATGAAATTAAAAAAATAAAATAATATGACAAATATCCGTTTTCTGTTTTTTTATATTATTTTTGCATCAGAACATTTTCCCTTATGAATAAATGCGAAAGTTGTATTATTAAAAAATTCACCGGTCTTCATGCTTTAGGGCTAGAAGAGCTAAAGTCTATTTCGGATAATAAAGTAACAAAAGATTTTATTAAAGGTGATATTATATTTGATGAGGGTGAGCACTTAAATGGAATCTATTGTGTTCGGCATGGTATCGCTAAAGTTTCTAAGCTTAGTACCAATGGAAAAGATCAAATAATTAAATTTGTTAGTAATGGTGAAGTGCTGGGTCAACGATCTGTAATAGCAAATGAGCCTACTAATTTAAGGGCTATTGCTGTAAATGATATGAGCACCTGCTTTATTCCCGAAAGTATTATTCTTGATAATCTGAAAAATAATTCAAGCTTTTCAATTGAAATGCTTCAAAATTTAGCTCAC
>Ga0164313_10005551_pt1 | contig 11170 bp, 8 predicted proteins | sample GuaBasSedimGuay4_FD_113735 | JGI IMG/M metagenome (GOLD analysis project Ga0164313, IMG submission 113735) | Subseafloor sediment microbial communities from Guaymas Basin, Gulf of California, Mexico - Guay4, Core 4569-4, 0-3 cm | ecosystem: Environmental > Aquatic > Marine > Hydrothermal vents >...
ATTCAATGATCGATCGAAAAAAAGTTCAATGTAATGCTTCACATTCCCCTCATCATCTATCTGATGACTCTCGGCAGATGCAATTAAGTCAATCACCCGCTCACGGAGTTGTGACTCAGGGAGGCTGTCGCCTTGTTTTGATCTTATTTGCATATGTGCTACCATCTGGTCTTCGAACCGCTTTCGAGCGTGTTTGCTGAAAAGAAGCATCTGATCGGGTCTGATTGTGATCATGGCATACCACCCTGAATGAATTAAAAATCCAACCGGGAATACAACACAATAACCAAAGACAAAAAACGCTATCCGGTCTCCGTCAATAGATAGATATAGATAAGAATTTGCTTTTTATAGAAAATATATATTAAAGATGGTTTTTTGTGTCAACAATATTTTGGAGGACTTCCGGGACTTCCGGACTTCCGTCCCGGTAGGAATGCGGGTTGCCCGGCACCCCCCGGACAGATCCCGGCGTACGCTACTAACGTACTGGTCTCCTGCCTCGAATAAAAGGAATGGTGTCAAATCTTGAATTGTGAATAATAATAGGTTAAAAATTCTATCAAACTACAAATAGTGGTTATATGCCAGAGAGCCAATGCACAACTGATCAATTTTCTGTGAAGTTCATCTTGCGCCCGTTAGGTGGTCACCCCCCCCCAAGACGCACACTTAAGATGAGATTATAAGCTCGACATTGCAAATTGTGACATCAAGGCCAGTCTGTGATGACCGGCATTCCCACCAAAACAAATAGCTCCATTATTTGCACAGAAAACTGTGAACACTGCACAAAAAAATGGGCGCACTATACCTCTTCAAAAACAAAATATCTGTAATATCAACCAGGTAATTTTTGGTGTGCTTGTTGCATTTATGATTTTGTTTATCTATGTTTATTAAAATATTTGAATAAATTAATTCTTTCGATCTATTAAAAAGACCTCAATCCAAACTTAAGGATTCTCATGTACTTTTTTCTATTTGTTATTCTTGTTGTGTTGATACTCCAAATCCGCTCCCTTCGAAAACGGATTTCCAAACTGGAAAAATTACAACAAACCACCCCCGTCACACCGTCTCCGGAATTTGTACATAGGTTTGAAGAAGCCAAGAAAGAGGAGCCTGCTGTCCCTGAGCCAAAAGAAGAGCATAAAGAAATATCGGTGCAAATCTCTCAAGCAGAACCGGAGACGCAAGCAGCAACATTTCCGGCTGATCACGCCACTGCGTCCGGCCCCTCAGAGGAGACGAAAAAAGGGGGTGCTTTTAATACCGTCACTGAAAGCATCGAAATGGGTGTCGATTATATCAAGAAGTTCTTTACCACAGGCAATGTGGTGCTTAAGGTGGGTATCATTATCCTTTTTTTCGGGGTCGCCTTTCTATTGAAATATGTCGCACAACGCAATTTGATTTCTTTGGAATTCCGTCTTGCAATCATCGCCACGGGTGGCCTGGCATTGCTGGTGACCGGATGGTGTTTGCGCAAGCGGGCGCTTTTGTACGGCCTTACCTTGCAGGGCGGGGGCATTGGCATCATCTATCTCACGGTTTTTGCATCTTCTAAACTATACCACTTGCTTCCTATTTCCCTGACATTGGTTATCATGATTTGTCTGGTGGCCCTTACAGGTGCGCTCGCAGTGCTTCAGGATTCAAAATCGCTTGCCATCTTCGGCATTGTCGGTGGTTTCATGGCCCCTGTGCTGATGTCCACAGGCAGTGGCAGCCATGTCATGCTCTTTTCATATTATGCCCTGTTGAATGCCGGGATTCTATTTATCGCCTGGTTCAGGGCATGGCGGGAACTCAATCTGCTCGGTTTTATCTTCACCTTTGTGGTTTCCGCCTTCTGGGGCCACAAGTATTACCAGCCTGCCTATTTTGCAACCATAGAACCTTTTCTCATCCTGTTTTTTCTGTTTTATGTCGCAATTTCCATTCTCTTTGCCCATCGCCAGCCACCAAAGCTCAAGGGATTCGTCGACGGACCGCTGGTTTTCGGCTTGCCTCTGGCAGTCTTCAGTCTACAGGCCCGCCTGGTCAGTGATATGGAATATGGTCTGGCTATCAGTGTTCTAACCCTTGGTATCTCTTATATCCTTCTGGCAACTTTCCTCTGGCGCCGTTTGACCGAAGGAATGCGCATGCTGACCGAGGCCTTTCTATCCCTTGGAATCGTGTTCGGCAGCCTGGCCATCCCTCTTGCTTTAGATGGGCATTGGACCGCAACGGCATGGGCTCTGGAGGGCGCGGCCATGGTGTGGATCGGGATACGTCAGGCGCGTTTGCTTGCGAGACTGTTCGGGGTATTGTTGCAGATCGGTGCAGGCCTGGCGTTTCTCTCTGCAAGCAGCCATCCGTCTTCGGAACTTGTTCCGTTTTTGAATCGAATCACCCTGAGCTGTTTTTTCTTAAGTATCTCAGGACTCTTTTCAAGTTATTATCTCACCCTCTACCACGGCAAGCTTCGGGACTGGGAAAGCAGAATCCATATACCGCTCATGGTCTGGGGCCTGCTTTGGTGGTTTGGGGGCGGAATACGTGATATTGAACGGCATATCCTCCATAAGGATTTCTATACCTTTGTCTTGATGTTCTGTGCAATGAGTTGTTTGGTTATGGCAATGGTAGCCAAACGTCTCAAATGGCAGGAACTCAAATACCCATTGCTGGGTCTTTTGCCGCTAATGATAGTCATCATCTATTTTTCCTGGCCGGATTTCAGCTTTCACAGGCATCTCTTTGCCCGTTGGGGCTCTCTGGCCTGGATCTCATCTCTTCTGATTCAGTATGGTCTGTTATGGGTGTTTGAGGAGGAATGGCCTGAAAAGATTAGGCCGTACTGGCATCTGGCAACCCTCTGGTTAGTCTTGTTCATCGCCACCCACGAAACTGCCTGGACGGTGCAATGGTTTATTAATGGCTCTCAGATCTGGCCCGTCATCTGCTGGGGAATCGTTCCGGGATGCGCCATGCTGTTGATGATGAATGCCGGTAAAAAAATGGGCTGGCCGGTTAAGAAATATTACAGCCAGTATCTTGATAACGGTATCATTATCCCCATGTTCTTTCTTGTGTTCTGGGGGCTGAATACTGATTTTTCTTCCGGAGACACGGCCCCCATCTCGTATCTGCCCATCCTGAATCCTCTGGAGCTGACGCAACTCTTTGTCTTTCTCGTCTTGTTCCGCTGGGCCTTGCATAACAAAACCGAGCCTCATTCGTTATTCGAAAAGTTGCCTGACCAGACAATTCCCTGTATCGTGGGCGCATGCATTTTTATCTGGCTCAACTGTGTTGTGGGGCGCATCGTCCATTTCTACACAAACGTTCCTTTTCAGTATGGGTATCTGTATGGTTCGGTGGTTTTTCAATCTGCTATTTCAATCCTCTGGAGTGTTTCAGCCCTGGCCATTACCATATGGGCCACCCGACATCTAACCCGCCGAATCTGGTTTGTCGGGGCAACGCTCCTTGCCATGGTTGTACTCAAACTGTTTACCGTAGATCTTTCAGGCATCGGGACCATCGCCCGTATTGTTTCCTTCATTGCGGTTGGAATCCTCATGCTGCTTATCGGCTATTTTTCACCACTTCCCCCTAAAACCGGAGAGGAGATTTGATGAGATATTTCCTGATCGTATTATCCATACTTTTCATGAGTGCGGAAGCACAGGCAAAACCTATGACCACAGATGATTTTGCCTATGGTCTACCCATCAATGTTGACGGGCGAGGTGCGGTTTACTCCATCACCCTGCCAAAGGAAGTGTATACAAACTGTACCCGCTCGGACCTGGGTGATATCCGGATGTTTAATGCCAACGGCGACATTGTTCCCCATACCATCCGTCGTCCTAAAATCGCCACGGAAAAATTAACCGTCACCGAGTCAGTGCCGTTTTTCCCCTTGTATGATGAAGAAAAGATCCCCGCAGGAGACGATCTCTCCCTGATGATCACCAGAAACACGGACGGGACCATTATCAAGGTCGATTCCAGTAAACGAAAAACCACTTCTGGAACAAAAGTCAACGCCTATCTGCTCGACATGAGCAAAATCAAATTATTCCCGGTAAATCTTGAATTCACGTGGAGGAACAGCGGTAATCATTTTATCACCACAGTGGATATGAAACATTCAAACGATCTTGCAAACTGGATCAATCTGACCAGAAAAAACACCTTGGCCGAACTTGAGTTTTCAGGAAATACAATCCATCGGAAAATGATACAACTTCCTATAAAACCAAGGAAATATATCCGTCTCTCCTGGGATGCCGGCCAACAGAACGTAGAGATCACCCATATAAAGGCTGTATCCCGACCTCTCGCAACAATGATTGAACGGGAATGGACAGATCTTGATCCCAAAAAGTCTACCAAAGAGGACGTGATTATTCTTGATTTTGAATCACATGCCCATCTGCCCGTTGATGCCCTACAGATTAAGTTCCATGAGGCAAACAGTATTCTACACGCAACCATACTATCCCGTGACAATAAGGATGCGCACTGGGAGGTACGCCGTCAGGCCATCTTTTACAATCTTAAGATGGAAGGGGTGGAACTAAACAATGACATGATCACTTTTCCGCAGACTTCTGATCCTTTCTGGCGTCTCAAAGTCCTCCAGGATGGCGCAGGGATTGAAGCTTCTAAACCCTTACCCGTGTTGCAGCTAGGTTGGACTGCCCATGAGCTTCTGTTCGTTGCCCGGGGCCCTGCACCATACATGCTCGCATTCGGCAGCGGACAACTCTTCCACGAACCAGGGAAGTCATCCTCAGATATGATTCTCCCGGCATTGAAAAAAGAGAAATCATATCCACTGATCACCCCGGCTCTCATTGGAAAACAATTGCGCCTGGGCGGAGATAAGGCTCTCCAAGTACCCTCTCCTCCAAAACCTTGGAAGAAATGGATCCTTTGGAGCGTCCTGTGTATTGGAGTTGCCGTCCTGGCATGGATGGCCTGGAATCTTTACTGCCAGATGAATAGTTAATGTCCATCCATAAATGAGGATTTTTATTCAAGATCAAGGCATGTGAAAGAAACGGAAAGGTGTCAAATTTTGTATGGTGAACGATAATATTTTTTAATATAATATCAACAGCTTAGAATTTCCATCAAACTACGAATTGTGGTTATATGCCCGACAACCAATGCACAACTGAACAATTTTCTGTGAAGTTCATCTCGCGACCGTTAGGTGGTCAAGACATACGCAGTATTCAAAAAATTTAGGGCACAAAGATGTCAAAACAACATTAAAGATTGTATGATAATGGAGAAATAGGAGGGCGTTAATTAGAAATTAATTTCCAAACATTAAATAGCGGAGGTTTAGCTATGGAAAAGGAAAAAATCGGTTTTGTTTCTAATTATTTTAGCAAAATATCAGTCGCTGCGGTTGAGATAACGGACAAAACCTTGTCAGTGGGAGATACTCTCCACTTTTTCGGGCACACGACAGATTTTGAGTCCACAGTAGACTCCATGCAGATCGAGCACAAATCGGTAACAGAGGCAAAGAAAGGGGATAGCGTGGGCGTAAAGGTACCTGAAAAGGTAAGAGAAGGAGACAAGGTATATAAAATAATCGCGGATTAATTCGCAACTTACACCGGTTTATGTTGCCGCCCCCTTTGGTCGCTCTCGCCTGCAGCTCGCCTTACGCTTCGCTCCAGCCTTCGGCCCATTCCCCACGGTTCCTCCCTTGCCTTCGACTAGTGTTTGTGTTAATGATATCAATCAGTAACAGGGTTAACACACAGGGAACTTACACCCCAATAGAACGGTCATCATTGTTAAAATAGATGAAAAGAAACTTTTGGTTATTGAGGACGGTTATTTTAAGGATAGGTTTTTAATAAAGTCTGACAAGCTGAAAAAATTACTCAAAATCCTTTTAAAGAAAGAATTCCCCAGAAGTAAAAAAATCAGGCTCTATGTTATGGGAAAATTCGTGGATGAAGAAGCTTTAAACACAATACGGAAAATTATTTAGGATGCTTACATATCTGAGACAGGAAGCGCCAAGCTGTTGCTCCTCCGGATCCCAAGGGTTGATAGGGATCACAAACCGAGGAAATCCAGACGGTTCCTTTTTTGGCTTTACCCAACTGCTTTTGCAACACTTCAGGGGCATTTATTTTAACATCCACAAACTCGCCCCAGGCCTCCTTGTGTCCGGAATACCGTTTCATAAATAAGCGTGCATAGCAATACTTGCAATTGATCTGGCAACCGGTGTAAGGATTCAGACAATAGTCAAAAATATTTGACTTGTTGAGAACGCTTTTGGCCTGGATTTCTTTGACATGAAGCATGGTACTAAGTATCCGGAATTTTTTTTTATAAAACGATAAATAATACATCGAAATGGGCTGTCGTCATTTCCCCCAAGTCGGGGGTGCGGCTCATCTCGCGCCCGTTTAATTTAACAAAAGCAGACAGATGTTACCGTCGGTACCCTATTCCTTTAATACGGAGTCTATTATCTTTCACTTCTGTTTTCGCGCCGAGCATCTTTTCGACCAGCCACAGTCGAGTTTCAATATGGGCGGTCATTTTGGGTATTATATACGAACTCCAGCCGTGGGCCAGCCCACAGAACGGTATGAGCTGATCGGCGACGTGTTCATCAACCGTTGCTTCAGTTTCAAGGACTTGGATCAGGTGATCGGCCACTTTTTTCCCGATGTATTCGGCGGGTCTCCCCGGTGCACCGGCCATATCAGAACCCATGAGGCAGCCCGTATCTGTTTCAGCCCAAATTGCCAGGGACGCTCCGGCCTGAATTGATGTCCCCGGATAAACCGGATTGTTTTTATTATCATAAAGAATTTCAATATCCGGAACATATCCCTTGGATTTTAACCGTCTTTGACATTCTTTTGCCATCCTATGGGAGACTTTTCTTTTTTGGAGCAGTGAAGATAGAGCAATGCCTTTTATGCCGGTGGTTTTTCCCCGGTCAACCCGTATCAGCGGTTTGATGATCTCTCTTACGGGAAAGACCTTCACTTGGATCAGGCCGTTTCCCTTGGGGACATAGCCTGGCCGGATAATTTTTATATGGACATTGATACCCATTGTTTCCAAAATCCTTAACAAGACGTATTTGACGTGATAAATTGATGGAGCGAAGTCCTGAAAAAGTCCGCCCGTGATCTCGTAACGGGAAGGTTTGTCGGCGAAGAGTGCTAAAGATATCACGCTGAGGGCCAGCATGGTTGTAGAACCCGCCGTTCCGATATCCCACTTGAATGTGCCGCCCCGAATTCCTTTACCGGGCTTGAATCGGATTTCTTGCGAACCGATTGTCGCTTCCGCCAGTTCACCCCGGCAAATGTGAGCGGATGCTTGAATGCCTCGCAGATGCTGTGCCCGCAAGCCGGGCTTGTGGCGATTGGCCCGAATATTTGTGAGAAAAAGTTCCTTTCCTGTTAAGACTGAAAAAGGAACGGCATCTCTTACTATGGTTCCGGAACCTGATTTCTGACTGCCATCGATGGTAATCATGTTCACCTTCTCGTCGTGACTAATAAGAACAAGTTTTTTTCTGCCCTGATTGAGCGTAAGCAAAACGGGGAGCATACTTGATCTCGAATCCGGGGCATCCTCGACTTTCGATCATTTAGTTGTTCTATTTTAATTGAAAATAATAGATTTGTTAACTCTTTTATGATCAATAAGGAGAGCGGATTACACAGCACTTTCATAGCCGAATCTCATTCTACACCTGATTCTGGCTACTTCGCGGCCCTTTGGGAGGTAAAATCCGCAAACAGAGGCCCGCCGTAATTATCAGCAATGATGCTGCCAATCACTATCTGAACAGAGTCCAAGTCGTGCCCATTACGAGTAACGTTTCTAAACTTTACCCAAGTGAAGCATATGTGACGTTTGGTGGTAAAAAGGCTAAAGCAATGGCAGATCAGTTTACCACAGTAAGCAAGAAGCGGTTAATCAATTCAGCAGGATCGATTTCTTACACTGAGATGGAGGGTATAGGCAAGGCTATCGCTACCCAACTTGACCTTTAAGGAAGAATCGCGTAGCTGGCCGAACCATCCAACAATCAAAAAATCAACGCCAAGAACCATGCTTACATAAGCAAGGATATCAAGGGATGAATTTTTGGATGTGTATTATAAATATTTTAGACCACTGATACTTGCAGGGTCAGTTATCAACACTTTCGGCGTTTTCTTCTCTATTCATAGTCCGAACAAGTCCTTGAGCCGTTTGAAGAGTCCGGTCTTTTTTCATGTTGTAATTCCCTGGCGGGCGATGCGATGCAATGCGAAGAGAAATAGTTTCTCCATCGCCCCACGGCCACCAGACACCACAAACAAAAACATCTTGGCTCGGATCTGTGGTAAAAAGCAGCTGTCCCGACCGAAGGCCACCAAATTTATTGTTGCACATCTGTACAATATCAGGTGCTTCACGGATGTTTGAACTGTCCCATACCTTGCTGAAATCACGTTCCAATATCGCGCGAAATTCGTCTGCATTATCTGCAGAAAATTCGGCCAGGAAAGCTTCAAAGCGGTGGTCCCACTTCCACGAAAAAACTCCCCAGCAAGCGCTTAACAATTCTCTGGAAACCTTCTCAAGGTCTGACTTTTTAAGATGCATGACAGTTTTCCTCTTCAAAAAGTATCTTTTTTCAAATTACGCCTTTTTAATCAAAAGCTCATTCATCCAGAATTGAAGTCTATTAAGAAACCTATCCGGAAAAACCCAATAATTCAACTATTTAATTATCAACAACTCTTAAAATACCTCGATTAAACAGGGAGGTAGATTTTTGGATACTTTTTTATCAATTATATATTCCAAAATCCACTTACAGATTTAGTCTGCCCGTTCTCCAGAGTGAAACTGCGCTGTAGGTTCTTGCCCAGAAGTTGGCTTTTTCTTCTGCGGGGTACTTAAAAAAATCCTGTGTCCAATTAAATGAGGGATTTTGATAGATATCCCGAAGAACGTTTGCAATATGTTTGGGTTTCCAATGGGCGTGGATGAGAAAATCGTAAACCAGCCCTATCATATTTTTAGGTTGAAGCGCGGAGGGATTTGGAAAATAAAGGATATTTTTTGTCCAGTCCGGAATGTTTCCCTCCTTTTTGGCGTACTCCAGAGCAAACCCCCTTGGAATATCTTCCTGGCTGTCAAAATCCCGGTGAAAAAGATAAAGGTCTGATGCTTTATATTCATGAATAAAATCGATCAAGGTTTCATTGGAACAGGGGATGAATCCGGAAAATTTCTGTGCGTGATTCGCTGCTTTTTCAAGGTCCCACATACAGTCCAGAATAAAATTAATATTCGTTTCTTGGTTTGCCGTATTTCCATCAAAATAAGTCCCGATCACATCTACCAATGGAGGTTGGTGGTATTTACCGTATTTTTCTTGATTTTTTTTATGCAGGCTGAAAGGGCTTCGAATGGAACGCATAAAAGGAGATCCTTCACTCCAGGAATTGTCAAAGTTCAGACAGCGATCATGAACATCGGAGATGGTAACCGGAAACAGACCCATTGACTCGTTTTCCTTAAAAGCTTCCATGGTGAGAAGGGCAATATATTCGGCAATCTTACCGAGGCCACTGAACACACGAGCCGCATCAAGCGAAATTCCATACCAGCGCCGGATATCATTGGGATCGATGTAATTACATGCCTTAATGAGATCATTTTCCAGATAACCGATTTTCTGCAATTCTTCGCTCGTTCTATGTCCTAAAAGATTTTGAAATAAGATATGTGCGCCCGAAGGTGTGTAATCCAGGACGTATGGCATACCCCTTGAGCGGAAGAGGGTTTCAAGAAAATGAATAACAGGAACTGTCTGATCGAAGAATTTCTTCTGGGCGGCCGGGTCCTCATACAGCTTGTGGTTTTCTTCTGCCAGGAAGATCTCGAAATCAATCGGCATTAGCACTGATTGGGATTTCTCTCCGACAAGAGGAATATGAACCTGAAAACCTCTTTGAAGTGTAAGGTTTTCAAGCTGATGAATCGGTTCTGTTGCTGCTGGAAAAGCAGGATCATACCCCTCCGCAGCAAGTTCATGGCCCGCCGCAATGACATAATGGCTGAATTGATAGCAATTTTTTAACCGATCAATCACCCGGTGGTAATATTCTTGAGCATTCATGATTTCATACCCCCAACCCTAAATAGAGCCGATGCTGTATTTACATTCCCCCAGCCGTCAATATTTGGAAAAAATTTTCACCTGGGAATAAATAAAAGGTTTTATAGATTAGCTGATTATTTTCACACCGAATCGATCTCCATTGAATACATCGGTTAATTCTCCATGAGGGTCGGCTTTTATCGTTGAAAATGTGAAACTCCGTCCCTGAGTCACGTGTTTTCGAAAATTGAAGATTTATAACCGAATTTGAATGTTGTACTTTACCCATACAAAAACCCGAAGTGAGTTCATGCCGATTGAATATATCATAAAATGGTCGTTATCAAGTAAAGTAAATCTTAGTTTAAAATATTACCAAACCATCTTTATCTAACGACAAAACAATTTTTATTTGCTATTCCTTATTCGACAAATAACTGCACAATTGTTATGAATAAACAGGGCCTCCTCATTGCCTTTAAAGATGAAATCGGACTCACTAAATCAGAAGCAAAAGCGGCAGTGAATCTATTCTTTAATAAAATGTCCAATGCACTTGCTAATGGTGACAGAGTTACAATGAATAAATTGGCGGCGCTGGGTAAAAAAGGAATTGCCTTTACAGGTGATAGCTACGAAAATTCCACTGAATACTTATTCACGAGATTGAATGAAATTAAACCCTTCATGGTGGAGGAGGCCACAACCAAAGCAAGAGAAGTCGCCGAGAAATTCGCAAAGGATTCTAACAGTAAGTTAGGAAAAATAAAAAAGGCAGGACAAGGGCAATTTTCAATTAATAATCGGGATAAAAATAATCCCCATATTAAAAAAATCAGAGTTGTTTCAACTGTAGAGTACTATCTGTCTGATTAATGGGGATAACAACACAAGGAACACTTATACATTCACTTTATTCAGTAGTGGAGACCTTTGAAAAACGTTCAATTTTGTTCAAGGCCAAGGAAGGCGAAAATTTTAACCACAGGAATACATTGAGTATTTTGA
>Ga0164313_10005554_pt1 | contig 11164 bp, 10 predicted proteins | sample GuaBasSedimGuay4_FD_113735 | JGI IMG/M metagenome (GOLD analysis project Ga0164313, IMG submission 113735) | Subseafloor sediment microbial communities from Guaymas Basin, Gulf of California, Mexico - Guay4, Core 4569-4, 0-3 cm | ecosystem: Environmental > Aquatic > Marine > Hydrothermal vents...
GCTACAGCTACAGCTTTCGACGCCTTGCATCTGCACCAAACTTGACGCATGAATTAATCAGGTTATAATTACGAGTTACGAATTACGAACTAGGACTTTTTGAATCAGCTCCCAATCATAATTTGTAACTATTTTTCAAAATCCGTGTAAAGAAGGTATTTTTTTCTCATCTGTTTGAAAACTTTCAAGTCATCCTCCCAGGAATCCCTTATCTGCTCTTCGGTTAATCCTTCCCGGATTTGCTGCTGAAGTGTCTCATTACCGGCGAGTTTATTGAAAAATTTATTGAAAAAATCTTCCTTCTCTTTCCATTTATTATAAAACTCTATCAAATACTTTAACTCCAACTTTTGTAAAGGAGGCCCTTTGCGAAGATCTATCCCGTAGCATTTTTGCTCTTCTAATTTTGGATGTTTAGCCATTCCGTCAATTGATTCCGGTGTGAAGCTAAAAGCACCAAAAGCAAAATCGGGATAACCTGCAACCTGAAAAGGGAAATGAGTACCCCTGCCAACACTAATCCTGGTGCCTTCAAAAAAGCAAAGTGATGGATATAGGTTGACTGCCCTGTCATTGGGCAGGTTGGGTGAAGGTTTTACTCTTATGGGTACTCGCATGCCATGTGTATAGTTTTTAACCGGCACAACCGTCAAATCACATTTCACTCCTCCTTCAAGCCACTTCTCGCCGTTGATCATACGGGCAATCTCACCAACGGTCATGCCATGAACTACAGGGATTGGATGCATGCCTACAAATGAACGAAATTCAGGTTCGCGCACTGGTCCGTCAACGTAATATCCGTTTGGATTCGGCCGATCCAGAACAATCATCTTTACACCATTTTCAGCGCACGCTTCCATCATATAGTGCATGGTACTGATATAAGTATAAAAGCGAACACCTACATCCTGGATATCAAAAACTACGACATCGAGTCCTTCGAGCATTCCTGGAGTTGGCTTTCTGTTTTTACCATAAAGCGATATGACCGGTAATCCTGTTTCAGGATCTTTAGAATCAGTGAGTTTCTCACCTGCATCGGCCTTGCCCCTGAACCCATGTTCGGGTGAAAAAATCTTTTTTACATTAATATCCTTTTTAAGTAGCACATCCACCAGATGTCCCTCTTTTACCAGAGAGGTATGATTGACTAGTAATGCTACGTGTTTACCTTCGAGCTGACTAACATACATCGTCTGCCTGTCGGCACCAATTTCCAGTTCCTGTGCCTCATTTGTATGATGGTGACAGGCGGAAAATAAGAAAAAGGTTAAAAAGGTTAGAATATTGATCAATTGATTCATTTTATATTCGTTATTTGTAATTTAAACGATAAAATTAAAGATATTCTTGAACCTATCTTACTTTATAGCAAAAAGAATTAGCGGTGTTAAGGTAGACTCCTTCTCCGGCACTATTTATAAAATAGCTGTCGCAAGTATCGGCATAGGTCTGGCGGTTATGATCATCTCATTCCAGATACTCCAGGGATTTCAAGAAACTATCCAGGAAAAGATCATTAGTTTCGGTGGCCATATGCAGGTTACAAAATTCACTCTAAGCCAATCTTTTGAAGAAGATCCATTATCGAAAAACGTCGAATTTTTCAAAGATTACGAGGATTATAAGTTTATCGAGCACATTCAGGAATACGCCCACAAAGCCGGACTCCTTAAAGCCAACAATGAAGTTTTGGGCATTGTCCTTAAAGGCATCGCTCCAAGCTATGACACATCACGTTTTGACAGGAATATAGTGGAGGGTCGCTTTTTGCATCCTAATGACAGCACTGCCAGCAATGAAATACTGATCAGTAAAAATATTGCTTCAAAATTAAATCTTCATCTGCATGATAACACCCTCATGTATTTTATTCAAAATCCCATCCGTGTCAGAAAGTTAAATATATGCGGGATATACGAAACAGGCCTTGAGGATTTTGATGAGCGTATAGTTATTGGTGATCTGAAGCTCGTTCAAAAGATAAACGATTGGCCGGATTCATTAATCGGGGGTTTTGAAGTTTATGTAGATGACTTCAGAAAGATCAATCAGTATGAAAAAAAGTTATCTGATTTAGTAAATTATGACCACTATGTTGAAAAAATCAGCGATAAATACATGGAAATATTTGATTGGCTGGCATTGCTCAACCGCAATGTGGTCATATTTCTTACCCTTACTTTAGCTGTTGCCAGTTTCAATATGATTTCTATTCTGCTCATACTCATCATGGAACGCACTCAGATGATCGGAACTCTAAAAGCTCTTGGAGCCAAAAATAAACAGATAAGAAAAATATTTGTTTATAATGGAATGATTATGATTGCCAAAGGGCTGATACTTGGCAACCTTATCGGTATCGGATTTGGACTATTACAATCTAATTTTCAGATCCTTACGCTCAGCCCGGAAAATTATTATATGAAATACGTGCCAATCTATTGGAATATCGAAGTGATTGTCGGGTTGAATATCCTTATATTTTTAGTGGTAAGCCTGGTGCTTATGCTGCCCACTGCTATTATTAGTAGGATATCCCCAATCAAATCCATGCGTTTTAACTAAGTCTACTAGTTTTCCTGCTTATAATTCTTCCATAAGCTCCTCCATTTCATGAGGATCACGCCGAAAAATGCTTCAGAAAAAATCCCTGTGGACATTTTAGAGGTTCCCTTAGTCCTGTTTGTAAATATAATCGGAACCTCTTTAATGCCAAATCCATATTTTAAGGCAGTAAACTTCATTTCAATCTGAAAAGCGTAACCTATAAAGCGAATTTTTTCAAGTGGAATGGTCTCAAGCACTTTCCTTTTATAGCAAACAAACCCGGCAGTAGAATCCCTGATAGGCATCCCTGTTACAAATTGTACATATTGGCTGGCAAAATATGATAACAAAACCCTACCCATGGGCCAGTTGACCACATTTACACCTGTCGCATAACGGGAACCAACCGCCACATCAAACCCATCGTTACTGCAAGTTTGATATAAACGGATCAGATCAGCTGGATTGTGTGAAAAATCTGCATCCATTTCAAAAATATAGTCATAACCTTTTTCGTTGGCATATTCAAATCCCGCGATATAGGCAGTTCCCAAACCGGATTTTTCATTACGCTCCAACAACTGCACACGATCACCAAATTGTTCTTGCACACCTTTAACAAGTGCACCGGTTCCATCAGGGGAATTGTCATCTACTACCAATACATCAAACGCTTTTTCCTGTGCCAGAATAGCTTCAATGATAGCGCATATATTTTCCTTTTCATTATATGTAGGAACAATTACCAGGGTATCTTTCACACAAAAAGTATTAAAATTCGAACTCTATCTTCACAAAGATCCAAAATATTTTTTTTACATAAGAGTATAAATGCTATAAAATTTTAATCAAGCATAGAATAAATAGTTAAATTTATCGCATGGGCATGGTACCAAATCAAAAAAAATGTGTTTTTCTCGACCGGGACGGAGTGATCAATGAAGAGCGCGGTGATTATACATATCGTATTGAGGACTTCCATATAATACCAGGAGTGACAGATGCCCTAAAAATGCTTACAGAAGCAAATTACCTCCTTATTGTAATTACAAATCAGGCAGGCATTTCCAAAGGAATATACACGCGAGAACAAATGCAGGCCTGCCACAACAAACTTCACGAAGCCACCGAAAACACCATTGAACATATTTATTATTGCCCTTATCACCCTCTAATTACCAATTCCCTTTGCAGGAAACCGGGTACCTTGATGATCGAAAAAGCACAAGCAAGATTCAATATTGATCTATCACAATCATGGTTTGTAGGGGATGCTGAAAGGGATATTGAATGCGGCTTGCAAATGAGATTAAATACAATACGTATAAATGAGGAACCAGTCTCTGATACATTTGCCCATTATCAAGCTACAGGCTTGTTGGATGCAGTAAAGCATTATATTTTGACCAATATTTCATTCAAATAATACAATATATTTCATTAATATTGCAAATAATCTATCAATACATATTATTTTTATAAATCATAATCACAAAATTACTATAAAATGAAAACCACATTATACCTTATTATTACCGGATTGATTCTTTTTGCACACCAACCGGTGAATGGTCAGTTCCTCGACAAATTGCGAAGGCAGGTAGAACGCAAATCTGAAGAACACGCAATAAAAGAAGCTGATAAAGCAGCCGACAAAGGGCTTGACAAAGCTGCTGACGCCATTTGGAATTCCATTGAAGAAAATGAAAAAAAAGATTCTAGCGATACCACTTCAAATGAATCTGACAGCTTTGCAAAAATCATGTCACAAATCGGTACTGGCCCACCTGTATATATTGCCAAAAGTTATTCCTTTGACACACAGGTTGCCTATGAAATTCGCTCTGACAATAACGAATCTAAAGATGAGGAAGTTGTCATGGATATGATCTCCTGGTACAAAGAAGGAAAGAACTATACAGCCACTAAAATTAAATCCACACAAGATGGACAGTCTGTAAATGTAACTACCATTTTGGATATAGAGAACGAAGCCATGATCATGGTTATGGAAGACCAAAAAATGGCTCAACTGATTTCCACAAAAGGCACCACAGACGAAATTGCTGAGGAAAATGTAGAACTGGAAAATAGTGCAAAATTCAAAAAGACCGGACGGACCAAAAAGATATTAGGATATACTTGCCACGAGTACGAAACACATAGCAATGATACAGATGCTACATTTTGGATTGCTCCCAATGCCAAAATATACAGTGCGGGCTTGTTTCAAGGGGGGATGTTCGGGCAAGACAAACCAGATATTGATATCCCGAAAGACCAACAGGGCATGCTCATGGAAATGAATGCAATCGTCAACGATAGCAACGGTAAAAAATCCAATATGAAGATTATTGTAAAAAATATCGACAAAAAAAGTATAACCATCAATATGGATGATTACCAAAAAATGAATTTCGGCGGATATAAATAAAGAGAATGCTATGATGAAGTAATGCGATAATGAGATAGTAAAAGGATATTTTAATTAAAATCTTCCATAAAAAAGGCTGCCCATCCGGACAGCCTTTTTTTTATATTCGCTTATAAAATAAAGCCTTATTTCAATGCTGCGACACCAGGTAATTCTTTACCTTCCATATATTCCAGCAAAGCGCCACCACCGGTTGATACATAAGATACTTTGTCACCATACCCAAGATTATTTACCGCAGAAGCTGAGTCACCACCCCCGATAAGAGAAAAAGCTCCTTTTTTCGTAGCCGCTACAATAGCCTCAGCAACTTTCTTTGTGCCATTTGCAAAATTTGACATCTCAAAAACACCCATCGGGCCGTTCCATAAAATGGTTTTGGATTTCTCAACCACTTTTACAAAATCATCAACAGCAACAGGACCGATATCCAAACCCATATAACCATCTTTAATCTCCATATTGTCGGCCACCTCAATTGTCGCATCGTTCGCAAATGCATTTGCCGTAACCGAATCTACCGGAAGCAACAAGTTTACTCCTTTGTCTTTTGCCTTTTCTATCAATTTCAAAGCCAGATCAAGCTTTTCTTCTTCAACAAGTGAATTTCCAATCTTACCACCCATCGCCTTAAAGAAAGTGTAAGCCATACCTCCACCTATCAGTAAATTATCTACCCGGTCAAGCATATTTTCAATTATCAAAATTTTATCACTAATCTTAGCTCCACCCATAATAGCTGTGAGAGGTTTTTCACCACTTTTTAATACGCGACTAGCATTTTCCAGCTCTTTGTTGATCACATAACCACATATTTTATCATCAAAAAATTTAGCTATAACAGCTGTAGAAGCATGTGCTCTATGGGCTGTACCAAAAGCATCATTTACCCAAACATCACCATGCCGGGCAAGCTTTTCAGCAAATACTTCATCCCCTTTCTTTTCTTCAGTATAGAATCGCAGATTTTCGAGCAACAACACCTCACCGGGTTTTAAGGCAGCCGATTTGGCAAATGCATCTTCACCGATACAATCATCGGCAAACTGCACATCAATACCGAGTTTCTCACTCAGATAGGGTACAACATGCTTTAGTGAGAATTTTTCTTCAGAACCGTTTTTGGGCCGGCCGAGGTGCGACATTAGTATTACCGAACCACCATCGGAAAGTATTTTCCTGATTGTTGGCAATGCTGCTCTCAGGCGTGTATCATCAGTAATCTCATATTTATCGTTCAATGGAACATTAAAATCTACCCTAATCAGGGCTCTCTTTCCTGAAAAATTAAAATCATCTACATTCTTCATCATTAAATTGTTTTAAATAATTGATATAAACAGTCTATAAAATCAGGATCTGGTCCAGAATGTTTGCTATCAAGGCTTGCGCAGGCCGAAAAATGTGAATCCCGGGAGTATCCCCGGGATGACCATTTTGAGGTCAAGCGTAACAGCTTGCCCCGCATTACTCGGGGCAGATAGCGAACATTATGGACGGATCCTAAACTAGTGTATGGTTTCCGCCCTCCGCAAGCGGTCATTGATTGCACGTCCCAACCCCTCATTGGGTACCGGCTCGCACAGGATATACTGCAAATTTAATGCATCCAATCTCCTTAAACCAGAAAAAAGTTGTGTTGCTGCTTCTTTCAGGTCACAGTTTTCGGACAAGATCACCTGACACTCAGGATCTACCCCCTCAATCTGCCGGCAAAATGTTATTACTCCAACAGTTTTATCTTTAATAGTGATAAGATTTTTCTCAATATCCCCAAACAAAACCTTTGTTCCGGGGGCGTAATGGCTTTTCAACATTCCCGGGCTTACGGGATTTGAAGATACATGCTCCATATGTTTCACAGTCCCAATACATGCTTCGATATCTTCCAAAGCTATTCCCCCAGGCCTGTAGATAGTTGGCATTCCATCTTCAAAACCCACGATTGTGGACTCCACACCTACCCGGCATAGACCTCCATCAAGAATATATGAAATTTTATCACCAAGTTGATGCGCAACATGTTTAGCGCTGGTAGGGCTAACATATCCAAACGGATTAGCGCTCGGAGCAGCAAGTGGAAAATCCAATGCCTGTAAGAGCTCTAATGTAAGAGGATGGTCTGGCACCCGAACAGCAACAGTATCCAGACCTGAAGTGACGATATCAGGCAATATGGGTTTCTTTCTTAAGACCAGTGTTAACGGCCCCGGCCAGCAAGCTTTTGCCAGCATCTCTGCTTTAGCCGGTAGTTCTTCTACAAAATAGTCTAGAGCCTTCCGGTCAGGTACATGTACAATCAGAGGATCAAAAGAGGGCCTGTCTTTTACTTCGAAAATACTGGCTACTGCCTGGGTATCAAAGCAGTTGGCTGCCAGTCCGTAAACGGTTTCCGTCGGTATGCCTACCAGTCCGGATGCTTCGAGAATGGTTTTTGCCCTTTGTACGTCATATCCAATTTCTACCAAAACGCTATTTTGAAAATTTATGCGAAGGTAAAGTTTAATGGTTAAAAACCTGAATAGAAAAGAGAGTATTTTAAGTGTTCCCCGTTCATAGTTCAAGAGTTCAGAGTTTACGACAGATTAAGGGCTGCTAACTGAGTACTGCCGGCTACTATCTCCTACAATTGTCCGCCGTAGCACATATACAATGATTTCAGTTGCTTTTATTATATCTTTTCTCATAATTTTGCGTTCTTTGTGAAAAAATCAAAAACTTATGACACAATCAGTTTGGAAATTGGTATTAATCATACCTATCCTGTTATTAATTTCATTGAGTGGATTCAAAGGGCATGATACTTCTCAGGAAAAGCCAGGCGTTAAGTGGTTCACAATAGAGGAAGTGCAACAATTGACAAAAAAAGAACCAAGAAAAGTATATATCGATATGTATACAGACTGGTGTAAATGGTGTAAAGTGATGGAACAAAACACATTCACTGATGCTAGAGTCATTAAGATGCTGAACACAAAATTCTATGCTGTGCGTTTTGATGCTGAGGGCAAGGAACCTGTGGAATTCCAGGGAAAAACATACAAATTTGTACCAAAAGGACGAAACGGTTACCATGAACTCGCAGCCGTTTTAATGAAAGGGAAACTCAGCTACCCGACTTCTGTGTTTCTAGACGATAACCTTAACTTAATCACACCGTTACCCGGTTATGTAGATGCAGATAAAATGGCACCAATTCTGGATTTTATAGGGAACGATCATTACAAAGACATAACATACCAGGAGTTTCTAGCCAGAAAAAAATAAAACCATGTCAATTTCGGTACAAGACCATGAGGACACCATAGTTGCCCTGGCAACCCCTCAGGGTTCAGGAGCGCTGGGGATCATACGCCTTTCCGGCCCGGACTCAATCGAAATTGCAAACAGAATTTTCAAAGGTAATGACCTGAAGGGGCAACTTACTCATACTATTCATTATGGCCGAATTATAGATAAAGAAGAGGTTGTCGATGAGGTATTGGCATCCATATTTATTGCGCCTCATTCTTATACCGGCGAACATTCCGTAGAATTCTCCTGTCATGGCTCCTCTTATATCCTTCAACGTATCATTAGATTGCTTATAGACGCCGGTGCACACCCGGCAAGAGCAGGTGAGTTTACACAAAGGGCTTTTCTTAATGGCCGTCTTGATCTGGTACAGGCAGAAGCTGTGGCCGACCTGATCGCTTCTGACAATAAGGCCGCCCATATGGCTGCTATGAACCAGATGCGCGGAGGTTTTTCTGACGAGATTAAAAAACTCAGATCTGAATTGGTTCAATTCGCTTCGCTTATAGAGCTGGAACTGGATTTTGCCGAGGAGGATGTAGAATTTGCCAGACGTGATGAACTAAAGGCATTGGTTGAGCAAATACAAGTAGTCATTGCCCATCTTATCGAAAGTTTCGATCTTGGTAATGTGATAAAGAATGGGGTTCCAACTGTCATTGCCGGCAAACCAAACACCGGCAAATCCACCCTGCTAAACCATTTGCTCAATGAGGAGAAAGCCATTGTATCCGACATACCGGGTACTACACGTGATATCATCGAGGATATAATACATATTGAAGGCATTTGTTTCCGCTTCATTGACACGGCAGGCATACGTGAGGCGAGGGATAAAATTGAAGCAATAGGTGTTCAGCGCACACACGACAAGATGAAAGCCGCTTCGGTGATCATTTATTTATTTGACCTGGCTATTGAAACTGAGGCCGATATAAAAAGGGAAATAGAGAAACTCGATCAACTTAAAATTCCATATATCAAAGCCGGTAATAAAGCAGATCTTATAGATCCACTACTCATTGAAAAACTCCGCAAAGTATGGCCAGATATGATTTTTATCTCTGCCAAGCACGAACATAACCTGGACCAGTTACGTGGGCACCTGCTCAACATCATTCACCTGAAAGATTTCCACACAGGAGATGTAGTAGTGACCAACGCCCGGCATTACGACAGCCTGACACAAACTCGCCAGGCCCTTTCCGACGTGTTAAAAGGACTTGAAACCGGCCTGACTAATGATTTTATTGCACTCGACCTCCGTCAGGCCCTGCACCACCTTGGCGAAATAACTGGTGAGATCACTACCGATGATCTGCTTGACAATATCTTCAGGAATTTTTGTATCGGAAAGTAATGTGTGTTTCCTGCCATTTCTTATATTTTCTAATAGTTCTCTAAATCAATATTTTAGCCTTATTATTGGCTGTCTATTTTCTTTTAGTTTGCTTATACTTTACTTATCTTTGTCCCTATATTGTCCCCCAAAACACTAAAAGGGACAAAAGGGACAAATAAAGGCTGTCCCCCGATTAATAACTAAAGTTGTGAGATATGAAAACCAAAAAACAAATAGTTAGGTTAAGGCAAAAGGAACTAACAAACGGTAACAAAAGCCTGTATTTAGATATTTACTGGGACGGCAAAAGAACTAAGGAATATTTAAAACTTCATTTAATAAGACCCAAAAACTCAATAGACAGGAGCAATAATAAAGAAACCCTGGGGCTGGCAGAAAACATTAGAGCCAAAAGGCAAACAGAATTACAAAACAATAAATGGGGTTTTCATAATGACTTTAAACAGGATACTAATTTTATTGAATATTTTAAAAGCCTTATTGAAAAGAAAAAAGATAGTAAAGGCAATTATGCAAACTGGGACGGTACACTAAAGCACCTTATCAAATATTGTGATGCACAAACTACATTCAGGGGCATAGATATAAATTTTGTGGAGGGGTTCAAAGATTATTTGCAACATACAGCCACAACCAAAAGCAATAACCTATTATCAAAAAATAGTCAAAGCTCATACTTTAATAAATTCAGGGCAGCCATAAACCAGGCATTTGATGACAGGATAATCCCGGATAACCCTGTTAAAAGAGTTAAGGCAATAACACCCGATGAACCAAACCGGGAGTATTTAACCATTGATGAACTTAAAAGCCTTGTAAAAACAGAATGTAAATATCCTGTAATGAAAAATGCCTTTTTATTTTCATGTTTAACCGGGATGAGGTGGTCAGATATTCAAAAATTAAAATGGTCAGAGGTGCAAAAGCATGGAGACGGTTTCCGGGTAATATTCAGGCAGCAAAAAACAAGGGGGCAGGAATATCTGGACATAGGCAACCAAGCAAGGGAATATTTAGGGGAGCAAGGCAAACCGGATGAAAGGGTTTTTATTGGTTTAAAATATTCAGGGTGGCATAATATTGAGTTACAAAGGTGGATAATGAGGGCAGGAATTACAAAAGATATTACTTTCCATTGTGGCCGACACACTTTTGCAGTAATTCAAATTGAACTGGGAACAGATATTTACACTCTTTCCAAATTGTTAGGACATAAGGTATTAAAAACAACTCTAATTTATGCAAAAATCATGGATAGCAAGAAAAAAGAGGCAATGAACAAAATACCGGATATTAATAATAAACCATAACAATATTTGACAAATGGAAATGAAAAAATATAATCTTACAATATTAGGGATTTCAGAATGGGAAGATGATTCAAAGGAAAGTTTCAAGGAATATGGTAATATCCCCGATTTGATAAAAAAAGCGAAGTCAGAAAATAAAGATATAATCGGATTCAATAATGATAAAGGCTATGTTTTAATAAATCCGATTGATAAAGAAAGCAAAAAACA
>Ga0164313_10005555_pt1 | contig 11164 bp, 14 predicted proteins | sample GuaBasSedimGuay4_FD_113735 | JGI IMG/M metagenome (GOLD analysis project Ga0164313, IMG submission 113735) | Subseafloor sediment microbial communities from Guaymas Basin, Gulf of California, Mexico - Guay4, Core 4569-4, 0-3 cm | ecosystem: Environmental > Aquatic > Marine > Hydrothermal vents...
AAGTAATGCTATTTTTTCTAAAGTATTGTTCGAGAGTCTAGAAGCGTGGATGCAGTGTTTAGCAACACAATACTCAACTTGACCAGCTCCATTGAATCGCTGCAATCTAGATAAGTGAGATGCAATATCCTCAATGCAGACATCTGCTGCTTGAGGTGCTGATACTCCGAATTTTTTATGAGTTGCTGTCTCTATCCAGTATTTATGTCTAACCATCTTTCTGCCTCTTCCTTAACTCGTTCAATTTCAGATTTTGGGGCATAGATGAGGTGACTAGCTCCTTTGGCTTTGTCACCTCTATAAAATACTAATTTAACTGGACACTTCATCCAAAATAAATCTGGGAAAGTGTCTAGTTGAACCAGTATCATCTTTACTTCTACGTCATATCTTTCTGGTAGACCTACGAACAGCTTTCCTGTATTAAGTAGCGACTCGAAAGCTTGTCCATCTACCTTCCACTTTATTTTTATCTTCCTAGCCAAGGTTATACTTTTTATTGTACTCGCCGCGAGTCATAGAGTATCGCTTAAATTCGAGCCAGTCAAACATGCGCCAGTATGGAATCCAGCCTTTAGACTCATTGTGCCTATTCCAGACTTCGTAGCCTTTAGTATCGTCTTTGACTTCTGGCTCCCTAGACAAGCTTTTGTTTGTTTCGTTTTTCATCATGGGTATATTATACCACAGAATAGCCCAGAAGTCAAGGGAAATCTTTGATTTTTCTTATTTATTTTTTGATTCCAAATAGCGAACATAAAGGTATATGGATAATAGGTAGGCTGCCACTATTATGAGAATCCACACTACCATATCCCCTTTGTTTTGCTTTTTGGTTTCGCTTTTTTCGGCTTGGCCTTCTTGGGTTTTCGCTTTTTCTCTTTATTTATTTTTCTGATGTCGCTGAGCGATTCGATTTTGACTGGTTGCTTTTGTTGCTCCAGTGGTGTACTGTTTGAGCTACTAATATCAAGAGAAATATCGTTAGAACCACTAGGATTAAAAGAAAGTCCTTGGTTACTTCGTGCCGCAATAAGAAGCTCATCAACCCTCTCTTTCTTTTCTTTAGCTTTCCGCTTCGCTTCAACTTTCCAGTTCTCCGGTTTGCTGTCTTTTCTTTCTTTTCGGTAGACAATATGGTCTCTCCGTAGTTTTTTAGAAAAGTCCACTTCTTTAGTGTGAGGATTATACCAGTACAATGGATTGAGAACTTTTGACTTTTTTGAAGCAAAGCAGATTTTGCAATTAGAAAATCTCACATTGTATACTGCTCCCCTACTTATAAAGAACGCAATACAGTCTGGAGAGTTTCCGCTTGGGTAGCCTTTAGCGTCAGGAAACATCTTATTTACATACGCACCCGCAACCCTTACTTTCTCGGGTTCGTGCTTATTGAAGTGCTTTACTAGTTTCTCAATATCAAGCATTACATATTAGCTCTTATTGATTGGTCAGCTTGCTCAAGTGGGGAAGCAAGGCACTCTGCGAGTTTTACAACTGGTACGATTCCAGCCTTTCGGCATACTTGCGCGAAGTCTTTTTCGCCTTTTTCACTTTCATCTATATAGAAAAGTACCTCGGTGTCAATCTTGCTGGTATCGTCGCGTCTTAGAAAAGCTCTTATTCTAATAGACAATGAATTTTTGATAATCTGATTGTCAGTAAGTTCTTTTTGAAGGTTGAGCTTGTTCTTCTTGATATATTCTTCAGACTCGTGAAGGATAGTGTGACAAACTGTTTTTAACGCTGTATAGTAAGCATCAAAAAGTTGCTGACCATTTTGAGTCATCTTTAGTTCTGCTAGAAATCTAAATGGTGTAGCCGTACCAGTTCCCGAGGATTCGTAGTACTGAACAGCATCCATACCTGCCATAGAATTCTTTTTTAGTTCTTCAACTGTAGGTGGTCGTAATGTATACTGACCCATTATACAGTGTGAATACTTTTGAATGTTCTTGATTGCGCCCATCTTCTTTTTCCTTAAAAGAGGTCATCTACACTTGGTAAGTCTCTAGCGACAGAAGCTCCGTCAAGTGCGTGATTTACAAAATATGCCAGTGTGTCATCATCTTTATAGTAGCCAAAAAACTCTCCGACTTCTCGAAGAGCGAGATTACATTTTTTTGCTTCCTGGAGAAGAAGTCTTGGGTCTTGGGTATTTCTATACTTGCCATCTTTACTGACCCTCTTGTAGGTGAAAGCTCTTGCTATCGCATCGTATCTTTCATCAGAATAGTCCGTGATAAACCCTCCTGATTCTTTCTCCATCCATTCTATTGTCTTATAGAATAGATTGCGCTGCATTTTGAGCTTTTCGCGAATCTTTCTTAAGGCCCAAGGTCTGTCTCGAAAAAGATAGGGTGAGATTCTTTCAGAATTATATTGAACACTCTTCCTATCACCTCCGAATTTTGCACCTCTTGAGGCTTTCTCAGCCATTCCATCTTTTACACGTTCTGATATTAGTGCGGATTCAAACTCTGCGAAAGCACCCATTACCTGAAAGATAAAGTTTCCCATTGCAGATGAAGTATCAATAGCTTGAGTTGCTATCGACAAATAACAACCTGCACCTTTACAGATTGTCGCAAGATTTAGTAGGTCTTGACTTGAGCGTGAAAGACGGTCAAGCTTATACGCTACAACGTGTTTTATCTTGCCAGTGAGAATAAGAGCGAACATTTTTTGATACTTGGGCCTATTGGTTCTTTTGCCACTTTTTACATCTTCGAAAATCTCAATATCAGTCAGTTCTCTCAAGCTACAATAATTCCTGCAGGCTGTCTCCTGCATTTTTGTATCCTGACCTTTATCTTTAGTTGAAACTCTTATATAAATCGCAGTAGTCATTATTCAACTTTCAATGGTTCAGATTTTTTTATTAATTTCTTAATCTCGATTTCTGCTTCAGTAACAGCCATCTTCATCACAGAGTACAAAGGCTTATCTAGATGCAAGTCTCTTACTGTTATAACAACGCTTCGATTCTTATCAAGATTAACTCGTGAGTATTCACGTCCTCTCTCTGTGATTCTCATTCTTGTTACCCATCGAAACTCTTTCGCTAGAATCTTTGCTATTTTGTAGACAGAAGTAAGTTTAGCAAGTGCCTTACCTATAACTCGTAAGGAACTTTTATCTTTCATCTCAGTGGAAACATCGTACTCTCTTGGCGCAAGTGTCTCTATCATCTGGATGACTTTTATAAATCTTTTAACTATTTTCTCATCTTTGTTTAGATACAGAGTTATATTACCAGCCAGTTTCATGCACTGACGATGCTGACTTGCTACAATTATTACCTCGTTATACTTCATCTACATTATCCCTGCTGGTGGACGAGTGAAATTTCCCATTACTTCAGAAGCTGCATCTTTTACTTGTGGCTCTTGTGGCCCGTATACTGTCTGAGATTGGAAAGCTACCGCATCTAGAGCCTCGCGGTCAACCATACCTGCATCAAAAAGAGCCTTCACTACTAAAAAATTCATCTGACCCATCAGCTCTGTCTTCAGTCCAGCTACTATATCTTTTGATTTAGTATCAAGAAAGATTTCCGCTTTTTCAACAAGAATAGGGATACTCTTATTGAGATTCTTGTAATAGAGAGTTTTCTCTTTCACAAATTCTATCTCTGCGTCATGAAACTTTTGGGCGTTGCTTACTTGCTTCTTGTGTTCCTCTTTTTGTTCTTCTGACACTGGCCCTGAAACTTCTGACTTCTCGTTTTTTTCGCTCATTTATTGCCTTTATTGAAGTGTATTGGTGTTAAGTTCCTCCGGTCGAAGTGACCAGATTCTTTTATAGCCATCAGTGCTTCTCTTGCAGGTTTGCATTTCTTCTCTAGCGCTTTGATTTTCTTTCTTATCCCTATGATTCTCAATTTACTCATTGGGGAGCCAGTGCTAGAGAGACCACTTTCCTGTATATTCTGAGCCCAGTTGATGAATGCACTTAATTCAATAGAGACTTCATTGAATTCTTTTACCAAATCATTCACTGGCTCAAGACTTATTATCTTCGCTTTGTTCATTATTAAACTTTACCTCCGAAATAAGAACCCCTTGCTCCATATCATCAAACAAGCTTATATCACTTGATGGCGAAGCGTTGACTTCTACTCCATACTTATCTTTCAATACTCTCAAGAAACTAGCTCTAGGATTGTCAAGATTTATAATAACTTCTTCACCAATCAGGTATCTTCCTGACTGTGATATAACCTTGATGTTGAGCTGGTCATACCCAAGACCGTCATCTGGAGTACCTATTTGTTGCTGAACCTCAGTACCTACGAGACAAGGTACTGTCTCCTTGAAATATGGACAGCTAATAGAGGCCTTCCTCGATGTACAGTTAGGCCCACATTCTTCAGATTCAAGAACCCCGTTGGCACTTTTCAGATGCCTAGTACCAAGAATGAATCTAGAATCCTGGAAGAATTTACGAGATGCGTCGTTCTCGCTTTCCCAGATTTGCTCTCTTTTGTCGTTTGTCATTTACCTCGCCTTTTTATATCTATATATTATACCATATTACTTCGGATAATGCAACCAAAATCTTATATTTCTTTATCGAAACTTTGTTATTTTTAAGTTTTACTATAACTCCTATTATACTTTATTTTTATCAAATATAGAACAATGGGAGTTATTTTCGCAATTCTTTCCTCCTAATCGGTAAGAATGGTAACAAAATCGCAGTAGGTAACAATTCCATGTTACCCCGTAAACCGTTACACCGTAACGAGTTCTACCGAATCTGGGCAGAGGTAACATGGGTAACATAAAAAAACGCACACCCCCCCTATAGCTAGTTTATTTGGGGTTGTGAGAATCCGTAAACCCTTGTACGGGGGTGGGTAGTTATTGTTACCATGTTACAATGTTACCTTTCTTTAGATAAAGATATATATATATATATAAGGGCGAATGACTTCGGTGTAACCCATTGTCAAACAACGACTTACGGCGATTTTATATTTTTTATATTCTTTGATTGTTATATAGATTTTGTGATTTTACTGGGGGTAACATTTTAGAAAGAACGGGTAACATTACATAGTAGTGTTACCCGTTTAAAGATTGCAAAGTTTTATTAAAATTCGTCGAAGACTTCCTCTGAGTAGCCATCCTGTGGCTCGGAGCCAACATTCTCACCGAAGATTCTATCCATATCCTTCTTTACGTTATCGTCAGCGAATCCATAACTAGCTGTTACAACTTCACCTGGAGCCTTACGAAGGTCAACAGTGTAACACCTAACTGGTTTTCCAGATATTTTCACTAGTTTCGCTGAGTTGTCAACCCAAGGGTGATTCTTAAGAGTTCTTCTTAATTGACCAACCTCGACACCTGTCTTCCCAGATTTTTTAAGTATCTCATTATAGAGATTTATGCACATGTTAAGATTGAAACTTAATACAATTTTGTGTCCATCACCTGGGTTGCTTCTAACAGTTAGCGCACTATTAGAAGCAAAAGCTAATCCTCTTGCTCTCCCATAAAGAAGGCAATAGGTAATCATATTAAGTATAGGGTCTGTAGTGGCATCATCCTCAAGAGTATCCTCTACAACGTCACCTATACCAAGATTAAGATACTTCTCACTTACCCCAAGAATTACTTTAGATATTCCATGAATAAGCGCATAGTTTATTGCTATTCGCTGTTCAATATCAGGAAGCTTTCTATATCTTTCAAGTCGCTGGAAGTATTCAGCTTTTATTATGTCCACGTACTTTGCGCGATTCTCAAGTAGAAATCTAAATATACCTCCAAAGGTATCATATCGAGTTTCAAACCAACCAAATTCTGTACCAACTGGTTTATCGGGAAGCTGTATTGTTATAAGTCTTTGATTGAGCGCACCAGTTTCATCAGCGGGTATATGTTCACCACTTAAAATCAGGCTTGATTTTAGTTTGAATACTTGATTCTTTCCAGCCTTACTACTAGATATAAGAACTTGGTTATGGTCATAGATACCGCGAAGCATATCAAGATACATTTTACCTTTTTGAGTGTTCCTGAATTCATCAAGCCAGATTGGCAAGAATTTCAATTCGGAAGCTTGATTTCGCAGACCAGGCTTACTTGAAGCGTCAAAAGCTATTGGTTCAGGATTTTCATAAAAGATTGACAGAAGCCACTGAATCATTCGAGTTTTCCCACAATTCTTTCTCCCAAAAACCCCTAACAGTGGGAAAGTTCTATTTACAGGAAAAATCCAAGGCTTATATGCAGCTCCAATCATCCATGATACTGCATCATAGACATAGGGAGTGTTATAATTTTTATAAAGTCTATTTGCAATATCTCGAACATCTTCAAGTTTCCATCCATCTTTCTTGGCTGATTGAGAAAATATAATACTTTGCCGAGCTATCGTTTTCTCAACCCTTATATATCTATCATTGTACTTCATTATCCCATCTGAATCAGCCTCAATAACACTACCATCAAGGTTGAAGATACAATTATCAAAAAAGTACGCTTGATTTTCTTCTTGCCAACCTATTTCATTGACCCCATAGATAATCTTCATGTCATCTGGTAGAACTTCTAAAAATAGCGAGTCCAGTGTCTTGCCGCTACTCATCCAGTTGTATTTACCACAGGAAGCTATTGTCTTTCTGAATCTTTTATAGTCAGCCCAATCAGCTCCCAGAAGATTTACTATTGTTGATTGCTTTTTATCATTAGTAATTTCCATTTCATATACTACACCATCTTCGTTGTCAAAGGTAGCTGACAAGTATTTCATTGTGAAGTTACTTACCTGCTGTTCTTCAACTTTATTATCTTTTGGATTGATAAACTTGATATAATAGCAACCATTTCGTACAGCAAATGTTACTCTATCTTCTCGTCGAGCAAGCTTTCCCTTTATAACATCAACAGCTTCATCAGAAAGCTTATCAAGGAACTCTTCTTCATCAAACTTATTGTTTACTATCTCGTCAAATTCTTCTTCTTTTACGCCAGTAGCCAACATTCCATCTATATCAGCCTTACCTTCGGAGTCTCTGTACTTATCAGGTATCCAAGATATGTATGCTTCAAGGTCGCTACCGTACTCGTTTATCTTATCGCACATCAAGTAGGCATAATACTGAACATCATAGCGTTTATTCGGGTCTTCTTTATACTTCGGAAGACTCGGGTCGCCTTTTTCTTCATTATCGAAAAGTATAATTACTTCTCGTATACCTTTTTCATGCAAGTCTTCATAGAATTCGACAAACTTTCGTCCAGCCATTTTATCGCCGACGAAAGATGATATTCCAGGAATTGCAATAGCTTGATAGCCGAATACAGTTGCTGCAGCTGCCTTGAATTCACCTTCAGTTATTATCGTTGTAGCGTCCTCACTGTACTCTTCACTTGCATAGTAAACCGAAAGAGATTTACCTTTTATGAAATTCTTATGAGGGCGCAGCGCGACACAAGTACCATCCTCCATGTAAGGGATAATTATGTTGCGCTGAAGCAATTTAGTTGTAGCTAAAGGTCTACTATTCTTGAAGTGAAGTAGTCCAGCCTCTGCACAAGCACCTTGACCGTACTCCGCAAGAAGACTTAATATGATATTTTCATTTTCAGGACAAGCTGAACGAAAATGAAGATTTCCAATAAGTACATCATCGAAGCCTCTTTGTTTAGCAAGAAGCTTTCTGTCCTCGTCAAGGAGTTTAGTCCTTACGAGGAATTCATCTAATACGTTTGTCATTTAGATTCCGCCTAAATATGGATTAGGAGGGAGCCTTTCCGACTCCCTCCTAACTGATTCATGGTTGACTTAAAAAGGTGGTTCACCTGTTTCATCATCCGGTAAATCAGGGCCAGCCTGAGGCGGTTCAGTCTGACCTCCATCACTACTCTTATCTACACCAGCACTGACTATAGCGCCTTCGGTAGTGAAGAGCTCATCATTTTCATTCTTGAATTGAACAATTCTCTCGACAATCATTTTTGAAGTAACAGGTTCAGTCTTTCCAAACCAAGTTTGTCTTTCTTCTTCATTATCAGCAAAGAATTCAGTCATATTTGGCACTGAACCTATCGCCTGAAGCTTGAGACCGGAGAATTCTATGCTTGCGGTTTCGTTATCTTTGAAAAGCGAAAACTTACATACGATAAGCTCTTTTGCAATTCCCTTTTCACCAATCATTTTGATAAAGTCTGAAATTCTTTTACGATTCATCGTGCTTACTTTTAATAGTAGCGGCTTGTCGAATCGAGGATTCCAGATATATAAAGTAATTGTATCGGAACAATCTTTTTTCTTTTTGCCTTCTCTTGTTGGGTCAGGCTCGAACTGGTTACGAGGACAGAGAGCACACTTATCTGATTGCTTTTTGGAAGAATCAGAACGTGGCACAATGCTATCGTTACTGTAGCAGTCAGGTCTATTACCTCCACCCGACAAAGCGAAAGCTTTTTCGTACCAAGATTTAGTAAGATGAAATTCTACTATAACTCCCGTAAAGTCTTCGTGATGCTCATTCATAAAGGAAAAGAGTTGGGTATCATTCAACACTTTAACTATAAGAAACTTTCCATCAAAGGATGGCACTCTTCTCGCATCTTCGTTACTGTCAAAGTATTCTTCACTGTAACCTTTCAAGTCCCCCATAGGAAGACTATCCAGTGATTGCATCAGTGCGTTTTGTTCTTCGGACATTTTAGATTCCTCTTATCGCTATTTTGAAAAAAGTAGACTTCTTTACACCACGAGGTGTAATGCCTTTTGTCTTAAAGATATTACTACAAAGAGAATTGAAATCTTTTGAATTAACAGTTATCAATTCTTTTTTATCAAGTTCCTCAACCAGTTTGATTTTATCCTGAACAGAATTCATTGTGTAAGTATTATTAGTTGTTTTGTAAATAAGTACATTATCTTCTGTTCGATAGGAATTTTCTTCAGTTTGATTGAGTTCTTGAATGAAAATCTTTTTAAGATTCTCAAGTTCTTTTGATACTAACTCGAGCTGACCCTCAAGTGCCTTTTTCTTTCTTGCGATTTCTACAAGTTTCCCTGCACTTTTGCACTTGATTCCTACAGTTTTGGAAAGTTTACGAAGTTCATCCACAGATTCTCTATCTTCTAGAAAATCGTGTTCAGGTTGTTTACTGTTATTAGGATTCAGCTTTCGTGACTCGAAGCCAAAAGGGTCAACTCCCGCCATACTTCTCAAGCAACTTTCTAGCGGTAGGTATTTCAGACCAGTCATTACCTTCAGCAAGCCATCTTTCCATAGCAAGCCATAATTCCATATACCATATAGCTTTGCGAGCGTCGACAGTTCCGCCTTTCCTGTCAGCTCGCATTACATACTTTATGGCATTACCACGAAGAAAACCAGAAGCCTCCTTGTAGCCTAAAGATAAAATCATATCAATGACTTCAATGGAGCCTTGATAGTGACTTGGTTTCTGAACTTGGTCTTTACTTGATTTTTTTGTCATTTAGTACCTTCATTATATCATACATCTTCGCAGAGGTCAAGGTATTTCTTCTTATTCTTTGGATGACCCATACAGTACATTTCTTTCGCAGTCATAGGAAACATGGATTGCATCTGAGTACCTATGATTTTTGTTTCAGGAGGTCTGTAGTGACAGGCTCCAATCTCGGGAGGTTTACCAGTCACAACAAGCATCGGTGACTTTCTCTCATCCTTTTCCCAAAGAGGACAAGTTCCACACTTTTCAAACTCCATATTATTCTCCTTATTTGAGAAGGCTCATTCCTTCATCAAGTAATTCTTTTTTGGCTTTCAATCTATCCCAGATAGCTTCGTCAATCGTATCCTTTGCTAGAATAGCCCAATAGTTTACACTTTTGGTCTGACCAATTCTATGAACACGGTCTTGACTTTGTATGAACTTTTCAAGTGAATAGTCAAGGTCGAAGTATATAACATCTGAACAGGGATTAGCTGGATTGATTAGAGTAACACCATGACCAAGACTTGCTGGATTTGCAGCTATATATTGAAGTTTTCCAGTCTGAAAATTCTTGATTATAGCAGCACGTTCTTCCTGCTTGGTAATATCTCCGTATATATAGCCAATCCTATTACGAAGCGCAGGAAAGAGGTGATACAACTGTCTAAAGTCTTCCTTGAAGTTCATCCAGATTACTACTTGCTTTGGGCCTATTTCTTCGAGCAATTCAGCAAGCATTCTATATTTATGGTCAGATACAAAGTTCCACTTGGTTTTCCTTATTTTTTTAGGAAGACCAGTTTTCATATTCATACCTTGTTCAAAATAGCTTGTCACAATGAAGCCACTTGTTATTTCTCGCAATTTCATAATCTGTGCAAACATAGAACCCGTCTTCTTGCCTTCTTCCTGAAGTTGATACATTTCTTGTTCAAGCTTATACTTAAGTTGATTATAAGCTTTTCTACATGGGGATTCTTTTGTATCGGGAAGTTCAATCCATTTCTCAATATAATTCTTTCGAGGGAGGTCAAGACAGTCTTCTTTTTTCATCGAGATTGAGCAAGATGAGATTCTGTCCATAACTGATTCAAGTGAACCAATTTTGATAGTATTCTTGACTCCACTTTGAGTAAAGTATTCTTTCGTGTATTCTCCATATGTAATAGGAAGAAGTCCAGGTCTTATAAAATGTATCTGACTCCAGTACTCGTCGGCTCCGTTAGGAGCTGGTGTACCAGAGAGTAAATACCTTTCAGCTACAGTTCCGAAATACTTGATAAGGCTACTAGATGTTTTTGAAGAAGGATTCTTCATCATTGAGGATTCATCTATTATAACACGTCCAAGTTTATAACTCAGCATATTATAATAGTATTCTGGACTACGAGCAAGCTTCTCTTTGTTTAATAGATAAACATCAAAAGGTTGCGTAGCCAAGTCGGGAGTTGCTTGCAAGTCGGCTACTTGTAGTTCGGGAGCCCATTTCTCTATTTCTGGTATCCAAGTACCTTGGATAAGAGTAGTTGGCATAATTACAAGAGTTGGAGTTCTTCTTGATGGGATTCTCATCAACTCGATCATTATAGCTGTTTTACCAAGTCCAGGTTCTAGAAAGAATGCAAAAGTTCTACATACAACCGCTATTGCCCAAGCTATCTTTTGATGCTCGTAAAAATACCGAGGAGCTTGGCGAAGCAGAGGATGAG
>Ga0164313_10005556_pt1 | contig 11163 bp, 10 predicted proteins | sample GuaBasSedimGuay4_FD_113735 | JGI IMG/M metagenome (GOLD analysis project Ga0164313, IMG submission 113735) | Subseafloor sediment microbial communities from Guaymas Basin, Gulf of California, Mexico - Guay4, Core 4569-4, 0-3 cm | ecosystem: Environmental > Aquatic > Marine > Hydrothermal vents...
GTCATAATGTATTGATAATAAAAAAGATTTAATATCTCACAATAAACATTATCGGGAAATTGTTTATGTTAACAGTTGTTGGAAATCTAAAGGGTGGTACGGGTAAAAGTACCGTTGCATTTAATCTGGCGGTTTGGCTGGCGCATGACAAAATCGGCGTGAAGGCATTCGATCTTGATCCCCAGTGTACTCTGGTTGATGTTAATGAAGTGCGGACAGAAGACGGATATGAGCCGGCTTTTGACGTTTCTACTGACCTGGCTGAACTTGAGGCCATGGCTAAAGATAAAAAAAGTAAGCAGCCCATCATTGTTGATATGAGTGCGACAAACATGTTTGCAATGGAGAAAGCGATTTCACTGGCTGATCGAATACTTATCCCTATTCAACCCAGTCAGGCAGATATCTGGTCGACACAGCGTTTTTTAAAAATTGTTAATAATAATATTAATAAAAAGAAAAAACCTGAAGTTTTAGGATTTCTCAATCGAGCTGATACCCATATTGGTGTCCGTGAAACAGATGAGGCAGAAGATGCGCTGAAAATGATGCAGGGAATAAAACCACTCGGTATTCGTTTGCATCAACGTACAGCCTATCGTCGTTCATTTAGTGAAGGGCTGGGTGTATTTGAGCTTGACCCTATGGGTAAAGCCTCAAAGGAGATGAAAAAACTGGCTACCATGTTAGATTGAACTTTCATTAGAAGATATTCAGTTGCAGCTTAAGAGGTTTATATGAAAATTATTCGTTGGTTGTTAAGCCATACTGTTCTTATTTTGTTAATCGTGGCTGTTATTTACGGTTACATGTTCTGGAGCAATCTTGCGGGTGACGATACGCCGGCTGGAAAAGCACTGGCCTATTTGACTAGTGAGTTTGATGAGGTCGGTGAGTTTGTTGCCGCAGTTAAAGCCAAACAGGAACAATTGAGTCACGGATCAACTGACCTTGAATCTTCTGAAGCGAAACCATCTGAAGCGTATGTGCCGCCTTCCGGGAATGCTGTACCTGTAGTGGCAGCGTCGCTTGATAGCGGCAGGCGAATTCAGGCAGCTGAAGCACAGGCCGCTGAAAAGAATAATTTTACAGCGCCGGGCAATGTATATAGCAACGAAAACAGGAATGCTTATAGCAGCGATTATAGAAGTCTTGAGCAGCAGCCAGCTAGCCGTTATAGCCAGAATCAGGCAGCAGTGCAATCAAAGGCTTCTGCCATTATTGTAGCCACCGCTAAACCGCTTGATGATGCTGTTATGACAAATTTTCAGAGTAAGAGCGCGGTTAGTAAAACACAATCTGACACCATTGTGGTGACAAAGGATACCTTTGTTTCAGCGCAAATTGAAAAGCAGCTGGATAATGTAGACAAGGACGGCAGCTTGCTAGACGATAGCTTAAAACAGGGTTCTCAACAAGATGATGATAAGCAGAGCGATGACATAAGAGAAAACTGGATTGCAGCAAGACAGTCTTTTTATCAGCGTAACTACGATCTATCTGAGCAAAGCTATCAGAAAGTGATTGATAGTACAGAAAATAATGAAGATGCTTATGGCGAACTTGGCAATGTTTATTTTAATCAGGGCAAAAAAGAGCAGGCCGCGTCAGCTTATTTTGAGGCAGCCGCTATACTTGTTGGTAAAGGCCAGGTTGATCGTGCGCAAAGTTTGATGGGGTTATTGCGTCACCTGGATAAATCTAAGGCGGGTGAATTACAAAAGCTGATTGATTCGGCCGCATCTTAACACTTAGAGGTTCTGTTACATGTTTTATGCATTACGTAATTTATTTGCCCTGCTTGGTTTTGCTGTCATTGTTCTTGTTATTTATGGCGCGGTTAAAATGGGGCCAATGATGCAGTCGTTTGACTCATTTGATGAGAGAGCGATAGATGTTTACAGTGAGATGATGACTAAAGTTCTCGAGACGGGCAATGCCGCTGAAGCGACAGTCTGGAAAGTTCAGGTAAATGAAGATTTAAGCGCTGAGGATGTTGAAGAAACCATGAAGTTTGTGGCCAATGAGCACAATATTAAAAATGTTGGTGAGCTTCCTTTGTCTGCAGAGGTGGAAGCAATGTCTGGTAAAAAGTCACGCTTCTTTAAAATTTACATGTTTTGCAATGCAATGACCGCTGCACTGATGCTTGACTATAGTGACGCCTACTCCGCTTATTTGCCCTGCCGTGTTAGTCTGGTTGAAGATAAACAGGGCAGACTCTGGTTGTTTTCATTGAATATGGATGCCATGATTTACGGTGGAACGCCATTGCCTGCAGCCTTAAAGGAAGAAGCCATAGGCGTTAAAACAATTATTTTAGATATTATGAATCGAGGCGCCGAAGGCGACTTTTAATGACAGATAAAAAAGATACAGATAAGCCGTTAGCAAAGGAAGCTGCTGCGTCCAAAAGTACAGTCAAAAAGACGGCTGCTGCCAGTGCTGACAAAGCAGCGGCTAAAAAAGATACCGCACCGGTTGCCAGCTCCACAGGCACTAAAGGCACAGCAGTCACCAGGGTTACAGCTGCTAGTAAGGCAGCAAGCGCTGCAACCGATGCAACCGCAAAAGCGGCAGCCTCGAAACAGTCTGACATGAAGCACGCAGCAAAAAAGATAAGTGAAATAGATAAGGATGCGGCTAATAATTCAATTAAATCAAAGAAAAGCGTTGAAGATTTAAAAACACGAGCACACGAAGCGAAACAACGTGCACAGAAAAAAATACTGGAGGAGGCTTATGTCAGTGATAAGCCGACTGATCCACTTGAACGCCTGGCCAATACTTTCGACAGCAGTGCCAAACGCTGGGAGATGGTGGTTTATCCATCATTGTTTGCTTTTGTATTATTAGCCGGTTATGGCTTCTTCCTGATTTATCGATTAACTCATGATATTGCAGTATTGTCGCAATCGGTAACGCATATGGCGGTAATTGTGTCTGATGTAATGCCCAGGATGTCGAATGATTTAACCAGGATGACTGGCAGCATAGATAATATGACGGGCAATATTTCTGGAATGTCAGTTGATATAGGCGGTATGACAACCGAGATCAGCTCAATGTCGGGGCAAATGAATAGTTTAACGCCAATGAGCAAAAACATTCAGAGCATGACACATAATATAGGCAGTATGAATCGCTCTGTATACGGCATGCAACGTGATATGCATGGTATGAATCGTACCGTTTCCAGTGGGCCATTTGGTATGATGAATGATGTAATGCCGTTTACCTCCGATACCAATGTTCCACCAGCCATAGCGCCACAACCTGTCTGGCCGTCGTATAACCCGGTTCCGGCACCTCAGTATGGCTATTCCAATCCATATGCGCGACCTCAAATCACGCCTCAGCGCAAGGTTAAAGCTACGCCTCAAGCTGCGTCTAAAGCAAGGCCGGTTAAGCAGACGGCTGATAAGAAAAACCTGGCTCAGAAAAACGGCACGCAGAATATTTTAAAAACGAAACAGGATATGCCAGGTGCAAGCCCGCTTTCACTTAAAGTACCAACAATTAAAGGTCAATAGTCTGAGATGTTAAATCGCCCGGATAAATCCATTCGAGAACGATTAAGCAAGCTGGAAACGCATTTAAATAATGAAAACCCGTTATTGCTTGACGTGGTTTCACGATTTAAAAAACTCGATAGCGTAGCCTATAAAATGGGTTTGCTCGATACCACAGAATCCTATGCAACAAGTATTCCGTGGTGGCCCCTGGTTTCTGTGCTGGGTACATTTTCTGCTGGTAAATCATCATTTATTAATAGTTTTCTGGATGATAAATTACAGCTTACCGGTAATCAGGCGGTAGACGACAAGTTTACCGTTATTACCTACAGTAACAGTAAAGAAAACCGTGTACTGCCCGGTGTGGCGCTGAATTCTGACCCACGTTTTCCGTTTTATCAGATGAGTGATGAAATTGATAAAGTTGCCAGTGGAGAAGGGCGACGCATCGATGCTTATTTGCAAATGAAGACATCCCATTCGGATAAAGTAAGCGGCAAGATTATTATCGATTCCCCCGGCTTTGATGCCGATGATCAACGTAATGCGATTTTACGATTAACAGATCATATTGTTGATTTGTCGGATTTAGTGCTGGTGTTTTTTGATGCCAGGCATCCAGAACCGGGTGCAATGCACGACACGCTGGACCACCTGGTTGGTAATACCATTACGCGCAGTGATTCAGAAAAATTTTTATATATCCTGAATCAAATTGATACCGCAGCGCAGGAAGATAATCCTGAAGCTGTGGTAGCCGCATGGCAACGTGCGCTGGCTGCAAAAGGTCTGACTGCAGGGCGTTTTTATTCTATTTATAATGAAGATCTGGCTGCGCCTATTGAAGATGAAGCCGTACGCAAGCGTTTCGAAAGAAAATGTAAGCAGGATAAAGCGGCAATTTTCGAGCGCATCTACCAGGTAGAGGTTGAGCGTTCTTACCGAATTGTCGGCGCCTTGGAAACCATCGCCAATGATATCGAAAATCAGGTTGTACCGATGGTGAAAGAGTCAATGGTCCAGTGGGTGAAAATGGTATTAACGCTGGACGCTGTGGCAGCGGGTTTATTTGTTATTGTGATGTTTGTGCTTGCACAATGGTTTGATTCATGGGCGCTGTTTTCTTACGATTTCGCTAATGAAGACATAATGTCGTCAATCAAATTAGGTTTTAGCATTTTCGGTTTTGCCGTTGTGCATTTTTCAGCGCGCCGTTTTTCAGCAAAAGTTATTGCCGGAAAAATTGTTAACAAAGTAGACATTAATAAAAGCCTGGCCGGTAAACACCGTGAGGCGAAAACACTTGCTGGAGATATTAAACAGGCTTTTCTGAAAAACACACAAGCTTTACGTAGTCTTTTCAGGCCTATGCCCGTTGGCTGGTCGATGCGTTCAAGACGTGTTTTAGCCGAAGTGCGTGCCGATAGCAGTGGTTTCATTCAATCCATGAATGATCGTTATACTAAACCCTCAGGTAATGAAACACAGTCGGAAGACGCTGTTGAGAATACTGCTCAGGATGTAGCGGTTGAAACCCTGCAACCGCTTAAGTCGGAAAGCAGTTAATTGTCTACAGTCCTTATATTGTCTTGATAAGGCTATATTTATACTATCCGAGACATGAAGTGGGAGCCGTTGCCTGAGACACGCTGTCCAGGAAGATAAAAACATGGCGTCCATGTACGCTCCGAATGCCGCGTCCATGCGGCATACGGTCTCAGGCAACGGCTCCCATTCCATGCCTCTAACAGTTAACGGGGTAGCAGTTGATATAATCTAAAAAACTAAATGTTTTATCTGTGTTCATCTGCGTCCATCTGTGGACTTACGTATCTTTTGGTGTAGCCAGGCACTGGCCAAGTTTAATTTCGGCTTCTGCAGTCATACTTTCATCTATTTTCATTTGCTCTGTTGCTAAAACAATAACCGTTGAGCCTAAATTAAAACGTCCCATTTCTTCGCCACGTTTAAGCGTAATGTTTTCATTACTGTAATCAAATCGTTTAACTTTTTTTGCTTTGCCGGTAATTAGCCCATGCCAGACGGTTTCTATGGCAGAAACATTAATGGCACCAACCAGTATCATTGCCAACGGGCCCTGCGGCGTTTCAAAGTAACAGATACAGCGTTCATTGCGTGCAAATAAACCAGGAATATGGTTAACCGTAAATGGTGCAACACTGAACAGGCGGCCCGGAACGTATTGCATATGTTTAAGTCTGCCAGTCGTTGGCATGTGTATGCGATGATAATCACGTGGTGATAAGTAGAGGGTCGCGAACTGACCGTTTTTGAATATCTTCTCCAGTTCTGCATCGCCACCAACAAGTTCTAGCAAACTGTAATCGTGGCCTTTGGCCTGAAAAATACGTCCATCTTTAATGTCCTGAGCCTGGCTGACAGAGCCGTCAACCGGGCATAACCAGTTTTTTTCATTTTTATCGAAAGGGCGGCATTCGGGTTTTAATGCTCGTGTAAAAAAAGCATTGAGTGATTCATAAGCAAACATGTTTTCTTCGCTTGCTTCATGCATTTTTACCGGATTTAAGTCGGTGTAAACTCGAATGATTAAATTTTTCAGCGGTGCCCATTGTACACGCGCACTTTTGAACATCACCCAGCTAATGGCATGATGCGGAAGAATATAAAAAATTGAAGCGAGTATTTTTTGTTTCATAGGTACCCTAGTACTGGGCTTTTTTAACAGTGACTAAAACTGTTTTTGTTGTCTTGTTACTTGTTGTTAACTTAATGTGGACTTTTTCGCCGGCTTTCAAGGGTTTTGTCGGGTTAAATAACATGAAATGCTTGCCGCCACGTTTTAACTGGATGCTGCCATTGGCGGGAACAGTTAATTTGTCCCAGCGTACCATTCTCGCCATGCCGTTTTCGTGGATGGTTTCATGAAATTCAATGCTGCTATACAGCTCAGACTCAGCTTTTGTAATATCAATGGCTTCATTGCCTGTATTGTTTATTGTCATGAAAGCGACCATTACTTTACTTACCGGTGGTGCCTCTGAAATCCACGCATTGGCAACGCTCAGGTTTGCTTCGTCTGCATACTCTTCAGCATAAAGCGTGCCGATAAAACCTGGGATTAATAAAATTAATAGCGTGAGTGTTATTTGCTTCATGATATATTTTTACAGGGTAGCTTTTAAGGTGTGTTGAAAGTGCAGATTATAATCGTAAGTGGTCAGCTATGATAGTTCATCAGAGTTATCCTGATACTTTTTGTGTACAATATAACGATGATAAATAAACCTGAAATTGCCAATGATCTAGCGACTCTGCGTGATTTGATCCGCTGGGGGGTAAGCCAGTTTAATGCGGCTGAGCTGAGTTTTGTTCAGGGCATGCCAACTGCTATCGATGAAGCGGTTTACCTGTGTTTAAGTGCTTTACATTTGCCGCCGGATTTCAGCGTTGAGTACTTCGATTGTGTGCTTACTGTGGATGAGCGCTTGCATGTATTGAATTTATTTCAGCAGCGTATTGAAGAGCGCAAACCTTCGGCTTATATTACCAATGAAGCCTGGTTTTCAGGCTTGAGCTTTTATGTTGATGAGCGAGTGTTGATTCCACGCTCGCCAATGGCGGAGATTATCCAGCAGCAATTTTCATTGTGGATATCAGCGAACCGGGTAAATAACATTTTAGATCTTTGTACCGGCAGTGGCTGTATTGCCATTGCCTGTGCTTATGCTTTTGAGCAGGCGCAAGTAGATGCCAGCGATGTTTCCAGTGATGCGCTGGCAGTGGCAGAAATTAATCGCCAAAATCATGCGTTGCAAGACCGGCTTACATTAATAAAATCCGACCTGTTTGAGTCTATTCCTGCTAAACGTTATGACCTTATTATAAGTAACCCGCCGTATGTTTCAGCACGGGAAATGCAGCAATTACCTGCCGAGTTTGATTTTGAACCGGGATCACTGGCATTGGCAGCAGGTGAAACAGGCATGGATATTGTGCTGCCGATGCTGCAGCAGGCAGGCGATTATTTAACCGATGAAGGCATTCTGGTAGTTGAGGTGGGTTACTCACAATCGGCCTTAGAACAGATTTTGCCAGAAGTACCGTTTTTCTGGGTGGATTTTGAATATGGCGGTGACGGGGTGTTTGTCTTGACCGCCTCGCAGTTGCGTGAATACCAGATGCAGTTTAAGCAGGCATCTAAGGGAATTTGTTAGTGTTTAATTAGTCGCAAATAAAAGCTAAGGAACCTCCACTGCTGTACCATAAATATTACCTGTAGACATGGATCGGAAGTACCTCGCTGAGACCGTCAGCCGCATCCATGCACTACTGTCTGGAATGAATTAACTTATCAAAGAGATCAGTAATACAGGAGGTCGAGTGTTGTATTAGGCACCGAGACCTGAATCGGTGCAGCCTGTCTGAAAGTCGCCGTGAATACATCCATGTAGGCTCCACGTTCGCATCCCTGCGAACGAGGCTTTCAGGCAGACAGCCCCAATCCAGATCTCTCAGCAGCAAAAAAAGACAGCAGTAATAACCGCTTGCAGAGACAGATGGCGGGAGACGTGGACCAGGATCACCTGTCTGAGACCCTCTTTCGCAGGGATGCGAAAGTGGAGCCTACATGTAGGCCATGTTTTTATCTTCCTGGACGGTGTGTCTCAGACAGGTAATTCAGGTACATGACGTCCTTCGGACCGTACTAGCGTACGTTCAAAATGCTCCCGGCATTTTAGTGTGTCCTTTGCGGCGAAACGCTTTTTGTATGTTAATATTTAAACAATAACGTTACAGCATATAAAATATTATGTCAGGAAACACAATAGGAAAACTGTTTAGCTTAACCACCGCTGGTGAGTCGCACGGTGCCGGGCTGATTGGCATCATAGATGGTTGCCCACCGGGTATCGAGCTAAGGGAAGAAGATTTACAGCTAGACCTGGATCGGCGTAAACCCGGTACTTCGCGTCATACTACGCAGCGTCGAGAAGATGATAAGGTGAAAATATTTTCAGGCGTATTTGAAGGCAAAACTACGGGAACCAGTATTGGTTTATTAATTGAAAATACTGACCAGCGCTCAAAAGATTACGGCAATATTATGGACCGTTTTCGACCCGGTCATGCCGATTATACCTACCAGCAAAAATATGGCATTCGGGATTATCGTGGTGGTGGCCGTTCATCTGCGCGTGAAACAGCGATGCGTGTCGCCGGTGGCGGTATCGCTAAAAAGTTTCTTAAAGACCGTTATGGCATAGAAATTTATGGTTACATGTCGCAACTCGGCCCGATTAAAATGCCAATGCTGGATAAAAGTGAAATTAATAATAATGCCTTTTTCTGTGCTGATGTTTCGTTGCTTTCAGAGCTTGAGACTTATATGGACGCACTTCGCAAAGAAGGCAATTCAGTCGGTGGAAAAATCACTGTGGTTGCAGAGGGTATTCCACCGGGTTTGGGCGAGCCGGTGTTTGACCGTCTTGATGCCGATATCGCACATGCCATGATGGGCATAAACGCGGCCAAAGGTGTTGAAATCGGTGATGGTTTTGGCTGTGTTGAGGCCAAAGGCACCGAGTTTCGTGATGAAATTACCCCGCATGGTTTTAAATCCAATCACGCCGGTGGTGTCTTAGGTGGTATTTCTTCAGGTCAGGACATTGTCGCGCATACCGCATTCAAACCAACATCCAGTATTCGTCTTTCCGGAGACACTGTGGATGTCGAAGGTCATGCTATAGATGTGGTTACTCATGGGCGACACGATCCCTGCGTGGCGATTCGTGCAACGCCTATTTGTGAAGCCATGCTGGCAATAGTGTTATGCGATCATTTGTTACGCCAGCGTGGCCAAAACATGGACGTGCATTCACAGACACCTGTTATTCCCGCAAATACATAATTCTTCAAAAGTATGGTTAAGTCTGGCGTTCCTTACTGGCGGCTCAGTGGATTTTATTTCTTTTACTTTGCCTCGCTGGGCGTATTGATCCCATACTGGAGCCTGTACCTGAAATCGCTCGGTTATAACAGTATAGCCATCGGTGGCCTGGTTGCGATTTTACCGGCGACCAAACTTATTGCGCCTTATATCTGGGGCTGGCTTGCTGATCATACCCGGCGCTCGATGCTAATTATTCGTCTTGCCTGCCTGTTAGCATTATTAAGTTTTTTACTGGTATTTGTCAGCCAGCAGCTTTTGTGGCTGACCTTCGCAATGCTGCTGTTTAGTTTCTTCTGGAATGCCACCTTGCCGCAGTTTGAAGCCATGACATTAAATCATCTGGGTGATGATACCCATCATTACAGCATGATTCGTTTATGGGGTTCGCTGGGTTTTATCGTTATCGTGGTGTTGGTCGGTGACTTACTGGAAAGCTATGATGCTGATATTATTCCATGGGTCGTTTTGATTACCTTTGCTGTTGTTTCCCTGAGCAGTCTTATTGTTCCGGAAAAGCTCAATAAACCACACGCTGATCACGCTCCTATCTGGTCTGTTATCAAACAGCCAAAAGTACTGGCGTTTCTTGCGGTGTGCTTTTTAATGTTATGCAGCCATGGGCCATATTACACTTTTTATACCATCTACCTGCAAGAGCTGGGTTACAGTTCATACATGATTGGTGTGCTGTGGGCGGTGGGTGTCCTTGCTGAAGTCATCATTTTTCTCTTAATGTACCGTTTACTGCCTGTTTTTGGCGTTCGAAAACTTCTTATCTTTACTTTGTTGCTAACCACAGTACGTTGGTTAATTATTGGCTTTTTTGCCATTGATTTATCGATGCTGTTTATTGCACAGCTGATTCATGCCTTTTCCTTTGGCGTATTTCACTCGGTTGGTATATCGCTGGTGCATGATTATTTTACTGGTAGTCATCAGGGTAGAGGCCAGGCTTTGTATTCCAGTGTGAGTTTTGGCGCAGGCCTAGCGGTAGGTAGCATGGTCAGTGGTTTGCTTTGGGATCAGTGGGGAGCGAGTGTACTGTTTGGCTTTGCTTCGTGCTGCACGCTTTTGGCGTTGCTTATCGTCTGGAGGTATATTTACCCAGCTGCATGCGTTTCGAGTCAATAGTAATGGGATTTTCTAGTTCGCATTGAGCCTAAAAAAATATTGCATTTAAAAAACGCTTTCTTATAATTAACCTAAACGTCACTGTACACGATTGGCGCCCTGGGATGTATTGGCCGGTCGCGATACTAGCGAAGGAGGCAGGTATGTATTATTGGTGCGGTTGGTTGAGTTTTTGTTTTAATTTATTCAATATAATCATCTGTTTATTGATTATATTTTCGATTTTTTTAGCTACCCATTCAAACGCGGTTGCCGATAGTATTACTGAGATTGTTGTTACTGAAAAAGATGGCATTTATCAAATTACTGTTTCAGCACAGATCGCCGCCACAGAAAAGCATGTAAGGCAGGTAATAACGGATTATGCACACGCTTACCGTATTAATCACTCTATTATCGAAAGTGAAGTGCTTAAATCACCGGTAGATGGAAATATACAGGTACGGGCGCGTGTGCTCGCCTGTACCCCCTTGCTTTGCATTGAAGTTGAGCGCGTCGATGAGGTCAGCACACTTAAGTCGGGCAATATACTGGCGGTGATCGTGCCGGAAAAAAGTGATTTTCGTTCAGGCAAGGCATTGTGGA
>Ga0164313_10005557_pt1 | contig 11163 bp, 13 predicted proteins | sample GuaBasSedimGuay4_FD_113735 | JGI IMG/M metagenome (GOLD analysis project Ga0164313, IMG submission 113735) | Subseafloor sediment microbial communities from Guaymas Basin, Gulf of California, Mexico - Guay4, Core 4569-4, 0-3 cm | ecosystem: Environmental > Aquatic > Marine > Hydrothermal vents...
GACCCGATGGACAGTGCAACAGAGAGCAGACTGCCGATGGCCCTTCGGGGCACAGGCGATGGTGAAACGGTGAGGTAAGAGCTCACCAGCATCCCGGGTGACCGGGGTGGCTAGGTAAACCCCTTCAGGAGCAAGACCATGCAGGAACAGGATTGCCCGTCCGTTACGTTCCGGGTAGGTCGCACGAGGTCGTGCGGTAACGCCGATCCCAGATAGATGATCGTCCTTCGACAGAATCCGGCTTACACACCAACTCACATAGATGAAAGGACCGCCATCGGCGGTCCTTTCATCTGTTCAAGTGCTCTCCCTCGACGGAGGTGGGAGAGATGCCCGGGGGACGAGGGCAGAGAGGGCCTCGACTGAGCCGACCCGTGATCAGCTGGTCTCAGCCGCATCGTCCGCCGCTACGAGCTTGTAGACAACCCAACCGATGAGCGCACCGACCATGGGACCGACCATGTAGACCCAGATCGATGTGAACTCGCCGCCGACGATCGCTGGCCCGAGAGTTCGAGCAGGGTTCACCGACGTCCCGGTAAGAGGAACGAGGACGACGTGCACGATCAGGAGCGTGAACGCAATCGCAAGAAATGCAGTCATAGCACCCTGGGCACTCGAGGTGACCTTCAGAATCACCCCGATGAAGAGCGCAGTGAAGAGAACCTCGAGCAGGAGTGCGTCGAGGTCTGATACACCGAGCGCCACGTTCGGCACCGTCGCTGTTGATGCCACGAAGCTCTTCGAGAACGCAGCCATGACGACGAGCGAGGCAAGAATTGCTCCCAATATCTGGGCGATCGCGTAGTTGAAGAACTCAAGCCCCGGGAGGCGTCCGTCGAGCCACATGGAGAAGCTCACAGCAGGGTTGAAGTGCCCGCCAGAGACCTCGCCGAATGAGTACAACGCGACCAGGAGACCGAAGCCGAAACCGAGAGCGATGATCAGCACGGGAGTCCCCTGAGGCAGCCCTACGACTCCTTCGAACGAATTCCCGAAGTTCGCTGAGAAGATGGCGAAGCTACCGAACGTCACGAGGACGAACGTGCCCAACAGCTCAGCAAGAAGCCTCTTGGTTGCCTCGGGCATTGTGATCCTCCAGATTGATTGCGACCTGCATGATTATCGCGTGACTTCGTCACAATGCCCAAGTACCCCAGATCGGCCCGCCGAGAGAACTCGTCGCGGCGTCTAGCATGGAGACTGTCAGCCCTTGATCCGTCCACACGGCGGCCAGCGCGGGCACAAGCCGCCTGAAACAGATATGGAGATCCACATGACACCACGCCGGCTCACCACAGAATCGGGCGCTCCTGTACCCGATAACCAGAACTCACAAACCGCAGGAGCCCAGGGCCCCGTCCTCATGCAGGACCACCACCTCATCGAGAAACTCGCCCGCTTCAACAGGGAGCGCATCCCCGAGAGGATCGTCCACGCCCGGGGTTCCGCCGCGTTCGGCTACTTCGAGGTCACCAGGGATGTAAGCAACTGGACCAAGGCCCGATTCCTCTCTGAGGTCGGCAAGAGGACCGAAGTTCTCGCACGGTTCTCCACCGTTGCCGGCGGCAGGGGTGCACCTGAAGCCGTACGCGATCCCCGGGGGTTCGCCGTCAAGTTCTACACCGAGGACGGCAACTACGACCTCACGGGCAACGACACACCGATCTTCTTCATCCACGATCCGCTGAAGTTCCCAGATTTCATCCACTCCCAGAAACCCGACCCCCACACGAACAAGCAGGAACCGGACAATGTGTGGGACTTCTTCAGTCAATCCCCCGAGGCCACGCACATGTTCACATGGCTCTTCGGCGACAGAGGCATCCCAGCCTCGTATCGCAACATGAATGGCTATGGCTCCCACACATTCCAATGGATGAATGCCGATGGCGATGCCGTCTGGGTCAAGTACCACCTCACGACGGACCAGGGGATCGAGTGCCTCACCAACGCAGAAGCAGCCGTGGTCGCAGGCGAGAACCCTGAGTCGAACACAACTGACCTGATGAATGCCATAGACGAGGGGAACTTCCCATCGTGGACGGTCAACGTACAGATCATGCCGTTCGAAGACGCAGCCACATACTCGATCAACCCATTTGATGTGACGAAGGTCTGGCCACACGCGGACTATCCGTTGATCGAGATCGGGAAGATGGTCCTCAACCGCAATCCGGTGAACTACTTTGCAGATGTTGAGCAAGCAGGGTTCGATCCAGCGAGCTTCGTGCCAGGAATCGGACCGTCCCCCGACAAGATGCTTCAAGGGCGGCTATTCGCCTATGGAGATGCCCACAGGTATCGCCTTGGGATCAACCACACCCAGCTGCCGGTCAACAGGCCTCACGCAACTGACGTCGACAACTACGGTCGCGACGGTCTCATGAGATCCGATGACAATGGCGGCGATTCGAAGAACTACGAACCCAACAGCTTCGATGGCCCGACGCAGTCGAACGAACCGCTCTACAAGGGCATCGAAGTGAGTGGCGCCACCGGGGCCTACGAGTGGGATGAGCGCGACACGGACAACTTCTCGCAGGCAGGAGCCCTGTACCGGCTCATGGATGACGCTGCTCAACAGCGGCTCATCGACTCGATAGCTGGCGACCTCTCGGGAGTCTCCAAGGACGAGATCATCGAAAAGGCGTTGGAGAACTTCACCAACGCCGATCCTGAGTACGGCAGTCGCCTTCGAAGTGCTATCGACGCTTTGCGAAGCTAGAGGCGCACACCAGCAGAAGACAAGTTGGGTGGTATCTGGAGGCACTGTGCTCCAGATACCATTCGTTCGCCTAGTCTCGAATCGTTACGATGAACGGAGATTCCATGACACAGTTCGCCTACTTCGCAGGACATGAGCAGTTCCAGCCAGAGGATCTGGTGCGCCACGCCGTACTCGCTGAAGAGGCCGGGTTCGATACCGTTGTGGTGTCGGAGCATTTCCACCCGTGGGTCGACGACCTCGGTGCGTCCGGATTCGCCTACGCGACGATCGCTGCAATGGCTCAGGCAACGTCGAGGATCGCGTTTATGACGGGCGTCACCACTCCCCTGTGGCGGTTCCACCCTGCCGTTGTAGCCCAGGCTGCAGCGACACTTGACCGTCTGAGCGGAGGCAGGTTCACCCTTGGCGTAGGCACAGGAGAGAACCTCAACGAAGGCCCGCTTGGATACTCGTTCCCGAAGTACGCAGAGCGTGCTGCACGTATGAGCGAGGCGCTCGACATCATGCGAGCACTCCTCGATGGGGAGAAACTCACCTACGAGGGTGAGTACTACACAACCGATAGGGCCAAGCTGTACAGCCCGCCAGTACACGACCTGCCGATCTACATGGCAGCAGGCGGCCCGAAGTCTGCGGCGCTCGCCGCAACGAAGGCTGACGGGATCATCACAAGTGTCAGACAGCCTGAAGTGACGTTCGAACGGGTCATCGACCCTGCTCGGGCGGCCGCAGCGCAAGCTGGCAGGCCGAACCCCCAGATCGTTGCGTCGCGTTGGTCGATCCGCGCCGAGAATGACGAAGAGGCATGGACCACACTTGGAGCATGGCGGGGTCTGCGTGCTCCGGGCCGTCTTCACGCCGTTGACCCGATGGACCTGCGCATCAAAGCAGACGAGATGCCTCGCGAGGAGATCCTCGCCATGTACAGCATCGTGCATACACCCGAGGATTATGTCGCTGTGTATGCACCGCTCATCACCGAGGTCCATGCAGACACTGTCACGATCCAGACAACGTCGATCGACCAGGAAGACACCATCGCGATGCTTGGCGCAGACGTCCTCCCCGCATTGAGAAACCTCGGCTAAGACGCCGCGAGGATCGGGTCACTACTGGTATGTTTGGCCCCCTCCGCCTCGCAAGCTCGGCACCTCCCCCGTCCAAAGAGCCGAGGGAGGAACCAGAATGAATCTCTCTCCCAGTTCCTCTGGGGGAGATGTCGAGGTACGAGACAGAGGGGGCTCCGAGTTGTTAGCCCTCGGACTGCGAATCTGCTTCGATCTCCTCGATCAGCGCAAGAGCACTTCGTGCAAAGCTGTCGCCGAAGTCGCCTTCTGCCATGGCTGCCCACATGCTCGGTACGACGGTGACCTTGTACGCGGCCCGTATCTGGTCTCCTTCGTCGCCCTGCGGGATCGTGGCGTACGCACCGAGGAGGACCTTTGCGAACCCGTCGGCGAGTGTTGCGACCATGTCGACCTCCCACGTGCCATCGTCGCGCATCCGCGTTATGACGATCGACTCGACGGACTGACCGCTCGACACAGGTACGCGTGCGAACTCAGCACCCTCTGACGTGAACGTCGTTGCCTGGCCGACGGCGAGTGTCGAGACCGGCCGGGAAGCAAATGCAGCGAACCCCTCTGCGAAGGATCTCCAGTAACTCTCCTGGACGGCAACGGGGACGCCGTTGTCGAGATACTCGGTCGTCACCTCGGGAGTGAGGTCGTTCTCGGTGCCAAGAATGAGCGCAAGCGAGTGCGGGTGGATAGCACTTGAGGCGGCCTCGGCATCTCCTGCGTCGATCGCTTCAAACCACGATGCGACCGCCTGCTCGGGTGTGTCATGTCCCACGGGCTCTGAATCCGCGCTCGAACATGCCGACACAACAAGGGCGAGCACCGCAAGGATGAGGATCGTTCTTTTCACACGTGGAGGGTACTGCCAGAGGTCGACAACCGGCGTGCGCTAGTCTTGCGAAGATGAGCTTCTCGTGGCCCAAGGCCGCAATCGTCGGCATCGTTGCCGGGTTTCTGTCTGGTCTTCTGGGCATCGGTGGGGGCGTCATCGTCGTACCGGGACTCGTACTTCTCGTGGGGCTCAACCAACACAAGGCTGCCGCGACGTCGGTCGCCACGATCGTGTTCACCGCATCGGCTGCGCTCCTGGCCTTCGCCACCGACGGTGCCGTCGATTGGTCGACAGCCCTGATCGTGTTCGCCGGAGCTGCGACCGGCGCATGGGCGGGCGCTCACTACATGCACAAGATCCCCGAGTACGCGCTCGCTGGAGTGTTCACCCTCGTCCTTGCCACCTCCTCGATCAGGATGTTCCTCTGATGTCACCTCTCGAGATCGTCGGCCTCGTCGCTCTTGGCCTGTTCGCAGGCACACTCGCAGCGACGCTCGGCGTTGGTGGGGGCATCATCTTCGTCCCGGTACTCGTGTCAGTGTTCGGCTTCGCGCAACTCGACGCCCAGGGCACGTCCCTTGCGATCATCGTGCCCACCGCGATCGTCGGGATGGTGACGCACGCAAAAGCGGGACGGGTCGACTGGCCCGTCGTTGCGGTCGTGGCGACTGGTGGTGTATTCGCCGCGTTCGCAGGGGCGATGTCAGCCCAGCGAATGGATGAAGAACTCCTGCGTCGGATCTTTGCGTTCGTGCTGTTGGTCCTTGCGGTTCGGATGGGCCTGCGCACCTACCGGCTGTGGCGGGAATCCCAGGAGTCAGCCACGGTCGATCCTGGCTGAGACAACTCCGGTGCGCCACAACGTACGGCGCGCTGCTGGGTCTCGAAGGTCGGCACGTCTGGCAAGTGCCACCAGATAGATCACTCCGACCACCTCACCTGCCCACATCACAGGGTTCGTGAGAAGTTCGCCAAGATACTCCCCGTATGTCGGAAACCCCGTTGAACTGAAGTCGGACCCAAGGAACGGCCACCACAGTGTCTCTGGAAGGTTCCACATCGCATCGAGAAGCAGATGCAGGAGCACCCCCGTTGCCAGCAGCATCCATCGCTTGCGCACCGGTCCCCTCCTTGTGAAGATGAGAACGGCAACCATGACCACTGTTGCAAAGACGATGCCATGGCTGGCAAGCCTCACGGCACCGAACGACGACCAACTGACGATTCCGATCGGTGTGTCGATCAGGTCAGGGAGAATCGCACCAAGGGCCAGAAAGCGAAGGTCCATGGCATCATCGCGAAAGGCGTACCGGATGAACGCCACTGTGGCGCCGACATGCCAGAAGATCACTGGTCAGATGACGAGTATCGAACGGCAGTGGATACAGCGAGGTGGGTCTTCCTTGGTGATCTTGGAAACCTCGGCTGCGGTGAGCCTGAGATGACACGCTCCGCAGATGCCATCCGTCAGCCGTCCAACGACACGGCCGTCTCGGGTCTCGCGCAAGGTGTCGTAGACCTCAAGGAGGTAGTCGTCAACGAGAGAAACAGAACCCGCCTTCGACTCTTCCTTCATCGCAAGTTCCTTGTCGATGACTCTCCATTGGTCAGATATCGACGCACCAAGCTTGTCCTTGGTCTCTGTTGCATGAACAAGTTCTTCGGACAACCTCTCAACATCGGCTTCGGCCTGCTCCTGGTCGTCGAGATACCCAATGACCTCGTCCTCCATCTTGGAGACCTTGGTGTAGAGCATCTCGACCTCTCTGCGGAGGTAGTCGGCGTCGCGGGCGGACATTCCTCCGGCGTACAGACGGTTCTGTTCAGCAGCGGCCCGCTCTGCCGTCAGTTCGAGTTCGCCGTTCGTCTTTCTCAGGTTGAGATCGGCAGTGCCGAGGAGGTCCCTGGCTACCGAGAGTTCGGTCTCCAACCGTTGAACGTCAGCGTGGCCATTCTTGTACTCGTCGAGTTCAGGCAGTGAGTTTCTCGTATCGAGCAGCTTGTCGATCTTCAGGTCGATGTCCTGGAGATCGAGCAGATCAGCAAGGCTCTTGAGTTCTTCCACTTCAGTCCTTCCACGGGTATGGATCGGGTCCGATCCGTTGTGCGTCATGTGTCATCGTGATTATGACATCGTACAGTGCCTCGAACCCGGGCCGTTCTGTCGGGATGTGCCCGGCATCGATGACTGCCAAACCATTCTCTGACGCCACAGCAACCTCATGATGCTTCACGTCGCCGGTGATGAGAACATCAGCGTTGAGGGCTCCAGCTACGAACGAGCCACCGGATCCTGGAACAACCGCCGCGCTCCTGATCATGGTGTCCGGGTCCCCTGATACTCGAACGACGGATCCGAGAGCATCAGCCACTTTCGCTTCCAAGGCACGGAGGGAGATCTCAGGGATCGACCCGACCCTCCCTATGCACCGGCGTTGATCGTCATCTTCACAGCCAAATCCGACGGCATCTTCGATTCCCATGGCAGACGCAAGCGCATCGGCGGTTCCTCCAGGTGCAGAATCGAACGCCGTATGGACAACGATCACGGAGACACCCGCGATCGCGAGCCGCAACGCCCTGCCTGGTGCCGTTGGGCCATCCACGAAAGCTGTTGTCGGTGAGAACAGAAGCGGGTGGTAGACGACAACGGTGTCGATCGCATTGGCGATCACGTCGTCGACCGCATCCGGTGTGAGTTCGTGGCACACGCCAACTCGGTCAACAGGGGCACCAGGGTCACCGATCTGGAGGCCTACACGATCCCAGGATGCCGCTCTTGTCAGGTCGATCGCCGCATCGATTGCACCCACGAGGTCTTGTACCAACATCATCGGTGATGGTACCCACTCAATCGAGGCTCTTGGTCACTGCAACAAGCCCGTCCATCATGGGTGCAGGTTGATAGCCGATCGACTTCAACAGTGCTGCAACGCCGGTGTTGTCCGGCTGGTAGAGAGCGATGAACCGTTCGATCCCGATTGATCTCGCATGGGATTCGAGATGTCGGAGAAGCACGGATCCCACACCACGGTGGCGCCATTGGGGATCAACGACGATCGCCACCTCTGCAGATTCGCTTCCCTCGCTCCCCTCATACCTGCCAATACCGATGCTGTTGCCGTCGTCGTCCATTGCGATGATCGCAAGCCGGTAGCGATAATCGAGCGTCACGAGGTACTCGATCGCTCCATGGCCCTTCGGTGGAGCGCCGGTCAGGAACCGACGTTGGATGGTCTCCGGGTCGCCGAATTCGAGCGCGTGGCCCATACGTGTGGCATCGGCGGGAGCAATCGGCCGGAGGAAGATCCTCCCTCCCTTGCCGACGGATACCCATTCCTCGAGCGCCCGCGGGTATCCCTCAGGCACGTCCTCAAGACGCATCGGAGAGAGGTCGGCATCGCGAAGTTGGGTCATGATTGTGGTTTCGTTTCGTCGTCGGGACAGAGCTTGTCGGGTGTGGTCCGTCTGTCCCAGGTGTTGGCTGAACGCTAGCCGTTCGTCGGCGGTGTCTGAGTATCCGACCATTCATGGGATACTTACGCCACATACCGATGTGCCTGTCCAGGGAGGACCCATGAACGACACCGTCGAGATCGCAACATACGGATCAACATTCGCGGCACGTGCCGCAGCCGCCCATCTTGAGTCAGAGGGTATCAAATCGTTGGTCATCACAGATAATGCGGGTGGAGCGTTCCCCTCGATGTCCGGCCTTTCAGGAGGCGTACGACTGCTTGTCTCAGGTGACGATGTAGAGAAAGCCACCCAGGTTCTCTCCGAGCACCACACCGTCGACGAGGTCGAAGAAGCCGAAGAATCCGCGGGCCGCACCGAAGAAGAATCGAAGGCATAGGAAAGAGCACAGAGCACAGACGGAGTCCGCCGGTCTTTGTTGTCTGGAAGCGAGCCCGCGAGCGATCTGTTCTCTGGAAGCGAGGCGCCAGCCGAGCGATCTGCGAGCTCGCGAGCTTACGCCGCCATTCCTCTGCGTCGGCCGGCCCGGCGCAGGATCGTTCCGAAGAGGAACGGCACCACTGTCAACCCAACGCCTTCGCCGATAACTTCGCCCAGATCATCCGGATTGTCCACAGCACCGAGGAGTAGGACAACCCAGAACACGGCAACGGCCCCGATAATGATGGTGCCAAGAACCCGCATCCAACGGCCAGAATCCGCCGAGCTTCCACTGGAGAAGACGGACGGAGGCACGGGAACAACGACGGTTCGTACGTCTCTGGGCGCCGCGACGAGGCGATCCTGATCCGACGCCTCGACTCTCCTGACCCTCGCCTGCCGATATACATCTCCGGTAGGTGGTGTCCGAACAGACGAGGCGGTTGGCGTCGTTTCATCCAGCGGCCCGTCACCCACAAACTGGGGGCCGCCCATCGACACACCCCTGTCGGCAATGTCCTGGTCAATCTTGGGCAAGAAGTCGTCCCTGTCGAGGCTCAGGGTCTCCTTCGCACGGCGAATCAGCTCATCGCTGCTTGGCATGTCAGTCGTCATAACCCCATTGTACGCGACCAGAGCAATGTCGCAACCACCATCCTCCTACTACGCCACATCAACCCGAGTCACACCTTCGGCCTCAAGCGCAAAGTCTGGACCATACGCGAGCGACGGCGTCTGGAATCCCGGCGACACATCCCCTGAGAGCAGCATGACTCCCCGCTCCCACGGCTCACCATCCAAACCGCTGATGGAGTCGATTACCGGAGGTTCGCCGGTGATGTCCAGGTAGTGTGTACCTCCGCAAACATGCCTCGACGATCGGTCGGTGGGTGTGCAGGTAGGGGTCTGCGAGGTTCAGGACGACCGGTGCACCCACCGGCGGACCCGGTGATGCGACGAACCCGTACATGCAGGCTTTCTGTCGAATTGGACGCCCTTTCAGTTCTTGTCATAGGGGTTTGATACGTTGTGGACATGACGACGACAGCACATCGCACAGCAGACTATGAGGCCCCATTCTCTCAGGAAACGCCAGGCGACGCCCAGACCGCCTGGGTGGATCCGACGATCTATGACGGAGTTCCCCGGAACCTCGACAGCATGCCTCCTGGCCCGGTCCTTGGCGCATTCCTCTCGTCGATCGACGTGTCGAGAGTCTCTCCACACGATCAGGTTCTCGTGTTGCGAGCGAACGACCGCATGATGTCGCACTACAGCGCTCAACGCTTCAGAGACATCGCTGCTGTACACAGGACATATGCGTCCGACGATGGCTGCACCTATATCGAGGCCGGTACGGCGAGCAGCAGCGAGATCCGCCTCGCCCTCACGCTCACGCGCTCTGGAGCTGACAACGAACTGGCCTTCGCTCTCAGTCTTGAGCATCGCTTGCCTCGCCTCTTCGACATGCTGGCAACGGGCACCATCGACCTTCGCCGTGCCAGGACGATCGAACGTTCGACCGTTCATCTGTCCGATGCCACCGCTCAGAGCGTCCTCGAACAGATCGCGGACGTTGCACCGAATCTGACAACGGGGCAACTCAGTGCACGCATCAGGAAGCTGTGCATCGAGGTCGACCCTGACGAGGCGAAAGACCGCTACGACGCGGCACACGCCGACCGGCGCATTGTTGTCCAGCCCACAGAATCAGGAACCGTCAACCTCATGGGGTATGACCTCCCGCCAGATGAAGTGGCTGCGATCATGGGCAGGGTCAACCGTGACGCCATTGACCTCCACGGCAGCGAGGGTGAAACCCGCACAATGGACCAGATACGCGCAGACATCTGCCTCGATCTCCTTCGAGGGACCAGGTCGCGCGCCACCAACGCGTCGCCGAATACGGGTGTCATCGACCTCGTGGTGGACCTCGACACTCTCGCAGGACTTGCCGACCAACCTGGCACCCTCGGAGGGTATGGTCCCGTCATTGCGGACGTCGCCAGGAAGATCGCGCACAAGAGCCGCGATGCACAATGGCGGATATCAACCGTGAACGCTCTCGGAGAGCCAGTTCACATTGGGACGACCTCACGTCGACCGACGGAATCCCAACGGCGGCGAACCCAGACGCGGAACCGAACCTGTGTGTTTCCCGGATGCCGAATGCCCTCAACGATCTGTGACATCGATCACACGAAAGCCGTCCAGGACGGCGGCGACACCTGCGATTGCAATCTCGCGCCGCTGTGTAGACACGATCACTGCCTCAAACACGCGCAAGGATGGGCGTACGAACGTCTGCCCGATGGTCGTCATCAATGGAGGACGCCGTTCGGACACACATACACGACCATTCCGAACCGCGCACCTCCCTGAAGGTGATCGATGCGTCCGATAGCTTTCTGTCTCTCCCCCGATCCTCCGGGGGAGATGTCGAGGAACGAGACAGAGGGGGCAATCGAAAAGTCCTCCAGAGGAGATGTCGAGGAACGAGGCAGAGGGGGCGATCGACACGCCGTCGATCTACCTGATCAGAGGAACAATCCTTCGGGAAGATCGAGCGTGACGACCCGTTCCTCCATATCAACCGAAGGCACGAGTGCCTCCACAAATGGGAC
>Ga0164313_10005558_pt1 | contig 11163 bp, 13 predicted proteins | sample GuaBasSedimGuay4_FD_113735 | JGI IMG/M metagenome (GOLD analysis project Ga0164313, IMG submission 113735) | Subseafloor sediment microbial communities from Guaymas Basin, Gulf of California, Mexico - Guay4, Core 4569-4, 0-3 cm | ecosystem: Environmental > Aquatic > Marine > Hydrothermal vents...
CCGTCACGCGAGCGGGTTCCTTCGGGGAAGATCACTGCGGACACGCCGCGATCCTGACACTCGCTTGCCATCGCTGTGATCTCGGCCATCGCCTGATCTTTGTCGTGGCGGTCGATCAGGGCGTTGCCGCCGCGCGCGAGGTTCAAGCTGATTGCTGGTATCCCCGAAGCAAGCGACTTCTTGGCGACGTATTTCGGGAAGTTACGGATGAGAATGCCCCCGAATATGGGGATGTCATAGATGCTCTGGTGGTTCGATATGAACAGATACCCCCCGGTCCGTGCGAACCCATCAAGACCCTCAATATCGAAATGGACGCCTGAGATCCTGAAGACCACCAGGAGTGATTTCTGGAGCCAGGCCATGACCCACTCGAACGGTCGGAGTCCGAACAGCAATGCAACGCGACCCATCAGGTCGAAGACGATGAGTGTCAGCCCGAACGCGACCACGGTGAGGATCGAGAAGAACCAGTCGCGGGCCAGGGACATCATGAGGTTCGGGCCAGCCATTCGAGCAGTGCTGCGTTGACCGCTTCAGGCCGCTCCTGTTGCGTCCAATGCCCGCAGTCATCGATCACAATGACATCAAGGTTCTCTATCCACCTGTCCATACCCTCGCTGAGTGAGAGCGGCAACACCGGGTCGTTGTCAGCGGCAATCAGCAGCGTTGGTTGTGTGATCGGTGCGTTGAATGTGTGCGCAAGAGCCGCTGCGTTCCTGTCGATGTTGCGATACCAGTTGACCGGTCCGCTTATCCCTCCCGCGGTGAACGCGTCCACATACGTGGCAAGTTCGTCCGAAGTCAGGAACTGCCTCCCCCTGGCACCGCCAGCGTAGAATCCCATCAGCCACGATTGAGGATCCGCGGCGAAACCGGCCTCGGCGGTCCCCTCCTCCTGAAACATGAGGACGTACCCGAATCTCTCTGCGAACTGCTCCGCGAGTACGTCCGTCGTGGGAAATCCAAAGCAGGCACCGCGGTAGGGGACGTTCAGGCTGACAACCCTGCTGACACGCTCAGGCCTGGTTACGGCAGCAGTCCATGCAACGATGCTCCCCCAGTCGTGTCCAACGATGGTTGCCTGATCAATGCCGAGCCTGTCGAGTACGCCCGTGACATCATCGACAAGGTGGTTGAGGTCGTATGCCTCGATCCCATCTGGCTTACCGCTGCCACCGTATCCACGTTGGTCGAACGAGATCACTCTGTAGCCGGCATCAACGAGCGCAGGGATCTGATTCCGCCATGAATACGCCAGTTCCGGGAACCCGTGAAGAAGGACAACAGGATCACCCGCTCCCTGATCATCGATCGCGAGGGCAACCCCGTTCACTTCCATTGTCCGCACTGGTCTCTCCCATGCTCGTGTCGGCTTGCCCATTTGATTCTGGCACATGTCAGGAGTCAGGGGCGAGACTCCAGATACCAGACAGTCCGACTTCTGGAAGCGAGTCCGCGAGCCATCTGGCTTCTGATAGAAAAGGATCACCCCGGGCCAGAGGGGGGAACTGGTCCGGGGTGATCTAGGGACGATCGGTACAGGGGGGGGACCGAGACCGACCGTCGTTCTATCTTCTTGACCAGCGGGAGGAAGGGGGAGAGAGAAGGTGCTGGCCCTTTGGATAGAAGTCTGTTGTGAAATGTTTCACAAGTTGAACGCTGTACGCCCCCTCGCCGGTGCCCGGCATTGCGGTCTTTCGCCGATTCCTAATTCCGACGCTACGGAAATGATAGCACGCACGCGAGACAAAGCAAACGTTCATGCCTGCACACTTTCTCACTCCAGGGATGCCGAGTAAATGCGCCTCACCACAACGGCAAGAGAGGCGCCCGCTGCCGCAAGAACAGCGTGAGCAACTCCTGAAAGCGACGACGCTACAGCGATAGTCCCTGGATCGACCGCAGGGTCGGTGAGGAACATCTGGGTCGACTGGTACATGAACAGTCCAGCCACCCACAACAGCCACCACAGGTCTGCGACGGTGGACCGTGTCTCACCCTTCCACCGATCGCCGATCTCCTCGCCATCGAATGGCACCTGTGAGATCTTCTCGAGTTCGTTGAACACGAGTTTCGGCAGGATGAGGCTGGCGAGCGGGACGAACCACGCCCCGATCGTCCACCACCCTCTCCACCTTCGCCCCGAAGCACCCCTTGCATCGAATGCTCTTGAGGTCTGGTACGTCCATGCGAGCACAGCTCCGCCCGTCAGCGCCATCATCACAAGTGCAAGCGAAGACCAACCAAGGAACACTTCTTCTGCCGATGCACGATCCTGGGCAGATGCCGATGCGGAGCCCAATGCGGATCCGTAGCGAAGGCCGAAGAAGGCGCCAAATGCGAACGCTGCGGCCGTAGCAGCAAGCGATGTTGTCACGACAAGTGTCAGAACGCGAGGAACAGCAGTGGATGTGTTGGCATCCCGGCTGGACTCGATGACGGACGATGGACCCACGTCGGCTTCAGGCTGGAGGGTCGGCGGGTACCACTTCCCATCGGAAGCGATCCACCACGTGTTGTCTCTGGGTCGGTCGGCCATGGCTCAACGATAGATCAGGGCGTCAGTAAGCGCCGTCAGCTCTCGAGAACATGGGCAAGGTCGCGTCGTGACCCGTTCACGATTGCGAGGTGTCTCGAGGTTTGGCGTTGAAGGTGGCCAAGTTGTCGTGGATCAATCTCCTCACATACATAGTCCCAATGCATCGATACGACGGTGCCAGCGTGGAAACCCACGGAGTGCAGTGGACCCGTCACAGTCTCTACACGAGCCTCGCCCAGAGCAAGCGTGTCCCCATCCCAGGTGAGCGGCCTGGACCGCACGATCACATCAGCTCCCGCGCGTGCTTCCACCGTTCCCCATCGGATGCGGCACCGATCGATGACCTCAAGGGCATGGTCTGCATACCCGGATCGAAGCAGGCCGACCCACGGATACACGCAGAACACGTGGAATGCGTGGTTCGGTGCACCATCAGTGATTGCAGACGCAACTGCCGACCAACTGCCTCCCGCCCTCCCCCGGAAGCGATCATCGACAGAGTTCCCCCATGTGAGCGTGTCGAACCCATCGAGCAGCTCGTTCCCGATCCAGTACGCATCGATGACACGGGGATCCAGCGGGTCGAGCCTATTGAGACCACCGATCAGCTCGAGGTAGGGCCAGGCCCCGTCGAACTGCTTGACGATGTGGGTCAGTTCTCTCGTGGTTTCGAAAGAGCCAAGGTCTTGCGTAAGCCCACTGTCTGGCGGGCCGCAGTAGCCCAGCACGTTAGGAGGAAACGCATACCGGGCGAACAACTCGGGTCCCGTCGTCATCGGTCCAGGCGAACGGTGCCAGTCTCTCTGGCTCCCGACAAATACGCGCTGACTGCAATAGCTGATGCCCCAGCGAGGATCATCGCAAGGCCAACACGGGACGGGATGGGCGCGCCGCTGACACCCAACTTCAGCGCCGCGGTGATCACAGCGCCACCGACGAGGATCGCTGTCACATCGATCGCTGGCGCCCGCGCAAGGGCCGCGTACCAGAAGCCAACGAACCCTGACAACACCACACCTGTGACGAGCACCCAGCCAAACTGCGTCATCGAAACTGCACCCATCGCTGCGAATCCTCCAGCGAAGATGCCGTACGCGACCAGCACGAGCGCACCACCAGCCATCCGTGCAACACCAACGGTCAGAGATGAGAGGTCGGCAAGTAGCCGCTTGGCAATGATGATCTCGATGGACCACAGCAGCGTTGCTGCGAGCATCATGGCCTCACCGATTCCGAACGAGATCTCCGACACACCCCCTACGAGGAGGAACTGTCCTGCAACGAGTAGGGCGAGTGCCGCAAAGTGAATCGGGCGGACCTTCTCACGCAGCATGCCAACCGCCAGGATGCCGACCCAGATGATCAACGTCTTATGGATGAACGCCGCCTGGGTAGACGATGCACGCGCGAATCCCTCGAAGAAGAGTGCAAACGCAAGGGCACCTCCAAGAACGGCGACGAGGACCAGTGCGGCCCACTGCCGCGACGTTTGGGGTCGTTCCAATCCGCGGCTGTTCTTTCGATTGCGCATTACCAAAGCAACACCGACAAGGACAACAGCGGCAACGACGTTCTTGAAAGTCGTGTACGTGGTCGGGTCCGCTGTACCGGCCCAAGCTCGCAATCCATAACCGTTGATGAACACGGCAAAGCCACTGATCACTGCGGTGATGACGGCGAGGATTACCCCCAGATGTCGCGTGCTCAGCGTTCCTGTTCGAGCTTTCATGCCTTGCATTCACATCACCTCAGCAAATAGCTTAGACTGTCTCTTAGGAATTATACATAGCGATGCCGGGTCACGTTCATCACGCGACAATCAGGCTCTCGGGCCTGACGACATTCCGGCACAAGGATGGAGTGTTGATGTCTGGCATTGTCGTCGATACGGATCAATTCGACTCGCTGATTCCCTTGCTCGCCAAGCGGGGATACGCCGTGATCGCGCCGACTGTTCACGAAGGAACGATCGTCTACGACGAGATCGCGACGGCGCATGACTTGCCCATTGGATGGGTTGATGCTCAAGAAGCAGGCACCTACCGCCTCATCGAGCGCAACGACGGCTCCTACTTCGGATACACCGTCGGTCCGCGGACGCTCAAGACCTACCTTTTTCCGCCACGCCAGACTCTGCTCACCATCACCCATGCCGAGACCGGACTCGCTTTCCGACCGGAACCGATCGAGCCCCCAAGATACGCGTTCATCGGCGTGCGTGCATGCGAACTCGCTGCGATCGAGATCCAGGATCGCGTGTTCATCGGCAACGACTTTGCCGACCCCCTCTATGAGGAGACTCGCAGGAGGTCCTTCACCGTTGGTGTGAACTGCGGTGTTGCAGGAGCAACCTGTTTCTGCTCCTCGATGGGAACAGGCCCACGCTGTGCCAACGGATATGACCTGGTTGTTACCGAGATCATCGATACCGACGTCCATGAGTTCGTTATCAGATCAGGGACCGCTGCAGGCGAGGACATCCTGGAGTTGCTCGAAGGGCGCCCCACCTCTGTTGCCGACTCCCTTCGTGTGAACGCGATCGTGGCCGACACCGAAGCGCACATGGGTCGATCCTTCCCTGAGGACGATGCGTACCAGATACTCACGAACAACCTCGAGAGCCCGGTGTGGGATGCGATAGCGGAACGCTGTCTGAGTTGCACCAACTGCACACTTGTGTGCCCGACCTGTTTCTGCTCGACCGTGGAGGACGTCACTGACCTCGAGGGAACAGCGGCTCGCACCCGCAGCTGGGACTCCTGTTTCAGTCTCGACTTCACGAACCTCCACGGGCACTCAGTGCGCTCCTCACCAAGCTCGAGATACAGACAGTGGATGACCCACAAGCTCGCGTACTGGTATGACCAGTTCGGCACATCGGGCTGTGTCGGATGCGGAAGGTGCATCACGTGGTGCCCCGTCGGCATCGACATCACTGCCGAGATCATCAATATCGAGACTCGATCAAAGGTGGTGGCGAAATGAACCTCGACAACCTACGCGCAGCAAGCGATCTTCTCTCACGACTCGACGACAAGGACTTCGACCTCTTCGAGTCCCTGTCCGCTGAACTCACGCTCGTCCCTGACGAACAACTCTTCAAAGAACACGATGAGGCCAGGAGGTTCTTCATCATCGAAGACGGCATCATGGCCCTCGAGGCGATCCGGCCCGCTCGACCGGCGACGACCATCCAGACCCTCGGTCCCGGAGATCTACTCGGATTGAGCTGGCGCCTGACTCCTCACCGTTGGATGTGGACGGCGCGAGCGGTGACCGATGTCCGTCTTGCTGTGTTCGACGCTGCGATCATGCGTGCAGCCTGTGAGTTCGACAAGGACCTCGATCGTCTGATGTGGGAGATCGTGGCTCGCGAAGCATCCAAACGACTCCATCACACACGTCTCCAACTCCTAGATCTGTATGGGAGCGAATGACATGACGGTGTTGAGAGACCAAGCCACCCCCCAACTCCCGGTCGAGCCGATGCTCCCGAGGCCATTCACCGTCGTTTCGAAGAAGCACGAGACGTTCGACACGGTGACGCTCGGATTCGAACCTGCCGATGGCGGACCGCCTATCTCGTTCGTTCCTGGCCAGTTCACGATGATCTACGTGTTCGGCGTGGGCGAAGTACCCATCTCGATATCTGGCCACCCTGACCATCCCGAGATCCTCGTGCATACCATCAGAGCGGTCGGTGGGGTTACGAACGCCATCTGTGCGCTCGAGCCAGGAGACACTGCTGGAATCCGTGGCCCGTTTGGCACGGGATGGCCTGATGCCGAGGGCAAGGACCTGTTGATCGTCGCAGGCGGAATCGGTCTTGCTCCGGTACGCCCGTTGATCCTGACGGCGCTCGAGAATCGGTACCGCCATTTCTGTCTTGGGCTCGCCTACGGCTCGCGCTCACCATCAGATCTGCTCTATCGCGACGAGTTGAACGAGTGGAGAGATGCTGGAGAGATGAGCGTTGGGGTGACTGTCGACCGCGGTGACAGCGAGTGGCGCGGAGATATCGGCGTCGTCACACCGCTGGTGAAACGTCTCAGATGTGAGACAACCGAGACGATCGCCGTCATCTGCGGCCCTGAGGTGATGATGAGGATCGTGGCACGGACACTCGAAGACCGCGGTGTTCCTCCGCAGAACATCTATGTGAGCATCGAGCGCAATATGAAATGCGGGATCGGCCTGTGCGGCCACTGTCAGTTCGGATCCGACTTCGCATGTAAGGATGGACCGGTGTTCCCCTATGCGGACGTGGCCTATCGGTTGGGGATCGGTGCGGCATGACAACACAGAACACGAAACCAAGGCTCGCCGTATGGAAGTTCGCATCGTGCGATGGATGTCAGCTGACTCTCCTCGACTGCGAGGACGAACTCCTCACGATCGCCGGTGCGGTCGATATCGCGTACTTCCCTGAGGCTTCGCGAGCGATGGAGCCAGGTCCGTACGATCTATCCATCGTCGAAGGGTCCATCACGAACAGCCACGATGCTGAGCGAATCCACGAGATCAGGGCGATGTCCAAGACGTTGATCACCATCGGCGCATGCGCCACTGCAGGCGGCATCCAAGCGCTCAAGAACTGGGCCGATGTCGATGAGTTCATCTCGATCGTGTATGCCCATCCGGAGTTCATCAGTTCACTCGATACGTCCTCACCGATCTCGGATCATGTGGACGTTGACTTCGAACTCAGGGGTTGTCCTGTTTCCAAGGCTCAACTTGTCGAGGTGATCGATGCATACGTCAACGGGCGCAAGCCTGCAACGCCGACCCACAGCGTGTGCGTTGAATGCAAACTGAGGGGAACAACGTGTGTGATGGTCGCCCACGGGACACCGTGCATGGGTCCGATCACCCAGGCAGGGTGCGGTGCGATATGCCCCGCATACAACCGGGGGTGCTACGGATGCTTCGGGCCCGCTGAGTCGCCAAACATCGATTCCCTCAGAGATGCCTGGCACTCCCTGGGTGTCGATGATGCGTTCCTCGTGCGAGCGCTGCGGACCTTCAATGCGTACTCACCAGAGTTCAGAGAGGCAAGTGAAGAATATGCCAAATGAGCGTCGAGAGATCGCAGTCGACTATCTCGCCCGTGTCGAGGGCGAAGGAGCGATGTACCTCAAGATCGATGGTGAGGAGGTAACCGACCTGCAGTTCAACATCTTCGAACCGCCGCGTTTCTACGAGGCCTTCCTGAGAGGACGGTACTTCGCCGAGGCACCAGATATCACAGCGCGAATCTGCGGTATCTGCCCGGTGGCCTATCAAACCAGCGCGGTCAATGCAATGGAGAACGCCGCGGGCATGTTCATCGGTGGCCAGATCAGGGAACTGCGTCGCCTGCTCTACTTCGGTGAGTGGATCGAGAGCCACACGCTCCACGTGTACATGCTGCACGCACCAGACTTCCTCGGATATCCAAGCGCCATCGAGATGGCTGCCGATCTGCCTGATGCTGTCACGAACGCTCTGCGCCTCAAGAAACTGGGGAACTCGATCATGACGATCGTCGGTGGTAGGGAGATCCATCCCGTCAACGTGCGTGTCGGTGGGTTCTACCGGTCACCGACCAGGCGTGAGCTACAGTCGCTGGTTGAGGAACTCGAATGGTCCCTCGAAACAGCTGAGGCGACTGTGTCGCTCGTTGCAGGATTCGACTTTCCCGACTTCGAGATGGACTACGAGTTCGTGGCGCTGCATCATCCCGATGAGTACGCGATCACGGATGGGCGCATCATCTCGAGCAGCGGACTCGACATCGATCCGACCCAATGGCCTGAGTACTTCGAGGAGACTCACGTCGAGTGGTCCAATGCCCTGCACGCCAACATCATCGGTGGAGGTTCCTACTACGTCGGTCCGATGGCGCGATTCGCTCTCAACGGCGACCAGCTCTCGCCAAGAGCAAAAGCCGCAGCCGCTGGCGTTGGCCTGGTTCCTGGCGAATCGAACCCATTCAAGAGCATCATCGTCAGAGCGGTGGAGATCGTCCATGCATGCGAGGAATCGCTCGCGATCATCAACGGCTACGAACCTCCAGATCCCTCGTTCGTTGATGTGGAGCCGCGCTCTGTCGTCGGCCATGGTGCGAGCGAAGCCCCCCGTGGGCTTCTCTATCACCGGTATGAGGTTGATGAGGCTGGCCTCATCGCTGACGCCCAGATCGTGCCACCCACTTCCCAGAACCAACGATCGATCGAGGAGGATCTCCGTCAGTTCGTCAAGGGCCGTACCCACCTCGATGACGAGACTCTTCAGTGGCAACTCGAACAGGCCATCCGCAATTACGACCCGTGCATCTCGTGTGCGACCCACTTCCTCGACCTGACCGTCGAGAGAGTGCAAGACGCGTGAAGAGGCTCCTCATAGGTATAGGGAATCCCGACCGTGGCGACGATGCCGCGGGATGGGAAGTGGCTGGCCTGGTCACGTCCTGGGACGTATCGCGCCTCACTGCAGGCTCGCTCAGCCTCATCGACCTGTGGCAGGTCGACGATGAGGTGGTCATCGTGGACGCCATGAAGTCAGGGGCACCAGTCGGTACCGTGGTTCGCATCGACGCGATCGCACAGGGCCTCCCCCGAGGCGCGTTTTCGTCAACCCATGCCTTCGGGCCTGCAGCAGTCGTGGAACTGGCCAGGACGATGGGCCGACTCCCCCGTTCTCTCATGGTCTACGGAATCGAGGCGGCTCACATGGAGCACGGAGCGGCGATGTCTCGGGAGGTCGTCGCCTCCGTGTCAGCGGTCGCAAGGGAGCTACAAGATGCATGAATCGAGAGTTGTGACAGACATTCTGTCAGCTATCGAGAGGGCGGCGGCGGCGAACAATGTTCGCCAGGTGGAGGCCGCGCGAATCGAGATCGGCGCGCTCAGCCATGTCACCCCGGACGGGTTCGCAGGCCATTTCTCGCTGGTATCACAGGGCACTGTGGCAGATGGCACCAGGCTCAACATCACGAAGTCCGATGATCGTGACGCCCCCGATGCTCTCGATGTGCGACTCGTCTCGATAGTCGCGGGAGGCCAATAGCTGTGTGTATCGCGGTCCCAGGCCGGGTAACGGCGATCGGTGAAGCCTCCACTGCCATGGTTCCAGGCGACGTGACGTTCCCTGATAGAGATCTCACCGTCAACCTCGTGATGATCCCTGACGTGGCTGTTGGCGATCACGTCATCGTGCATTCAGGCTACGCGATCCGTATCGTCTCGCCCGAAACCGCGGCAACGGCAACAGCGCTCCTGTGCCCTGACACCCCTCCATCAACGGCTGAGCCAGCCTCCGAGTAGTCGCGTGAGCGGCGGCATCAATACGTAGGTCAACGCAAGGATGCCCAGCACATTTCCTACGAGGACGGCAAGAACAACGTTCATGTTGGGGGCGATTGCACCACGAACAAGTGTGATGATCAGCACTGTCGGGAACAGGGCAATGAACACGGCAACAGCCTGCTTCCACCGCTTCGGACCCTCGGGGCGAGCAGATTGGGCGGGAAACCACCCTCCGAATCCCCCGACCACCGTGAGCGTGCGCTCACCATCGACGAGGCGATCGATCATGTCGAGCCACTCACTGCGTGAATCCGATTCAAGCCATCGATCGAGGTCTGTGCGCGAAGCGAAGGACGCAACGATGACAAGATCCTCCTGGACCCCTTCCACGGGAGGAAGCAACTCAGAACCGAGGAAGCCGGGGAACTGCCTGAGTCGGTCGACGGCGTTGTCATGCAGAGCGATGAACTCCTCACGATCCCGTGGCTTGATCCGCTGGGAGAGCACAAGTGTCACGGGTTCGGGCGTCGTTCGCATACCGGCGATTCGTTGCTCGCTCGCGTCTGTTACGAGCAGAGGTTCGACTTGTTCCATCAACGCCGCGCGTTCATCGGAACCAAGCCAGCTATCAAGACGGGTGCCAGTGTCGAACGAATACACCGTGACCCATTCATCCGGATGGGACAGGTTCGGGGGTTGCACCTCGGAAGCGACGAATCCCGGATGCCCGGACGCTGCGTTGCGGATGCGGCTGTCCCAAGCACGGAACTCGTCCTCGCGACCAGGACGGACACGTCTCGCAACGACGACGGTGGGCGCCGCATCTGATGGATTCTGAGTACCGGGCATCACGGAATGGTAGACACACGGGAGCCAGACCTGAGAGACGTCGAACCCGGCCGTAGCAGCTACGGGTCAGACCGAATTGTGTACGGACGCGTTAGGAAGCCAGCGGTTGCGGTGAGAAGATGAGCGTAGGTCAGTCTCAGGGAAGGAGAGGACATGACCACAGCTCACCATCCGTCACACATGGGCGTACGGTGGCACCCCAACCATGAATGGTTGTGGATAGGGCTGTCAGCGATGCTCGTTGCATTCGTGACCATTGCCATCGTCGTGGTGGCAACTCGCGCCGATACAACCGTCGCTCCAGTTCTGGAGTCGGCATCTGGCTTTGCGTATGAGAACGAGGCCACAGCGATGCACGTAGCAAGCCCGGGAATCACGACTGAGTACTTCGGGAATAGCGGAGAACTGTACCCCGCGATCAGCGTGCTCCCTGCCGCAACAGGCTTCGCATACGACCACGAGGCCACGGCGATGCAGCTTGCGAGC
>Ga0164313_10005559_pt1 | contig 11162 bp, 10 predicted proteins | sample GuaBasSedimGuay4_FD_113735 | JGI IMG/M metagenome (GOLD analysis project Ga0164313, IMG submission 113735) | Subseafloor sediment microbial communities from Guaymas Basin, Gulf of California, Mexico - Guay4, Core 4569-4, 0-3 cm | ecosystem: Environmental > Aquatic > Marine > Hydrothermal vents...
CCCGGTATTTTTCTGACCCATGGCTGAACGTTTGCAGAAGGTCCTGGCGCGGGCGGGCTTTGGTTCCCGACGCCAGATAGAAACCTGGATTCGTGACGGCAAGATTACCGTGAACGGCAAGCTCGCCGAACTGGGTGTCACCGTAGCAGATACAGACCTGGTGAAAATCGAAGGCCGCTCGGTCTCGATCGCCACGGACCCGACACGCACGGCGCGTACCCTGATCTACCACAAACCTGCCGGAGAGCTGACTACCCGCAAGGATGAGGCGGGACGACCGACCGTGTTTGATAACTTGCCACGGATCAAGAACGGGCGCTGGATTACTGTGGGCCGGCTGGATTTCAATACCTCGGGATTATTGCTGGCTACAACCGATGGCGAGCTGGCGCATCGCCTGATGCACCCATCCTGGGAGATCGAGCGGGAGTACGCGGTACGTATCCTGGGCAAGGTCGATGAGGAGAATCTGCAGCACCTGCGGGACGGCGTCATGCTGGAGGATGGCATGGCCGCCTTTGCGTCCATCCAGGATGCCGGCGGAGCGGGGGCCAATCACTGGTATCACGTCATCGTCAGGGAAGGGAAAAATCGTGAAGTGCGGCGTTTGTGGGAGTCGCAGGGTTTGCAGGTCAGTCGTCTGATCCGTATTCGCTACGGGCCGATCGAGTTGCCGCGGAGCGTTCGCGCCGGGCATTTTCAGGACCTGCAACAGGATGAGGTCAAGGCCCTGTATGCAACGGTCAAGCTGGATGCACCCGCGCCACACGTGATGCGCCGGCCGGGTAAAAAACGCCGGCGTTCTAGATAAGCTTTTCCCCTGATAGTGAAGCCGGCCCGCACATCATTACTGGCGGTATTCAACGTGCTCTTCGATGTCCATGGTCCACAGCACTGGTGGCCCGGCGATAGCCCCTTTGAAGTCATGGTCGGTGCGGTGCTGACCCAGAACACTGCCTGGACCAATGTCGAGCAGGCGATTGCCAACCTGGTCAGGCACGACAGGCTGTCAGCCGCCGGTATTATCGCTACCCGCAAGGATCATCTTGCGAACTGGTTGCGGCCATCCGGTTACTTCAATATAAAAGCAGCGCGGCTGAAAAACTTCTGTCACTGGTATGTTGAGGCGGGTGGCTTCACTGCGTTGTCACGGCTTGACACGGAGACGTTGCGTGTCGCCCTGTTGTCGGTCAACGGAGTCGGCCCGGAGACGGCGGACGATATTTTGTTATATGCCTTTGAACGGCCGGTGTTCGTCATCGATGCCTACACGCGCCGCCTGTTTTCCCGGCTGGGATTCATTGCCGGGGATGAGGTGTATGATGAGCTGCGACTGGCCGTTGAAGAGCGCTTCGATCCGGATGTCGGGTTGTATAATGAATTCCATGCGCTCATCGTTCATCATGCAAAAATTGTTTGCCGGGTGCGCCCCCGTTGCGGTGGTTGTCCGTTACGCACTCATTGTCCCGCAGCTACAACGTAGGATGTGCTGAGCCTGCGAAGCGCATCGATCGCGAAATGATGCGCTTCGCAGGCGCAGCACATCCTACGCAATATTGTCTGCAGTCATGGCGTTAATACTGTGAGACAGAAGGTCTTTCCGGTATATAATCGGGCCTATGTGCAGACACTCGAACACTTCGCCGGCAGCGTTCATACTAATCGCTTTCATGGTGCTGTTTATGTCACCGGTAATTCCCGCAGAGGCACCGGCTGCCGCACTGGATTCCGGGCTGGTAAATCCCGGCTATGTCGAGAAACCGGACTGGTTTGCCAGTTCTTTTCTTGATATCCGCGAAGACCTCAATGAGGCGGCGAGTGCCGGCAAACGCGTGTTGCTGTATTTCTACCAGGATGGCTGTCCCTACTGCAGGAAATTGCTGGATACCAATTTCGCGTTGCAGGAAACGGCAGTCAAAACCCGCAAGCACTATGACGTAGTTGCGATCAACATGTGGGGAGACCGGGAAGTCACCGGCTTTGCTGGCGAGGAGACTACCGAAAAGGAATTCGCAAAGTCGTTGCGAGTCATGTTTACGCCAACACTGTTGTTCCTCGATGAGCAGGGGGGCGTCACGCTCAGGGTTAACGGTTATTACGCCCCGCACAAGTTCAATGCGGCACTGGATTATGGCAGCAAGCATAATGGCCGCGCTCCGACATTCAGGGAATACTTCGCGGCGGTGTCGCCCGCAGCGGCCAGTGGTGTCCTGCATCAGGACCCGGCCTGGCTGCCGGCGGATAGTGCACTGGACCAGCGTAACGGCAAGCCGCTGCTGGTGTTGTTTGAACAAAAGGACTGTGCGCCCTGTGACGAGCTGCACCTGGATATCCTGCAGCGGCCGGCGAGTCGGGAACAACTGGATCGCCTTGATGTGATCCTGCTGGATATGTGGTCGCAGCATCCGGTTATCCGGCCGGACGGGAAGACGACCAGTGTTGCCCAATGGGCCAGGGATTTAAACGTCCAATATGCGCCATCATTGGTGTTTTTTGACGGGCAGGGAGTGGAAGTGTTTCGGACGGAGGCGTACCTGAAGGCGTTTCACATCCAGTCCTCCATGGACTATGTGGCATCAGGTGCCTATCTGGAACAGCCCGCCTTTCAGCGTTTTATTGCAGCCCGCGCCGCTGCCCTGGAAGCACAGGGCGTGCATGTGGATTTGATGGACTGAACGTGTAGGTAAACCCGGTTATTGCAAAAAATCTTCTTATTGTGGGAGCGGCGTCCCGCCGCGATTCGCGCCTGTATCGCTCACGCGCATCCCTGCGCTACGCGATGTACCTACATCCATGCAGGCAACGGCGCTCCCACAAGACTGAGCCAGGACCGTAGGATGTGCTGAGGTACGAAGCTTCCGCATCCTGCTCACGCCCCTTACCTACGTCCCTGTAGGCAAAGCGCATCGATCGTGATGTGAAGTGATGCGCTTCGTACCTCAGCACATCCTACGAAATAATTGCCTAACAACAGTGCAGCGTTACAACATTTCCTCCAGGGTAAATTGCTGCCCGGTTATCCCCCTGCTTTCGGGGCCTGCAAGGTACAGGAAGGCCCTGGTGACGTCTGCGGGTGACCTGAGGGTGCTGCTGTTTTCTGCCGGGTAGGCGATGCGGCGCAGGGCGGTATGGACCGGCCCCGGGTCGATGCTGTTGACCCGTATTGGGGTATTCGTTTCAAGTTCTTCGGCCAGTGTTTGCATGAAGACTTCCATGCCGGCCTTGGAGACGCCGTAGGCGCCCCAGTAGGCTGCGCCTTTGCGTCCGGCCGCATCAGAGGTAAAGACAATGCTGGCATCCTTGCTGGCATTCAATAAACCAAGACAGGCCATGGTCAGCAGGTAAGGGGCATTCAGGTTGGCCTGCAGAGTCTGAAACCAGAGTTCGTTGTCAAAATTGGCAAAGGGTACCAGTGCGCCGAGCTGTGCCGCATTGTGTACCAGTCCGTCCAGGTGCCCGAACTCGTCTGTCAGCGTTGCTGCCAGCCGGGTGTAATCGTCCGGTTCCGCCCCTTGCAGGTCCAGCGGGTAGATGGCGGGTTCGGGATGGCCGGCGGCGACAATTTCGTCATAGGTCTGTTCCAGTCCCGGGACGTCGCGGTCCAGCAGGATGGTCGTTGCACCATGTGCGGCCATGGCTTTTACCACGGCCTGACCAATGCCATTGGCGGCACCGGTAAGCAGAATGATCCGGTCCTGTAACAGGTCGGCAGGTGCCATCCGGGTGCTGAGTGATGCAGGCATATTATTCATAAGTGGCGCGGATTATACTGATGTTTACAGCAGGCGGGATGCATTCATGGCGGGCAAAAGACCGGGTTGCCAGCATCTTCCGGTACTTGGTCGGGGTCACTGTCGGTGTCATCCGGTACCTCTACAGGCCTGGCCGTGCGCTTGACTGGTGCCAGCTCCGGTGGTTCCTTTATGGCCGTGATACCCAGCTCTGTGAATCTTTTGGCGCCTGGCAGGATGCGTGAATCATAGGAACCGACGGCCTTGTTAAAGGCGTCAACGCTGTTGTCAAGGCTGCGCCCCAGTCTTGACAGGTGCTCTGCAAAGGTGGCTAGCCGGCCATACAGGTCCTGTCCAACCTCGCGTATCACGTCTGCATTCTCTGCCAGCACCTCCTGTCGCCAGCCATAGGCGACCGCACGTAGCAGGGCGACGAAACTGGTCGGTGTGGCGAGGATGACGTTTTGTGACAGGGCATCTTCAATCAGGGTGTGGTTGATGTCCAGTGCAGCACTGAGAAACTGCTCCCCCGGGATGAACAGCACAACAAAATCGGGGCTGTGTCTGAACTGCTGCCAGTAGGCCTTGCTGGAGAGTTCCCTGATGCGGGCACGCACATTGCGGGCATGCTGTTCGAGGTAGCCCTTGCGTTTGTCATCATCGACGCACTCCACGGCGGAAAGATAGGCATCCAGCGGTGTTTTTGCATCGACGATTATTTCACGCTTGCCCGGCATGCGTACCACCATGTCCGGGCGTAGTTGTCCGTTCTCTGTCTGTACGGAGGCCTGTTCCCTGAAGTCACAATGTTCGACCATGCCGGCGAGTTCGGCGAGTCGCTTCAGAGTTAATTCACCCCATTGTCCGCGTACTTCCGGTCTGCGCAGGGCCTGTACGAGGTTGCGGGTCTCGGTTTGCAGCAGGCGGTGTGATTCGGCCATGGTCTCCAGATGTTTCGACAGTGCACCATGCGCCTGCTGCCGGTCATGTTCCATGCGCTGCACCTGCCGCTCTGTTTTTTCAAGGGCGTCGCGAATCGGTTTGACCAGGTTCTCCACTGCCTGCTCGCGTTTTTCGAGTTCGCCTTCGGCCCTGATGTGAAACTGTCCGAGGCTTTCCCGGGCGAGCCTTAGAAATTGCTCGTTATTGTTGTTGAGCGCCCTGGTTGCCATAACATTGAAGGTACGTCTGTGTTGCAGACTTAACTGCTCGAAGGCGGCCTGTTTTTCGGTCGAACGCTGTTGTTCATGGTCCAGTTCGGATTCCAGTTGTGTGTAGCGGTTGCGCAGCCGTTCAAGTTTGCCGTGCAGATAAAAGTAGACTGCCAGCGCGCCGGTAATAACAGCGAGCAGCAGTATCGGAATCAGTATGACCAGCGTGTCGGCAGACAACTGCAGAATCACTGCATGGCACCCGGGAGTGGATTGGCGTGCATTTATCTGTTGTCCAGCCAGGCAAGCAGGTCTTGCGGACGCTCAATCATGTCGTTTGCGTTCCAGGTGCGTGGTTCGTCTGCTACCTGCAGGTAGCCAAACAGCGCAACAAGTGTCTGCATGCCGGCCTTGTTGCCGGCCTCGATGTCACGCTGTGCATCACCTATATAGACGCATTGTTCCGGTCGGCTGTTGGCAAGCTTGCTGGCATGCAGCATGGGGGCCGGGTGAGGTTTGCGCTCATCCAGGGTGTCACCGCTGACAACGCAGGCAGCGCGCTCGAAAAGGTCCAGGTCTTTCAGTAACGGGTCAGTCAGCCAGCCTGGTTTGTTGGTCACAATGCCCCAGTTAAGTCCGCGTTGTTCGATGTTGTCCAGCAGTTCGGTGATGCCCGGGAAGGGTTGCGTGCGCCGGGATATATTTTCATGATAGACTTCCAGCAGGCGCTGGCGCAAGGGTTCGAATGCGGGGTCGGAGCGGTCCAGGCTGAAGCCCAGTTCGATAAGCGCAATGCCGCCGTGGGAGACAACCGGACGTATGTCCTCAAAGGACAGGGGGGTGCGCTGGTTTTCGAGCAGCACAGTATTCAGGGCGTCAGCCAGGTCCGGTGCGGTATCAAGCAGGGTGCCGTCAAGGTCAAACAGGATGGTGCGTGTGTCGGTATCCGGCATTGCGCTCTGCTTCAGGCCTTGCGAAAGCAGGCAAGGTAGTTGACTGAAACATCTTTTCCCAGTTTGTATTCCTGCGTCAGCGGGTTGTAACTCATGCCGGTAAGGTCCACCAGTTGCAGTCCGCTGGCGCGTGCCCAGCCCTCCATTTCGGATGGGCGAATGAATTTCGAGTAGTCATGCGTGCCCGTGGGCAACAGTCGCAGCAGGTACTCGGCGCCGATAACCGCAAACAGGTAGGCCTTCGGATTCCGGTTGATGGTGGACAGGAAGATATAGCCGTCATCCTTGATGAGTTGCGCGCAGGCAGCAATAACTTTTGCGGGGTCGGGTACATGTTCCAGCATTTCCAGGCAGGTCACTGTGTCGAAAGTGCCGCCCTGTTCAGCAGCCATTTGCTCTGCTGTCATTTGCCGGTAATCGATTTCGAGTCCGGACTCGTGTTGATGCAGACGGGCAATCGTCAAGGGTGCCTTGCCCATGTCAATGCCAATAACGTCGGCGCCGCGTTTGACCATGCCCTCGGACAACAGCCCGCCGCCACAACCGATATCAATGACGTGTCTGCCTGTTAGCGGGGCCAGCCTGTCAATATAATCAAGGCGCAACGGGTTGATATCGTGCAGCGTTTTGAATTCGCTGTGCGGGTCCCACCAGCGGCTGGCCAGTTTTTCGAACTTCTCGATTTCGTCAGCATCGACGTTGTGTGTCGCAGTATTCATTAATGTATTGTATATATTACCTGTTATGTGCCTATGCGGGTTTGCCACTCGCGGGCACGTTCGACAATGTCATTTCCGTCCAGCGTGGTCAGGCGGCGTTCCTTCAGCAGATGTTGACCGGCTACCCAGACATCCGTCACCTGTTCACGACCGCAAGCGTACACCAGTTGTGAAACCGGGTCATATAGCGGCTGTGTTTCAATGGTATCCAGGCAAACAGCAGTTATATCGGCCCACTTGCCTTTTTCCAGGGAGCCGGTGTCTGCACTGATACCCAGTGCCCTGGCACCGTTAATGGTTGCCATGCGCAGGACCTCGTGCGCGGGCAGGGCGCTGGCATCGTTACTGACAGCCTTTCCCAGCAACGCCGCGGTACGCATTTCGCCCAGCATGTCCAGGTCATTGTTGCTGGCTGCCCCGTCGGTTCCGAGGGCGATATTGATACCCGCTGCGGCCAGTGTCTGTGTCTGGCAAAAGCCACTGGCCAGTTTCAGGTTGGACTCGGGGCAGTGCACCACGTGTCCACCGGTCGTTGCGTAGCGGCTGATATCTTCGGCGTTTAGCTGTGTCATATGGACGGCCAGCAGTGCGGGTGATGCCAGGCCGAGTTCATGCAGTCTTTGCAATGGCCGTTTACCGGTCAATTCCACGGCCTTGTCCACTTCATCCGCCGTTTCATGAATATGCATGTGAATGCCAATTTCAAGCTCATCAGCAAGTACGCGGATATGTTCCAGTGGCTTGTCGGAGACGGTATAGGGTGCGTGCGGGGCAAACAGGGTGGTGATTAACGGATCGCCGCGGTACTGGTCGTGTACGGCAAGTCCCTTCGAAATATATTCATCTGCGTCGTGTGCCCACACCGTCGGGAAGTCAAGGACGATCAGGCCGATACTGGCGCGCATGCCGCAGTGTGCAGCCGCACGCGCGCTGATATCCGGAAAGAAGTACATGTCGTTGAAACAGGTGGTACCTGAACGCAGCATTTCCGCCATCGCCAGCTGGGTACCGTCATGCACAAACTCTTCATTGACCCAGCGTGATTCCGCCGGCCAGATGTGTTCATTCAGCCATTCATGCAGTGGCAGGTCATCCGCGAGACCACGCAGCAGCGACATGGCGGCATGGGTATGGGCGTTGATCAGTCCGGGGATCAGCAAGTGACGATCAAGCGTGTGTTCGACCGCGGCGGTGTAAGTAGTGTGTGCCTGCGAGGTCGGCAGGATATCCAGAATGCGGCCTTCCTGAATGGCCAGGCTATGATGCTCGTACACGATGGTTGCCGGTTCGACCGGTGCCAGCCAGCGGCAATGAATGAGCGTGTCGACTGTAGTCATGGTGTAGCCCTGCAACGGTAATGCTGGCAGTGAGTATAGCGGAGGCAGGTGCCGGGCTGGTAGTTGTCAGCGACTGTTCGACCGGCAATAAAAAACCCGCCACCTGTTATGCAGGTGGCGGGTTTCTGACTGTATAGCCCTGGTTGTATAGAACCAGTCGTACAGACCTGCGTATTATTCTTCTACAGGTTTGCTTACACCAACGAGGACATCAACACGACGATTTTCTGCACGGCCTTCACGCGTGGCGTTGCTGACGATGGGATTCAGTTCGCCCTCGCCACTGACATCGATAATGTTCGGGTTTACACCTTCAGCGATGATGTAATCGGCGACGGCTTGCGCGCGACGTTCTGACAGACCCTGGTTGTACTCGACGGTGCCATCGCTGTCGGTGTGGCCAATAACATCAATATCCACGACACTGGCGCCCTTGGCCTTGATGGCGTCACCCAGTTCTTGCAGTGCTGCCTTGCCCTCGGGCTTGAGGATGGACTTGTCGTGGTCAAACAGGGCCTCGGTAGACACGGTGAACTTCTCATATACCGGTGCCAGGGGAGGAGCTACCACTTTGGCGGCAGGCGGTGTCGCGCCACAATCCAGCGTCATGTCCTCGGCTTTCCAGGAGCTGGTGCGGACACAGTTGCCGCTGCTGTCGGTGATGTAGTGATGTCTGGAATCACCTACATAGCTTTCGTTGACGATACCAGCTTCATGAGCGAGTACAGTGTTAGCGAATAGCAAGCCTACAGCTATTGAGGAAGCAAGCCCCCCGATTCGATAAACATTCTTCATTATGGCCACTCCTGTGGATATGAGTTAAAAAAAGAAACTGCTCTTTGTGTGGGCGTATTCTAGACGCATATTCGAGTTGAGGCCAGCCCTAAAATTAACGAATTTCTTGGCTGGAATCAGTACAATACCATAAAACGGTTTTGTTCATTATCTTTTCTGCAGGCTGATTACTATCCCATGACAGAATATATCCCTACTTTTTATGCCATTGAATGGACGGCCGCGGGTTTGCGGCTGCTTGACCAGCGGCGCCTGCCGGCTGCAGAGGTGTACCTGGATCTCGGGGATGCGGCTGCCGTGGCCGTTGCCATTCGGGATATGGTGGTGCGGGGAGCGCCGGCCATCGGGATTACCGCCGCCTATGGCGTGGTCCTGTCAGCGCAACAGCATGGTAGCCATGCTGACTGGCGCAGCCGGGTGGGCCAGGATATCCGCTTGCTGGCGGCTGCACGGCCCACGGCGGTTAACCTGGTCTGGGCGCTTGAGCGAATGCGGGTGCGTATGGCAAAGGTCACTGCTGAACCTGTCAGGGAGCTGCTGGATGAGGCCGAACAGATTCACCGGGAGGATATCTCCGCCAACCAGCGTATGGGTGTGCATGGCGCAAACCTCATAGGTAAAGGCGATTCGGTGTTGACCTACTGTAATGCCGGCTCATTGGCCACGGGCGGTTACGGGACTGCGCTGGGTGTGATCAGGGCTGCCCGGGACGCGGGCAAGCTGGGAAAGGTGTTTGCCTGTGAAACGCGTCCCTGGTTACAGGGGGCACGCCTGACGGCCTGGGAGCTGCTGCGTGACGAGATTCCGGTCACCCTGATTACCGACAATTCAGCCGCATTCCTGATGCAGGGTAAACAGGTGCAATGGGTGATTACCGGGGCGGACCGGGTGGCTGCAAACGGGGATGTGATAAACAAGATCGGCACCAGCCAGCTGGCGGTGGCCTGTCGCTACTATGGTGTGAAAATGATGGTCGCGGCCCCTCTGTCGACCCTCGATATGGCGATGCCCGATGGTCAGCAGGTCACCATTGAACAGCGTCCGGAATCCGAGGTGCTCAGTCTGGCTGGTCAGGCGGTGGCCGCTGCCGGGGCGGCCGCCTGGAATCCGGCCTTTGATATAACACCTGCTGCCCTGGTCGACTATCTGGTGACGGAGGAGGGGGTGATTGCCGCCCCCGATCGGGAAAAACTGGCGGCATTTGCCGCTGCGCTGGACCTGGATGGCTAATTTTTATTCATAAATACTGTAATGTCTCTCGTCAAGGCGCAAAGAACGCCAAGGAAAGGCATTAATATGTTTAATAACAATAAGTTGTGGCTTTTCGTTCTGTGCGTCTTGGCGAGAGTTTTTCTTTTTTGCCGGGAACAGGCTAAAGACCACCCCCATTTCCGGGTAATTGCTCAACAGACAGCCTGTGTGGCGCAATAAAGCGATATTTTTCTGGTGTAGTGGGGGAGCCGGCTGTGCTAAAATAGGCGGTCTTTATTGCTGTCGCTGCCCTTAGATACAGTTTACAGCCAGAAACCACCTGAACAGGGACGTGCAAAACCCTTCCAAATGACCGATTTCGCGAAAGAAGTTCTGCCTGTCAATCTCGAAGACGAGATGAAGCAATCCTACCTCGATTACGCCATGAGCGTGATTGTGGGACGTGCCTTGCCGGATGTACGTGATGGTCTGAAACCGGTGCATCGTCGCGCGCTCTTTGCCATGAGCGAGCTGAACAACGACTGGAACAAACCCTATAAAAAGTCGGCGCGTATCGTCGGTGATGTGATTGGTAAGTATCACCCGCACGGCGATACCGCGGTGTACGACACCATTGTCCGTATGGCGCAGCCGTTTTCCCTGCGCTATATGCTGGTCGACGGTCAGGGCAACTTTGGTTCCGTGGATGGTGATTCTCCGGCGGCCATGCGTTACACCGAAGTGCGCATGTCAAAGATCGCCCATGAACTGATTGCCGATATAGAAAAGGAAACGGTCGATTACGTTGCCAACTACGACGAGACCGAGCACGAACCGTCGGTGTTTCCAACGCGTGTTCCAAACCTGCTGGTCAATGGCTCTGCCGGTATCGCCGTGGGTATGGCGACCAACATTCCACCGCATAATCTGACGGAAATCACCAATGCCTGTCTGGCGCTGATCGACAACCCGGATATCGATATTGCCGGCCTGATGGAATATGTGCCAGGTCCGGATTTTCCCACGGCCGGCATCATCAATGGCGTGCGCGGTATTCATGAGGCCTATCGTACCGGGCGTGGCCGCATTCATATCCGGGCACGCAGCCATGTAGAAGAGAATGACAAGGGTCGGCAAAAACTGGTTTTTACCGAGTTGCCCTACCAGGTCAACAAGGCCCGCTTGCTGGAGAAGATTGCCGAACTGGTCAAGGACCGGAAGATGGAAGGCATCTCCGGGCTGCGTGACGAGTCGGACAAGGACGGCATGCGCATGGTGGTGGACC
>Ga0164313_10005560_pt1 | contig 11161 bp, 9 predicted proteins | sample GuaBasSedimGuay4_FD_113735 | JGI IMG/M metagenome (GOLD analysis project Ga0164313, IMG submission 113735) | Subseafloor sediment microbial communities from Guaymas Basin, Gulf of California, Mexico - Guay4, Core 4569-4, 0-3 cm | ecosystem: Environmental > Aquatic > Marine > Hydrothermal vents >...
AGGCCGCGTTCCTGACCGGCCATATTCTCGAGTTCCGTCTCCAGGCGGGCGATCTCGTACTGCACGCGCTCCAGGCGGGCGGCGTCGGCCTCCAGGCCTTCGCCCACGGCAGGTGAAATCACGATCGCCAGCAGGGCCAGCAACCCGCCCCAAGTGCCGGCGCGCTGCCCGTTGCGACCTCGATCTTCGTCCGTTCGGTACGCGCCTGGGCTCACTTCCAAACTCCGTCCCATCCATCGCGACGCGGCGACAGGCCGCGTTGCTTTCAGCATCATAAACGTAGGCGCCTGGAAACCGATAGCGTGTGGCACAATGACCGGCACCGGGGGGATGACGGCACGGCACGGGGCCGGTTGGATCAGCACGGACTTTCCTCCCGCGGGTCGAGGCATGACGCAAGACACGCTTTCTCCTGTTCTCCCTCATTCCGACGAGGCCGAGCGTTCGGTGCTGGGCGCCGTACTGATCGATAATCAACAGTTCGAACGGGCGCAGATCCTGCTCAATCACATGGCGTTCTACTCTCCACGCCACCAGAAAATCTTCCGCGCCTTCGAGTACCTGTCCGAGCTCACCGTGGCGATCGACGTGGTCACGCTGCGCCAGGAACTGGAACGCGCGGGCTGCCTGGAGGCGATCGGCGGTCCGGCCTACCTGGCGGAGTTGCTCGACGGAGTGCCCCGCTCGGCCAACGTGGAGCACTACGCCAAGATCGTTCGCGAGAAGGCGATCATGCGCGAACTGATCAGCTGCTCCCAGGCAATTCTCGAGAATGCCCTGCGTGGCGCCTCGACGGCCGACGAGGTGCTGGACGAAGCCGAGAAATCGATCTTCCGCGTGGCCGAGCAGCGCATGCGATCCGGCTTCATTCCGTTGAGCATCACGGCCGAAGAGAGTCTGAAGGCGATCGAGGAGCTGACAAAGCGCCAGCAGATGATCACCGGAGTGCCCACCGGCTACCCCGAGCTGGACGAAAAGACAGCGGGACTACAGCCGGGCGACCTGATCATCCTGGCCGCCCGACCGGCCATGGGCAAGACATCACTGGCGATCAACATCGCCAGCCACGCCGCATTGATGCACGGCAAGACCGTGGGCGTGTTCTCCCTCGAGATGTCGCACACGCAGCTGTTCTTCCGGCTGCTCTGCGGAGAAGGCCAGGTCAACGCGCACCATCTGCGTACCGGCCGGATCGGCGGCGAGGAGTGGCAGCGAATCATCAAGGTCTACGGCAAGCTCTCCCAGGCACCGATCTACATCGACGACACACCCGGCATCAGCATCCTGGAGATGCGCGCGAAGTCTCGCAGGCTCAAGCGCGAGAAAGGGCTGGACATGCTCATCGTCGACTACCTGCAGCTGATGCGCGGCGGCGGACGAACGGAGAGCAGGCAACAGGAGATCTCGGAGATTTCCCGCTCACTCAAGGAGTTGGCCAAGGAGCTGCACATCCCTGTGCTTTCCCTGTCGCAGCTCTCGCGCGCGCCGGAGCAACGCACGGGGGATCGAAGACCCCAGCTCTCGGACCTGCGCGAGTCGGGCGCGATCGAGCAAGATGCCGACGTCGTGATGTTCCTCTTCCGCGAGGAAGTTTACGAGAAAGACGACCCGGAACTGCACGGCAAGGCCGAGTTGATTCTGGGCAAGCAACGCAACGGCCCCACGGGAACGATCAGATTGAATTTCATCAAGGACTACACGCGTTTCGTCAACCCGGCTTACACCAACATCGAAGTGTAGACAGGACGGTTCGTGTACGTTTGCATCGAATGCGAGCACCGGACGCGCAAGTGGTTCGGTCGCTGTCCCGAGTGCGGAACCTGGGACAGCCTGGCTGAACGCAGCGAGGTCTCGATGGCCCGTCGCGGCAGCGCCGCCGGCGCGAAGGCGACCCTTTGCACGTACCCCGAGATCGAGGTCTCGGACCAGCCGCGAACCTCCACCGGCATCGGAGAGCTGGACCGGGTGCTGGGCGGCGGACTGGTGCAAGGTGCGGTGGTGCTGCTCGGTGGCGAACCCGGCATCGGCAAGAGCACGCTTCTGTTGCAAGCCGCCTCGGCCGGCGCCGACAGCGGCCGCGAGGTGCTCTACGTCAGCGGCGAGGAGTCACTGGCTCAGCTTCGTTCGCGCGGTGACCGCCTGGGGGTCCGCTCGCCGAAGCTGCTGGTGGCCGCAGAGACCGACGTCGACGGCATCCTGGAGCTTGCCGCCTCGGCGAAGCCGACCCTGGTCGTGGTGGATTCGATCCAGGCCGTGCGCTGCTCCGGCCTCGACTCCGTCCCTGGTTCGGTGAGCCAGGTGCGCGAGGCTGCTTCCCGATTCGTGGCCTGGGCCAAGTCCAGCGCCACACCGGTCCTGCTGGTGGGTCACGTGACCAAGGACGGAGCGCTGGCCGGGCCGCGCGTGCTGGAGCACGTCGTGGACACGGTGATCCAGTTCGAAGGTGACCGCCATCACGATCATCGCTTGCTGCGCGCGAAGAAGAACCGCTTCGGCCCCACGGACGAACTGGGCGTCTTCGCGATGACCGAAACCGGCCTGGTGGAGGTGACCGACCCGAGCCGCCTGCTGCTGGCCGAGCGCTCCGAGGGTGCCCCCGGATCGGCGGTGCTGGCCGCGGTGGAAGGCACTCGCCCCTTGCTGGTCGAGATCCAGGCCCTCGCGGGCGAACCGGTCCAGGGCTCGCCGCGACGCACGGTGCTGGGAGTCGACTCGAACCGCGTGGCGCTGATCCTTGCCGTGCTTCAACGCCGCATCGGTCTGGAGCTGGCCAGTCGAGACGTCTTCGTCAACGTCACGGGCGGTCTCAGCATCCAGGAGCCCGCCGCAGATCTCGCTGTGGCACTGGCCGTGGTCTCCAGCGCGATGCAGAAGGCGCTGTCCCCTCGGCTCGTGCTCGCGGGCGAGATCGGTCTCACCGGAGAGATCCGCGCCGTCTCGCGGATGGAGTCCAGATTGCGGGAGACGCGGCGCCTGGGCTTCGAGAAGGCGATCACGCCCGTAGCCGGACTCCCGACATCAGCCGTGGAAGGGCTGGAACTGAGCCCGGCGCGCGACCTCGACGAGGCCCTGCGGCACTGCTTCGAAGATTAAATCGGGTACGCGTCGTCGTGCCGGTCGAGCATGCGGATCTGGCGCTCCCACTGGTGGCGCATGATCAGCAGCACGCGGAAGGTCATGTCGGCCTCCTTCCGGGTCGGGCTGCGCCAGTCTTTCTCGATACGCATCACGTTGGTCCAGCGGCTGGAATCACTGAGTAGCTTCGTCGAGAGGTTCCAGCGGCCGTCCTTGGCCTGCTGCGAGTGCAGCCATTCAAGGTGAGACATCAGCAACGGATAACGATTGATCAATCCCATCCGCGCGAACATCTCGAGATAAACCAGCAACTCGTCGAGGTTACCCTTCTTCTGGTAGTGATCGACCGAGTATATCTTGATGCCGAAGTCCTTGGTGAATGAACCTTTGACCGTACGAACGAGACCCAGTTCCGGTGCGAGTTCCTGATACCTGGGCGAGAGCACGTAGTCGAAGATCTTCTTCAGCCGCATCTTGGCCATCTCTGCGTCGAGTAGCCAGGGCGTGTGGGCAAAGACCTGCGCGATGTTGAAATCCGGCATGAAGCAGTATCCGTCTCTCCAGACTTCGTGGCGGATCAGCGGGAAGTTGGCCCCGATCTCCTCCGTGGGCTTTCGCGAAGCAGGGTTGTCCACGAACCCGGAAGTCGCCTCGAGCAGTTCGATGATTCCGGCACGTGTCCGTTCGTCGAGATACCCCGCTCGCACCAGCATCCCCAGCGCCAGGATGCGCAGGAACCAGCGGTAGTAGCGGTCTCGAATCTCGTCGCCCTTGACCACCTTCCCGAACTCGAAGAAGTTCAGATCCCGCTTGGCAGTGAGATAGGAGCGCAGCGTCTTCGCGGCAATCTGCACGGGCTTGGTATCACGCAGCCAGCCGTACTCGAAGAGCTTGCCCATCACGGTTTCGATGCTGACCTGGAATTTCTTGGGGTCGCCGGCGTGAATCCGACCGCCCCAGGAACCGTCCTTGCGCTGCTTCCGCTGGTACTCGATGGCTGGACCGTAGGCCGCGATATCCAGGCGGGCCTGCTGCACGTCCGGATCATCCTTGGGCCGCTCCAGCAACTCCGTCAGCACCCGGTAGCGGATCGGCGCGCTACCGTTGTCCAAGAGCCAGGGAATGGGGTCGAAACGAAGAGAGGCTCTCCAGTCCGTCATAACTAGCTCCCCAGGTCGACCGGCCGCGCTTCGAGGCGGCCGTTTCGGTCGGTCAGTGTGGCCAGCGGCATGCCGGCGTCGTGTTCGAAGACGATTCGCCACCCTTCGGCGGCGGCGAGGGGCAAAATGCGCTTTTTCGTCGCGAGAGTTTCCAAGGGTTCGAGATCGTAGGACATTATAAATGGGAAATGCACGTGGCTGGAGGTGGGCACCAGATCCGCCAGGTAGGCCACGGTCCCCTCATCGGTCTCCACGAGCACGATCTGCATCGCGGGAGTGTGCCCTCGGGCGACTCGAAGTTGCACATGGGGCGAGAGTTCCACGTCACCCTCAACCACTCTCAAGCGTCCCTGCTCGGCGAGAGGCTCGAAGCCTCCCTCCCGGTAGGAGGCTCGGATTCGCTCGTTTTGCAACCTGGCCGTCTCCAGTTCGCCTTTCTGGACCACGTATTCGGCGTTGGGGAAGGCCGGCCGGTACCCACCCTGGCCGTCGGGCACGGTATTTCCACCGGCATGATCGAAGTGCAGGTGGGAATTGATCACCCGATCGATCTGCCCAGGCTCCAGACCGGCCGGACGGAGGATCTCTTCGGGGGTCCGTGTCTCCAAACCGTAGATATCCTTGAGCTTGTCGTTCCAGTCCGTTCCTGCGCCGGTATCCACCAGGGTCCGGTGCTCGCCGTCCTCGATCAAAAGCAGATTCATGGCCAGACGAATGCGATTGCGCTCGTCCGGCAGCTGTAGACGCGACCAGATGGGTTTCGGCACCACGCCGAACATGGCTCCGCCGTCGAGCCACAGGTGTCCTGCCTCGAGAAGGCTCAGGCGCAATCCACCCCAGGCGAAACGGATCAAGGCAACATCTCCCACCATCTGTCCCGGCCGCCGGCCTGGATGGCGGCTCCTGACTCTCGATGCACGGCGGGATGTTACCTGAAACGGTCTCGCCGAATCAACCTCTCAGGAGCATTCCTGGAGAGGCCCAAATACCCGGAACCCCTTCAATTGACGCATCTTGGACCATATGCTACCGTCGCCGCTTGCTTGGAATTAGGCCTCCCGTGACAGTCAACGGGATGCCGGAAGTAGGCGCGTAGCTCAGGGGTAGAGCGCTACCTTGACACGGTAGAAGTCGGCGGTTCGAAACCGCCCGCGCCTACCAAATGATATAGGCCGAAGACTCGAGGCTTTCCCTTCCGCCGCACCGTGTCGAACAAAAGGGATCGCGCTCAACGGCCAGGGGACAACAATGTCCGAGACAGCCGCCGCAATTCAGGTGAAGCTTCCGGATGGGAGTGTTCGCGAGGTTTCCTCGGGAAGCACCCCTCTGGAGATCGCTGAACAGATTGGCCGCCGCCTGGCCAAGGCTGCCGTGGTGGCGCGTGTCAACGGCCAGCTGTTCGACCTCCGCCGCCCGCTCCGCGAAGATGTGTCACTGGAGATTCTGACCTCCGGCACTCCGGAGGCCCTTGCGGTCCTGCGCCACTCGACGGCGCATGCCACTGCCCAGGCGGTTCAGGAACTCTTCCCGGGAACCAAGGTCGGCCAGGGACCGGTGATCGAGGACGGTTTCTACTACGACTTCGACCGTGAGGAACCCTTCTCGGAACAAGAACTCGCCGACATCGAACAGCGCGTCCAGGAGATCATCGAACGCGACCTCCCGGTCGAGCGCATCGAGCTCACCCGCGAGGAAGCCCTGGAACACTTCCGCGGCGAGGACGAGCCCTACAAGGTCTATTTCGCCGAGACCAAAGGCGGCGAGACCGTCACGATCTACCGACAGGGCGAGTGGAACGACTTCTGCCTCGGCCCACACGTTCCCTCCACAGGACGGCTCGCCGCGTTCAAGCTGCTTTCCGTCGCCGGCGCCTACTGGCTCGGCAGCGAGCGGAACAAGATGCTGCAGCGCATCTACGGCACGGCCTTCTTTTCGAAGAAAGAGCTCAACTCCCACATGGAGATGCTCGAAGAGGCCCGCAAGCGCGACCACCGCAAGCTCGGACGCGAACTGGGGCTATTTTCGATGCACCAGGAGGCGCCCGCCAGCCCGTTCTTTCACCCACGCGGCGCACGACTCTACAACCTGCTGGTCAACTATGTGCGGGAACTTTACGACCGTTACGAATACGACGAGGTGATCACCCCGCAGATCTTCGACGCGTCGCTGTGGAAGACCTCGGGACACTACGATCACTACCGCGACAACATGTTCTTCACCGAGGTTGACGGCCGGGAGTACGCCGTCAAGCCGATGAACTGCCCGGCTCATTGCCTGATGTTCGGCGAGGGCCGCCCGTCCTACCGGGACCTGCCGATGCGGATGGCCGACTTCGGCCGTCTACACCGTTATGAATTGTCCGGCGCAACCTCGGGTCTGACACGCGTGCGCAGCTTCGCCCAGGACGATGGGCACATCTTCTGCACGCCTGAGCAGGTACGGGACGAGGTACTCGCCGTCTCGCGGATGTACCTCGAGTGTTACGCCCAGTTCGAATTCGACGTGGCCATCACTCTCTCCACACGGCCGGAAGATCGGGTGGGTTCCGACGAAGTCTGGGATCGGGCCGAGGCGGATCTGGCGGCGGCGCTGGACCACGCCGGACACCCCTACGTCGTCGCCCCCGGCGAAGGCGCATTCTACGGCCCGAAGATCGACTGGGTGGTCAAGGACGCCCTCAAGCGCGAGCATCAGCTGGGCACGATCCAGCTGGACTACAACTTGCCCGAGCGGTTCGACCTCCGCTTCATCGACTCCGACGACCGCGAGCAGCGCCCGGTAATGATCCACCGAGCGATGCTGGGCTCGCTGGAGCGTTTCATCGGCCTGCTGATCGAGCACACGGCGGGCGGATTCCCCTTCTGGCTGGCCCCGGAACAGGTCCGCGTGATCTCGATCACGGAACGCACGGTCGACTATGCGGAGCAAGTCTGCAAGACTCTCAAGGCAGCGGGGCTCCGGGCGGCTACGGATCTGCGGAACGAGAAGATGGGAGCCAAGATCCGCCAGGCCCAGCTGGAGAAGATCCCCGTGGTGCTGGTTCTGGGTGATCGTGAGGCGGAAGCGGGGACGGTCGCGGTACGATTCCGGCGTGGCGGCGACCAGGGAGCCCAGGCGCTAGATTCGTTTATGGAGACCGCACGGGGCTGGAACTCCGAGAGAACACCAGAGCCCTGACAGCGGTATGCTAAAGACCCGATACGAGAGCAAGTCAAACGAGGGAGCGGAAGATGCCCAAGATGAAAAGCCACCGCGGTGCGGCCAAGCGGTTCAAGTCCACCGCCACCGGTAAGTTCAAGCGGTCGAAGGCTTTCAAGAGCCACATCCTGACCAAGAAAACCACCAAGCGGAAACGCAAGCTCGATACGCCAACGCTGATTTCGGTAGCCGACCAGCACCAGGTAGAGCGCATGTTGCCTTACGGCAACAAGTGAGCCGGAGAAGAAGATGCCTCGAGTAAAACGTGGAAATAAACGGCGCCTCAAGCGTAAGAAGATCTTACGGCGAGCCAAGGGTTATTACCTGGCCAAGTCGAAGCTCTACCGAATCGCGCGCGAGCAGGTCCAGAAATCGCTGGCGTATGCCTATCGAGATCGCCGAGCCAAGAAGCGCGACTTCCGACGGCTGTGGATCGTGCGCATCAACGCTGCAGCGCGTGAGCACGCCATGTCGTACTCGACGCTGATGCACGGCCTGAAGCTGGCTGGTGTGGAACTCGACCGCAAGGTGCTGGCCGATATCGCGGTCCACGACCCGGCAGCTTTCGGACTTTTCGTCGAAGCGGCACGCCAGGCCGCAGCGGCCTGATCACCGGCGTCCGATAGCCTTGCGCGAGACCCTCCAAGTGCTCGAGCGGACCTTCGAGACGGAACTGGCCGCAGCGGCGACGGACGCCGACGCGATCGAAGCTTTGCGTCTGCGCTTCCTCGGACGGAAGGGAGAGCTGCCCGCGCTGATGAAACAGCTGGGCAAGCTATCCTCCGAGGAGCGTCCGCAGGCCGGTCAGCAGATCAACGTTCTCAAGAAGAAAGTCCAGGAGGCGATCGCTTCCGCCGTGGAGCGCTCGCGCGCGGAATCGCAACAGCGCGAGCTGGCCGGTCGTCCACTGGACGTGTCGCTGCCCTCTCGCCTGCCCTGGACCGGCTCGCTACACCCGGTGACCCAGACTCGCCGCGAGCTCGAGACCATCTTCCGAGAGATGGGCTATAGCGTCGAGAGCGGCCCGGAGGTCGAAGACGACTTCCACAACTTCGAAGCGCTGAACATGCCGCCGAACCATCCGGCGCGCGACGCCCAGGACACTTTTTATGTCGAGGGCGGGCTGGTGCTTCGCACGCACACCTCTCCCGTGCAGATTCGCACGATGGAGAGCCGCAAGCCCCCGATCCGCATGATCTGCCCCGGACGGGTCTATCGCCGGGATATGGACGCCACGCATCTTCCGATGTTCCACCAGCTCGAGGCGCTCGTTGTGGATCGCGGCATCTCGATGGCCGATCTCAAGGGCACGCTCAACTCGGTCTGGAAGCGTTTTTTCGGCAAGGAGCTGGAAATGCGACTGCGTCCGGGCTACTTCCCCTTCGTCGAGCCCGGCTGCGAATACGATGTCCGCCGTGCCGACGGCGAGTGGGTCGAACTCGGCGGCGCCGGAATGGTCCATCCGGCGGTCTTCCGCTCCGTGGGCCTCGACCCGCAGCAGTACTCGGGCTTCGCTTTTGGCCTGGGTATCGACCGCATCGCCATGATCCGTCACGGCATTCGCGACCTCCGACTTCTGGTCGAAAACGACGTGCGGTTCCTGGAACAGTTTCCTCGTTAGAACCACCGCGGACGATTCAGATGCTGTTTTCATTTGATTGGCTACAGAGCTGCTGCCCGGTCGACTCGAGCGTTGAGCAGGTCGCCGAGGCGCTGACCTCCCGAGGCCTGACCGTCGATGCCGTGACCGCCGCGGGAGACGACTGGGCGCTGGACGTGGACATACCGGCGAACCGTCCGGACTGTCTGGGCCACCGAGGCCTGGCCCGGGAAGTTTCAGCGGCGCTGGGATTCGCGCTCGTCGCACCGGAAAGTCCCGACGGCGACGTCGAGGACGCAGCGACCGACTGGGTTCGAGTCCGTATCGACGACCCGGAACTCTGTTCGCGCTACACGGCGGGTCGCGTGCGTGGCGTCAAGATCGGCCCCTCCCCTGACTGGGTCGTCCGTCGCCTCGAGGTTTGCGGGCTGCGCTCGATCAGCAACGTGGTCGATGCCTCCAACCTGGTCATGCTCGAGTTGGGTCACCCGGTTCACTTCTTCGACTATGCGAAGCTGGCCGGCAACGACGCGGTCCCTGAGATCGTGGTCCGTCCGGCCGCGAAGGGCGAGCGGCTCAAGACACTCGACGGCGTCCAGCGTGAGCTGGACACCGCGACCCTGGTCATTGCCGACGCACGTCGCCCGCTGGCCCTGGCCGGCGTGATCGGCGGTGCCGACACGGAGCTCTCGGACGAGACCTCCGACGTACTGATCGAGGCCGCGCGATTCGACCCGGTCTCCGTCCGGGCTACCGCGCGACGCCTCACAGCCCAGACCGACGCCAGCTTCCGCTTCGAACGTGGTGTAGATCCGGAAACCGCGACCGAGGCTCAGGCCCTCGCCCGGCGACTACTCGTCGAGCTGGCCCAAGGAAAGCCGGACCCGGTCCTCGTGGACGTCTATCCCGGTCGTGGCCCGGCGGCTCGACTGTCGCTGCGCAGCTCCGAAGTCGAACGTCTGCTCGGGTATCAGCCTGGTATCGACGCCATCGAAGAGGCCTTACGCGCGCTGCAGTTGCAGCCACAACGGCAAGGGGACGAGCAGGTCGAGATCAGCGTCCCCTCCTGGCGCATGGACCTCGAACTCGAAGCCGACCTGGTGGAAGAAGTCGCTCGCCACATCGGGTACGACCAGATTCCCAGTTCCACGGCTCGCCTTGGACTGCCCGTGGAAAGCGGTCGAAGCACCGAGTCGGAAGAGGCCCGCGATATCCTGGCCGCCGTCGGTTTCCACGAAGCGTTCGGCTACGCAATGATCGCCCAGGATGAGGACAACGCTTTCATCCGAGACGGCAAGCTACCGGCCGCCGCGCTGCAGAACCCGATCGCGGAACAGATGTCCCACTTGCGGCGGTCGATCCTTCCGGGCTTGCTACGTGCTACCGAGCTGAACCTGCGTCGGGGCAGCCGAAACGTCCGGCTATTCGAGTGCGGCCACGTGTTCCTTCCCGGCGAGGCCGCGAACCCGCCCCACGAACCGGCTCATCTGGGCATCGCCTGGGCCGGTGTTCCGGAACCGGGACACTGGAGCCGTTCCGACCGTGAGCTCGATCTCTATGACCTGATGGGCGTGGTGGAGCGAGTCCTGGGTGGGTTGCGTCCCGGGATCGAGCTGAAACGGGATCGGCCGGCGGGCCCATCCGGCTTCCACCCCCTCACCGGGTTTTGCTGGCGGACGCAAGGCGGAGACGAACTGGCCTGGGGGGGTGCCTTGCATCCGGACCTCCAGCAACGCATCGACGTCCCGGTCTTTCTCGCCGAGATCGATCTCGACGCGGTCGGGCGGATTCCGGCGCAGCGCGGACTCTACACCGAGATTCCTCGCGTACCCGCCGTCACCCGAGACGTCGCGATCGTGACCACCGGGGAACAGAGCTACGACGACATCGTGACGGCACTCCGCTCGATCGAAGCGCCCGCCCCGGCGGCGTTTACCGCGCTGGATCGATACGAGGGTCAACCCCTGGCCGAAGGCGAAGCCTCGCTGACTCTTCGCGTGACTCTGCGTCCTCTGGCCAAGACGTTGACCGATCCTGAGACCGAGCAGTACCGGCAGAGCCTGATGAGTCACCTCGAAGGTCTTTCGGGGGTCCGCATCCGCAGTTAACGCCAAGGAATTTTGTACAT